>Ga0172367_10005064_pt1 | contig 16066 bp, 13 predicted proteins | sample Lak10m_FD_114542 | JGI IMG/M metagenome (GOLD analysis project Ga0172367, IMG submission 114542) | Freshwater microbial communities from Kabuno Bay, South-Kivu, Congo - kab_022012_10m | ecosystem: Environmental > Aquatic > Freshwater > Lake | place: Democratic Republic of the Congo: South-Kivu...
AAGGCCAGCGACCACGATAATCTTTCAGCGTTGAGTGCTCCGGTAGAGAAGTATTTTTTGGCGAAAGCAAGGTAGCGTTGCGAGGGTAACAAGCATTGCGAGGGTCTGTGACGAAGGCAACAAGCGTTGCGAGGGTCTGCGACGAAGGCAACAAGCGTTGCGAGCAACGAAGGTCTATGACTTAGGCGATAGTTCTATATGAACAGAAAAATCCTCGATGTGCTTGAGGAGATTTTCGTTTTTGATGGTTCGAAAATTAACCAAATCTATTATTTCAGGAATATTCAATTCATCTAAATCCGAAGCGATTCGATTGAGGTCTGAAAGGGTTAGATCTTCGCCAATTAAACAAATATCAATGTCTGAACCTTGGTGAAACGTCCCATTAGCGCGAGAACCGAAAATTTTCGCATCGTGAACACGCTCATTGGAATAAACAACTTTCGCAATTGCTTGAAGTGATTTATCGCTTAATCCGGTTTTCATACATCTAAATTAATTCATTCATTCGAATTTCTAATTGCTCGAATAATACGGGATATTGAGTTACGACTTTTTCAAAAACTTCCTCTAAAATTGATTCGTCATACAAATGAGACGTTCTATTTCGAGTTAGGATGGTATCGAGCCACAGATCACCATTTGAAACCAACTGATTCTGATAAGCCAAACGGAATGCATCGCGAGAACCAACGATATCCTTTATTCCTTGATGTTTCAAATAATCCTGAAGAACCTTCCATGCCATTTCCTGTGTGAACTCAAAAGCCTGAATTAATCCTTGTTGTTCTAAGGAAGACAAGGGTCTTTCTCTGGCAAGGTCCAATGCCTGTTTAAATTGCTTGTGCGCATTTCTAAAATTCTCGTAGCGTTGTTTCCAGCGGATTTCATTTGATTGCATACTTCGAAATTCAGTCAAAAATCGAGATCTAGCAAGGAAAGGTTATGGGAATAATTTGAATAAGGATAATTAGGAGCGCATTTTATTATCTCTCACATTTGAAATTGCATTGCAGATAAGGTAAATTTTTATTTACCTTTGACCTGTGTTCAAGCACCCAATGAAATGCTCTGAACTATTAAGAATACTGAAAAATAAAGGTTGGTATGAAGTATCTCAAAAGGGATCTCACATCAAACTTAAACATGATAACTATTCAGAAATAATCATTTTTCCCAATCACGGTAGTAGTGAAATGGGAAAAGGATTAGAAATGAAAATAAAAAAAATAGCAGGTATATGAAAAACAAGAATTTGAGTTTCGTCATTGAAAAAACGCGTACCGGATTTTCAGCCTATGAAGAACGTCTTGCTATTTTCAGCACGGGTAAAACACTTCCATTACTATTAAAAAATATTGAAGAAGCTATTTCGCTTTACAACGAAAATGCTAGTTCGCTAGACCTTCATTTTGATGTGAAATTTGAGCATTTCTTTTTGCACTATGGAATTTTAAACGCGAAGCTTTTGGCAGAGCGCATTGGAATGAACGCCTCGCTGCTTTCGCAGTATATAAGAGGAACAAAAAAAATGTCGCAGGAGCAAGCATTGCGAATTGAGCTGGGGGTTCAGCAGATTGGGAAAGAGTTAGCAGGAATAAGATTCAATGAGTTTCCTTCCTGAACACATCATATACCGATTGGTGCAGGACATTGGCATGACTGGCCCAAGGGTAGTATCTGAAATGAATATTCGATTTTATTTGAGTAGAAGTGCGAAGTAATATGAATAAACGCTTTGCATCACTCTCCATAATTTTTCCTTCTTTTCCTACCGCAATGCTTACAATGGGTTGCTTAGCCAATTTTGCATATGGATTGAAATGTGGAGGCGCCAAAAGTGATTCGTTGTTCCACCAGAGGCTTGGACTGACGATGATATATTCTGAAAACAGGTTGGGTTGTTCATCAAGAATTTGTGCGGCTAGCAGTCCGCCCAGCGATTGTCCGATTAGGGTGCGATACGGTGTAACCGCAAACTCTGATTCTACAAAAGGAATGATTTCATTTTGCAGCGCTTGAATAAATGCAGCTGAGTGACCAGTTGTTGGGAAGTCGGATTTATCTTTTTCAATGGATGTAGGAAAGGTGAAATCGCGTTTGCGATCTACGTTTTCAATACCAACGACAATGGTTGGACGCAGGTCGTTAATCCAAGAGAAGGTGCTGAATTGGACTAGTCCGGCTACGTGCAGAAAATCTTCATCGTACGATCCATCGAGCAGATAAATCACATCGTGAAAAATAACGGTATCTGTTAAATACACCGTTGGCGGTATGTAGATATTGAGCACGCGATCTTCATTGAGGATGGTGCTGTGGAAGGTGTATTTTTTACCTAAGGTGAGTGGTTCTTCCTTTTGCGCCCAAGTTGAAAAGGAAATGCTTAGGAAAAGAATAAGCAAGTGTTTCATGGAATAAAGATAGTGCAGAGCTAAAGCAGTGAAGAGCTAAAGCAGTGAAGATACTACGTCAGGGAAGAGCTAAAGCAGGGAAGAGCGGAAGCAGTGAAGAGACTATGTCAGGGAAGAGCTAAAGCAGGGAAGAGCTAAAGCAGTGAAGATTTACAAGTGAAGAACCTTCGGTAGTCTATTCTTTATCAGGAGCGAAGCGACCTTATTTTTTATCGCTTGCATGGCAAGCATTATCCTTACTCAGCAGCGAAGCTGCATTACTCCTTCACCAATCGCAACGTGGTTTGTCCGGCACGAACCAAATAAATACCCGGTGTCCATGATGATGTATTCAAGTTCTGCTGCTCAGCAGTGGCTTTGGTTGAATAGATTATTCTTCCAGTTACATCTACCACTTCCAACTTGGTGTTTTTGGTTAAGCCTACTACATGAACCATATCGCGTGCTGGATTCGGATATAAGCTTGGTGTTGCAATCGTACTTCCATTTTCTTCAACACCCACCCCGCAGGACATGGTGTAAACGGGACTACTTAGCATGGCTTGCATGCCGTTGCCCATATCGTGTACTTGGAATTGAACTTCAGTTCCGCACGCATACGGACCACGTAAACTTTGTCCGGCCGCATTCATAACCGTAACGGGCTCATTCAACGAAGAAACAACACCATAAGGACCACCTGTGCCCATTGAAGCCAAGTCCATCAATACATAAAATTGGTTGTTTGCTTCATCGGTAACCATGGTCATTCCCATATTAGGTAACTCGGCGTTGTAGAAACAAGTACCATCGTCGAAAGTAGCGTCTGGATTGTAGTTCCAAGCCATAGGGTCAGTGCAACCACCACAATAGTAAATACAACTTCCAATGTCACAGGTTGCATTGCTGTCGTAGTTACAAGCCGATGGATCTGTGCACCCTGCCACTTCGTTCGTAGAAGAAACTGCAGTTTGTAAGTATGCGTAATTCGCTAAATTACCTGTAATTACCACCTCACCTGCTGCATTCGTAACCGTTACGTTATTGCTTGCTTCTTCAAACGAATACAACACCAATTGGTAACATGAGCTGTTACTCATGCAATAGCCCTGGGCATAGGGATATTCGTTGTAATCGCCTTCGCCAGTATATGGATTGTACGCATAAAATATCACTTGTCCGTCGGCCGTAATCGTATTCCAATTTTCAGGAGAACAGCAGCTGCCGTTATCTACTGTTGCATTTGGATTGTAGTTCGGGGCTGATGGGTCTGTGCAACCATAACACGAGTAATCGCACAAGCTATAGTTGGCACAGGTTGCGTTTGGATTGTAATTGCAGGCGAAGGTATCGGTACAACCTACAACCTCATTCAACGAGAAGAACTCGGTGATGTACGGATCAACATTGCCCGTGCTTTGATAGAAAATACTTCCATCTGGCGCATAAATGGTGATGTCGAAAGGCTGAACAGTTAAGCTCCATGCAGAGAAAGTGAAACAATCCTGGTCAATACAGAATCCGTTCACGATCGTATTGTATCCTCCTTGAGAATATAATCCGTCTGCCGTGGTAACATACCATTCCACCCATGAACTGGTTTCAATGGTGTACCAACTGGTGTAACAGCAGGTTCCGTTTTCAATGGTAGCATCTACGCTGTAGTTGTTGGCAGTAGGATCTGTACATCCTTGACACGAATAATCACAACTTGCCAATTCACCACAGGTAGCTTCGGGATTGTAATTACAAGCCGATGGCTCAGTGCAGCCGGGAATGGCAATTCCCCAAACAAACGTGTATGGAATTCCGGTTTGGAATGAATTCTCAGTTCCTTGAGAAACCACGTTGCCTTGCGCGTCTGTGATGGTGACAAAAGTCGATTCTCCGTTTGGATTGATTGGATCAAACGCTTGAGGATAGGTGTTCAGGGTATAGCATCCGTCGTACAAACAAACAGCGCTATCGGCAGGGGTTATACCGTATTGATAATAGCCCAACGAGTTTTGAATGGAATAATACGATGGGACATCGGTGGTTAAAGTTCCAACTTGTCCGTAACAACATTTTCCGTTATCGAAGGTGGCTGTAGGATCGTAGTTGGTTGCTGCTGGGTCAGTACATCCGCTGCAAGAAGCGTATTCACATGAACCATCGTTACACGTTACACCCGGGGTATAGTTACAAGCATACGGATCTGCACATCCGTAAACCGGATTTAATGAGACAGTAGTATAGAGATAATTGGTGTCAACCGTGCCGGTCAACCAAACTGAACCGTCTTCTAGTGTCACGGTATAATTCTCTCCAGATGAGGTCCCATCTAACGAATATACTTGAAGGGTATAACAGCTGTTTTGAACGCAGAACTGATTGTTAACTAGGTTATCGCCACCGGTCATGAAATACTGTTCGCTGTATAACCAGATTCCCGCTTGACCTTGATCTACGCTAAAGGTAGCCCAGTGCTCGGTGCAGCAAGTTCCGTTATCAATGGTTGCGTTGGGATTGTAGTTGAATGCGTTGGGATTGGTACATCCTTGACACGAGTAGTCACAAGAAAGATAATCGTAGCATGTAGCGTCTGGATTGAAGTTGCACGCGTTAGGATCGGTGCAACCTGAAACGCCGTTGTTCGAGATAAAGCCGATGAAATAAAATTCGTTGCCTTGGTTCTCTACGATAACTGGATTTGCGCTTTGATCGTAAATGGTCACTTCCAATGGAAGTGGATTCATGGCAATGGATTCGATATACAATTGGAAGCATCCTGTTGGCAAGCAGAAATTTGTCGCTTCTGGAGTTACGCCTTGAGCTATGGTTTCTCCGTTATTACCATAGACAGTCCAAGCAGCAGCCTGTGGGACATTCAATGAATAGCAGGATAAATTCTGTGCGGATGCACCAAGGGTTACTACCGCGAATACGAATAATAATAGTGCTTTGTTCATCTCAGATTTGTTTGTACGCAAACTAAGACAATCAAACCTTAAACAAAGTTCGCTTCACTCCTTATTTTTCTGAAATTTTTCTTTTCTGAGGGGGGGGGGTTATTGCAACGTAGTTCCAATTACTGCATAAATGCAATTACTTCACAAGTGAAATTACTGTCGGAGACAATTACTGCAACGGAGTTGCAATGACTTCGTAGCAATGGAAAGGGCTAACTGAGGTTCTTTAATACCATTTCGCAAAAGGTATCCATTCGAGAAAAAGCGAACCAACGTTTTCCTAAGTCCTTTAAAGAAGCACCCATGTGATAGAGTTCCTGGTGATCAAGAATTAAAAAACGGTCGTGCGCATCTTTGAATAGTTTAATTTCAATTGGGAAATATTGCGAATTGTGCTTTTGTAGATCAAGACTTAGCTTATCCGTTATACGTTCCGTGTAAATAGTACAACTTACATTATTGCTTCGCTTAGAAAGTTGAAGCAGTGTGGTTTCATCAACATAGTTGTCAATTAAAATAATCGATTTCGTTGCCTTACTTATTAAGCTGCTACTGAAAACATAAGCATCGAAAACTTGATTTTGAAAAAAGATTCCATTCCGTGGCGAATTCTTAGAATGAATAAACTGCCAAATCTTCGCTATCTCTTCCGAATTTGAAGCCTCTTTAATTGAAAGCTTATTCAATTGCTCATCAATTTTAGAAAAATCAAAATTCACGCGTTTCGCTTGCACGAACACCTGAATTATTTCAACACTCATTTGTGATGCCAGCACTGAATTTAGTCGCGTTGCAAGCATGGCAATACCATGTTCAGTAAATACCCATGGTAGCTTTACTTTTCCACCTTGGCCTTTAAATGAAGTCGCAAATTGCGACTTCAAATCCTGCCATTCCGTATTATTAAGTTGAAAACAGAAGGCCTCTGGGAACCTTGAACTGTTGCGCTTTACCTGTTCGTTGATTCTCTTAGTTGGCACTTGAAATATTTCAGCCAAATCACTGTCCAACATAACTTGAATTCCTCGAATCGAAAAAATTCTAGGTTCAAATTCAGTTTTAATAATCTTCTTGTCCATCAAGCAAACCTATAAGTAGCTGATTATCTCAACAAGATTTAGATATGGGAATAAAAAATAGTCGCGATGCTCCTGAGAAAAGATAATGCTCGCTTCGCAAGCGATAAAGGATAAAGGATAAACGCCGTAGGCCCTCGCAACGCTAGTTGCCCTCGTCGCAGACCTTCGCAACGCTAATTGCCCTCGTCACAGACCCTCGCAAAGCCATTTGCCCTCGCAACGCTAGTTGCCCTCGTCGTAGACTTTCGCCGAAGGCATTCGTGCTTCGCACATTCGCCCGAAGGGCATTAGGTATATACCAAAAATATATACTACCTTTGTAGAATGAAAAATCTTTCACTGAAATTAGACGACAACGTTTTCTTAGAAACAGAAAAGGTGGTTGAGCAATTGGGCACTACACGGAATAGATACATCAATGAGGCGTTAGCTATTTACAACAAGTATTACACACGTAAACTCTTGCGCCAACAATTGGTGAAAGAGTCGAAAGCGGCCTACGGTAGTAGCAAGGAAATTTTAGATGAATACGAACGCCTGATCGATGAAGATTAAGCAATACGAAATTTGGCTTGCGAATTTGAATCCGTCTAAAGGAACCGAGCCCGGAAAAATTCGTCCTGTGGTAGTGGTGCAAACCGATCTGTTGAATGATGTGCATCTTTCTACTTTGGTTTGTCCAATCACAACCAACGTACGTCCCGATCTATCACTGCTTCGGGTAGGATTAACAAAGAAACAATTACCAGAACGCAGCGATATCCTGGTTGATCAACTGCGCGCTATTGACAATAAACGTTTCCTTGAACGCATAGGAAAGCTAACGAAAGAACAATCCAATCACTTGCGCGAGAATTTGAAAATCATGCTGGATTTGGAAGGATAATAGTCGCGATGCTCCTGAGTAAGGATAATGCTCGCTTCGCAAGCGATAAAGGATAAAGGATAAAGGATAAACGCCGTAGGCCCTCGTTGCTTGCAACCTTCGTCACAGACCCTCGCAAAGCCATTTGCCCTCGTGGTTACACCACCAGTTTTCCTGCTGTCTTCGCAACTACCTCTTCTAGCGTCACATCTGGAGCCAGTTCTACAAGGTGAAAGGCGCCATCGCGAATGTCAAATACACCTAGGTCGGTGACTACTTTTTTAATGCACTGAATACCCGTTAATGGTAAACTGCATTGAGGTAAGAGTTTTGAATTTCCTGCTTTGTCGCAATGCTGCATGGCTACAATGATGTTCTTTGCACTGGCTACTAAATCCATTGCACCTCCCATTCCTTTAACCATCTTTCCAGGGACTTTCCAATTAGCTATATCCCCGTTTTCACTGACTTCCATTGCGCCCAAAATAGTTAGATCTACTTTCTGTGCGCGAATCATTCCGAAGCTCATGGCGCTGTCGAAAATCGATGAGCCAGGACGCAAGGTTACGGTTTGTTTTCCTGCGTTAATTAAATCGGCATCTTCCTCTCCTTCGAATGGAAAAGGTCCCATGCCTAAAATGCCATTCTCACTTTGCAGCTCTACTTCCATTCCTTCCGGAATATAATTCGCTACTAAGGTGGGAATGCCAATTCCTAAGTTTACGTATGTTCCGTCTTGCACTTCTTGTGCAATGCGCTTTGCAATTCCAATTTTATCCCAAGCCATACTTATATTTTTTGACGAACGGTTCGTTGCTCAATTCTCTTTTCAAATTTTTCACCTTGGAAAATGCGATGCACATAAATTCCTGGGGTGTGGATGTGGTCTGGATTTAATTCACCTAGTGGAACGAGTTCTTCCACTTCTGCAATGGTGATTTTTCCGGCCATGGCCATCATGGGATTGAAGTTTCGTGCGGTAGAACGAAATACCAAATTGCCCATGGCATCGCCTTTCCATGCTTTCACGATTGCGAAGTCTGCATCGAATGCCATTTCCATCAAGTATTTTTTTCCGTTGAACTCGCGTACTTCTTTTCCTTCTGCTACTTCAGTTCCTACACCAGCAGGCGTATAAACCGCAGGCATTCCGTATCCGGCCGCCATACAACGGGTAGCCAAGGTGCCTTGTGGAATGAGTTCGACTTCCAATTCGCCGCTTAACATTTGACGTTCGAATTCGGCGTTTTCGCCTACGTAAGAACTAATCATTTTCTTCACTTGCTTCCCTTGTAAAAGCAATCCCAATCCGAAATCATCTACCCCTGCATTATTTGAAATACAGGTGAGATTATTGATTTTCTTTTCCACCAATTCTGCGATACAATTCTCTGGAATGCCGCACAATCCGAATCCGCCAACCAACAGGGTCATGCCTGATTCAATACCTTCACAGGCGTCCTTTGCTGATTTATAAACTTTGTTAAATCCCATGTTCTTAGGGTTGATTATCGTCGTTAAATTCTAATTCTCCGTTGTAGAAATCGGTGTTCTCACCGTCCCATTCATCGCTAAACAAATCGCCCATTTGCGACACACATTCAAATCGAGTTGGATCGAAGTTCGCCGGTGCCGTGAAATCTCCGCGTGAGATATGAATGCTAGCGTCTTTGTAGATGCGATTCATGTAATAACCGAAAATCGGTAGTCCTGTGTTAGCCCCTTGTCCCAATGCCGTTGAAGAGAAACGCACCGTTGGGTCCTGCGCACCTACCCAAACACCTGTAACCAAATCAGGAGTCATTCCCACGAACCACCCGTCGGTATTGTTCTGAGTTGTTCCTGTTTTACCTGCCATTGGATAAGGGATTTTTCCGTACTTCGGATTGCTGCGAATGCGCGCTGCAGTACCGAAATCACACACCCCTTTCATCAGTTGAACCGTTTCATACGCAATGTCTGGTTCAATGGCTTGATCAATGGCAGGATCTGATTCGTAAATAAGGTTTCCGTTGCGGTCTTCAATGCGCATGATGAAGGTGGGTTCGATATACAAACCTTGATTCACTAGGCTGGCTTGCGCACCCAATAATTCGTACATAGAAAGTTCGCAAGTACCAAGGGCAATGGAATACGCTACAGGAATTCTACTTTTCACACCCATGTGTCGCATCATGGCAATGACGGGCTCTGGACCAAACTTCGAAATTAACGTAGCCGCTGCCATGTTAATGGAACCCGCTAAGGCCTTGGCCATGGTGTACGATCCGCCTGCCCCGCCTTTCGGACACCACTTGGTTCCGTTTGGTAAATCAATGCATCCGCCACTGGTTTGAATACGATCGCACGGCTTCATGCCCATGCGCATTGCCATGGCGTATATGAACGGTTTGAAGGTGGAACCTACTTGTCTGTGCGAAAGATAAACGTTGTCGTACTTGAAGTATTTGTAATCAATTCCTCCTACCCACGCTTTGATGAATCCGTTGTGCGGATCAATACTAAGCAAGCTAGCGTGCAGAATAGTTTTGTGGTAGATGATGCTGTCCATCGGACTCATCAGCGTGTCGCGATAACCGCCGTGACGATAGACTTGCATCTTCACTTGCTTGTTGAACGCTTGGGTGATTTGGTCTTCCGACATTACTGGCCATGTGTGACCACATCCGCCCGCGTCTTCCTTACAATGATGCAGCCCACCGGCCGTTTCAATATATGATTTCGGACGTTTACACTCGGGGCACATGTCGCCTGCATACATTTTGTATCGGTCGCTGCCGTGAATAGCACCGTTTAAGATGGCGGTTCGGTCGTTGACACTAATGCCGTTATAAAACGGATATTTTTCTTTTTGACGGTATTTTAAATCGCGCCAAAATGCGGGTTGTAGTTCTTTACTGAGGTGCTCTTCTACGGCCCATTCGGCGTAGCGCTGCATACCCCGATCTATGGTGGTGTAGATTTTTAATCCGTCTTCATAAATATTGAACGGTGTCCCATCGGCCTTTTTGAATTTGAATTCGCCGTTGGCATCTTTCGTTTCTAAAATCTCGGTTACTTTATTTCGAAGGGCTTCACGGAAGTAAGGCGCATCGCCACTTTCATGACTAACTTTGCTGAATTTAATACCCAAGGGTTCTACACGGTATTTCTCGTAATCTTCTTCCGAGAGTTTTCCGTATTTCACCATTTGACTCAACACCACTTCGCGTCGTTTCAATACCAACGAATCGCGTCTAATTGGATTAAACAACGACGAGTTCTTCAGCATACCTACCAACATAGCACCTTGATTCACCGTGAGCGAATCGGGAGTAGTACTGAAGTACACCTGCGCCGCAGATTTTAGTCCAACCGCTTGATTCAAGAAATCATACTGGTTGAGGTACATCGTAAGAATTTCTTCTTTGGTGTACAAGCGTTCTAAGCGAAGGGCAATAACCCATTCTTGTAATTTCTGACCAATACGTGTGAAGATGCTGACGTCTTCAAAGTCGCGGGTGAACTGCAATTTCGCCAACTGTTGGGTAATGGTTGAACCACCCCCGTCAGCACCCAATGAAATTCCGGCGCGAACCAATCCGCGGTAATCAATACCACTGTGTTGCATGAAGCGTGCGTCTTCCGTGGCAATGAGGGCATCAATAACATGCTTGGGGATTTCGTTGTAAGAAATGTCCTGACGGTTTTCCTTGTAGAACGTACCCAAAGTACTTCCATCGGCCGCATAAATCTGCGATGCCAATCCAACATGTGCGTTCGCCAACTTATCAATGTTCGGTAAGCCGCTAAGCAGCACCGCAACAAAAATGAGGGTGACTAAAATCCAGGGTGAGAGACCAACCCACCAAAGAATTTTACCGTATTTTTTTTCTTCCGGAGTGGGCTCTATTTTATTGAACATATTCTTTTGGAACTAAGCATTCAAAGCTACACATTCGCAGCGGGGAGATGAAAGAAATTCGCAAGTTTTTCGGCTAACTTTTCCCCAACCACTTGTTTGATTTCTTCCTTATTTGATTCTTTCAATCGTTTCACCGACCCAAAATGCTTCAAGAGTTTTTCAATCGATTTGGGTCCTACCCCTTCCACTTGCTCTAACTCTGATTTAATGGCTGAATTGCTTCTTCTATTGCGGTGCTTCGATAGTCCAAAGCGGTGCGCCTCATCGCGCATGTGCTGAATGACCTTCAACGACTCGCTTCGTTTATCTAAATAAATGGGAATAGAATCGCCTGGGAAATAGATTTCTTCCAAGCGTTTCGCTATGCCAATAACGGCCACTTTACCTCGTAGGCCCAGTAATTCAAGGGCCTCTACAGCAGACGACAACTGTCCTTTTCCACCATCAATAACCACTAACTGAGGAAGATCTTCGCCTTCACGAAGTAGGCGACTGTAGCGTCTTCCCACCGCTTCGCGCATGCTGGCGAAGTCGTCGGGTCCTTCTACTGTTTCAATATTGAAAATGCGGTAATCCTTTTTGGAAGGTTTGGCGTTTTTGAAAACCACGCAGGCACTAACCGGATTGGTTCCGTGAATATTCGAGTTATCGAAACATTCCATGTGCGTGGGCAATTCCTTCAAATGCAAATCGCGTTGCAGTGTTTCCAAAATGCGCTGCACATTTTTTTCTGGATCTAAAAACGCAATGCGCTTGCGGGCTTCCAATAAAAAATGATGGGCGTTGCGAAGAGATAAATCAATGAGCTTGCGCTTGTCGCCACGCTGCGGGATTTGTATATCCACGCCCTTCAATTCTAACGGTATTTCTTTCTCAAGCAAAATGGTTTTCGCCTGTGATTTTTGTGACTCTCGAATGTTTTGAATTGCGAAAGCCAAGGCTTCTTCGTTCGATTCGTCGAGGCTTCTAACCAACTCGGTCGTGAATGCTTGAACAATACTTCCTCTGAAAATATAGAGGTAATTCACAAACGTGGCTTGGGTATCGTTGGCCAAGGTGAAGACTTCTACATTGTGAATGTCTGAGTTGACAATGGTAGATTTCGCTTGGAAATTTTCCAACAGAACAATGCGCTCTTTCAATCGCTGCGCTCGCTCGAATTCGTGCTTAGCGGCCAGTTCCAACATTTCTTGACGCATGGCCTTAATAGCTTCGAGATATTCTCCTTTAATGATGCGCTTCACGTGATCAATGCCCGATTTATAGTCGGCCTCAGACTGTTTACCTACGCAAGGCGCAAGGCAATTTCCAAGATGGTATTCCAAACAAACTTTGAATTTATTGGCGCGAATATTTTCCTTCGATAAATTCAAATTGCAGGTGCGCAGCGGATACATTTCCTTGATGAGTTCAAGCAACATGTGCAGCGATCTACCCGAAGTATAGGGCCCAAAATAAGTGGCGCCGTCATTGGCAACTTGTCTTGTGGAAAGCACCCTTGGAAAGGGCTCGTTCTTGATGACAATACTCGCGTACGTCTTGTCGTCTTTTAAAAGAATATTGTACCGAGGCTTAAATTGCTTAATGAGTGAATTCTCTAGCAACAGCGCATCGGCTTCGGAAGCTACAACGGTGTATTTCACATCGCGAATCTTCTTAACCAGCAATTTGGTCTTCAGGTTGTCGTAGTTTTTTCGGTTGAAATAACTGCTAACCCTGTTCTTCAGAACCTTCGCTTTACCCACATAGAGGATGCTGCCATTTTCGTCAAAAAACTGATACACCCCAGCCTTCTCGGGCAGGGCGTTCAAGATACTTTTGATGTGATTCGAAACTTCCACATCGCAAATATCGGTATATATTAGCCGCCGTGAATCTAGTAACTGGTGCAACAGGATTAGTTGGAAGCCATTTGGTCTTCCGTTTGGCTCAAATGGGCGAGCCTGTGCTAGCGCTATACCGCGGTGAGCAAGGTCTAGAAGAAACCAAGGCGCTGTTTACTTGGTTGGGAAACGCATCGTTATTTGAACAAATCAAATGGGTGCAAGGGGATGTAACCGACTTAGAAACACTTGAAGAAATACTACCTGGCGTAAAGCGCGTTTTTCATACCGCTGCCCTTGTTTCATACCACAAAAAAGACGCGAAAGAATTGTACCGCGTGAATGTGGAAGGAACAAAAAACTTGGTGAATGTATCTATCGATTTTGGCGTAGAGCACTTCATACACTTCAGTTCCATAGCTGCCTTGGGCGATTCACCAAAAGAGATCATTAGTGAAGACACCGAGCGCGATATTAACGCTTATCATTCCAATTATTCAGAAACGAAATACCTCGGAGAGCTTGAGGTATGGCGGGGTATTCAAGAAGATCTTCACGCGACCATCTTAAATCCGGGTATCATTTTCGGACCGGCCCATTGGCGCAGAAGTTCAGGGAACATGCTAGCGCGAATTGCAGCCGGCTTGCCAGCCCTTCCGGCCGGCGGAACGGGAATAGTTTCTGTACACGATGTAGTTGATGCAGCGGTTCGTTTGGGCATGGCCTCGGCAACCGATGAACGATATATTTTGGTGGAAGAGAATATCTCTGACGCTGAACTTTTCACCTTTATTGCTGGTGAATTAAACGTAAAAATTGGAAAGCGAATAGCACCCAAATTTCTACTGGTTTCCCTCTACCTCATTGAAGTTTTCAAAGAAATTTTTACAGGCAAACGCGCTTCCATTACTCGCGAACTGCTTCGTAATTATTCGTCCTTCAAAAAATACAACGGGAATAAAATTGTTGGGGTTGAAGGCTTCACTTATACCGATGTGCGCAAGGCCATTCGCGAAGCCGTTTCCTACCAAAAATAAAATCGCCCCTACGCTCGTTAGCGAAGAGGCGATTTCAAACCAACCTTTAACCTATATAACCTATTAACCTATTAACCTAAGTGGTGGACTAGTCTGCGTAAATCCAGACGCCTAATTGTATGTTCTCTTGTGTGTTCATAAGCCCATTTGTTTAAGCAAATGTGTAACAGATATACAAGTCAAATTTTATTAAAAAAGAAAAGGTGCCGATTTTTAGATTATCGGCACCTCTCTTTTAATTATCGGTATTAAACTATTCCACTATCAGCATCTCAACGCGTCGGTTTCTAGCTCTTCCTTCTTCAGTTTCGTTTGGCGCAATTGGCTTATCTGGACCGAAGTACAACACTTCGAATTTGTCTGCAGAAAGGCCTTTTTGCATCAAGTATTTCTTAACCGCCTCGGCGCGTTTCTTAGATAATTGCATGTTTGACTCGCGTTTACCTTTGTTATCGGTGTGACCGCTGATACGCAATTTCCAAGTTGGGTAAGTAACCATCAGGTTAGCCAATTCATTCAAGCCAACATAAGAGCCTGGTTTGATGATGTCTTTACCGGTTTCAAATTCAAGGTTGTCGAAGGCTTTCTTCATCACCTCTTTCTCTTCTTCCTTCAACACCACAGCTTCTGCTTCTTTCGGGAATCGGAAGAATCCATCGGCCTCGCGATACGCATTCTTACCACGAAGGTTCGGTGCTGTAACATAGGCTACTTTAATGGTATCGGTTCCGTATCCAGTCATAGCAAATTTCGCGGTCTTAGTTACTACCTCAGCAGCGAACGGATATTCGCCGTGTGATTGGGTTGACTTCTCTACTTCAGCATCGTTTGTGAAATAGGTCAACACAGGTGCAGGACAGCCGCGCAATTCGGCAATACCATACACGGTAGGACAAGCGTCTAATTTATCTTGGATATTGTCGCCATCGGTGTCAGGACAACCGTTGAACTGAGCCAATCCTTTGGTGTCAGGGCACTCATCTACACGGTCCATGATACCATCTTCGTCGCGGTCAGGACAACCGTTGAATTGCACCAAGCCGTGATCGTCTGGACAATCATCTTTAGAATCTGTGATTCCATCGCCGTCGCGGTCTGGGCAACCAGCCAATTCTTTCACCCCTGCCACATCTGGACATTGGTCTTCTTGGTCTGCAACACCGTCAAGGTCTTTGTCTGGACAGCCATTCAATTCTTTCAAGCCGGCAACGTCTGGACATTTATCTTCTTCATCGCGGATGTGGTCAAGGTCGCGGTCAGGACAACCACGGTATTCCCAAGTACCCGGAATCTTCACGCATTCGTCGCGCTTATCAGAAACCTTATCGTTATCGCGGTCTCTTACTTGTTTGTATGCAATTGGAATATGGAGACCAACATAGAAATCGGCTCCTAACAATTCGCGTTTTCCTGAACCATCGGCACGAACAAAATCGCGGTATGGCGCAAGGCTGTTGGTACCAATATAAAGTGGACCAACACGTAAGGCAGCTCCTGTTCTCCAACCCAACAAGGCGTTGTACGAGAACGGAACCGAAAATCCGATGATGCGGTGATCCCAGCGTGGGGTCAATGAGTAGGTAGAAACATCGTGAACTTTGTTCGCGTTGTTCTTAAATGAAAAAGCAATAAAGTTGGTTTGATTCACATAAATGTCGCGCCACACGTGGTAATCGATTTGTGTGCTGAAAGCCGTTGGAAGATTCATCTTGTAGTCGGCACCAGTTACGGTTCCACCAAACTGATGAACAATGATAGAGTCGGCACCACCCACTGCGTTGTTACCACCAATGGTTAACGCGCTTAAGTTCCAGTTAGAGGTGTTAGCGGTAAAGTTTCCACTTTGTCCGCCTTTATTAAACACAACGCCACCCAAATCGGTTAACGAGGCACCTACTTTCAATTTGTATTTATTCTGATCGCGGCGCCATAAGTTGGTTTCGCCGTCCATATCGTATTTATACTTCTCATGGTTCGGACGCCATTCGTACACCACACCAAAATCAAATCCCCA
>Ga0172367_10005065_pt1 | contig 16062 bp, 12 predicted proteins | sample Lak10m_FD_114542 | JGI IMG/M metagenome (GOLD analysis project Ga0172367, IMG submission 114542) | Freshwater microbial communities from Kabuno Bay, South-Kivu, Congo - kab_022012_10m | ecosystem: Environmental > Aquatic > Freshwater > Lake | place: Democratic Republic of the Congo: South-Kivu...
ATCCAGCCGAGCGGAACTCGTCATCCAAACGCTCTGCCAAATCGTCTTGATACTCTCGCGAATGATCAGAAGAGACCACACGATAAGAATAGGAGCGGTTGGACAAATTAAGCACTTTTTCCGAATATTCAAGCGGGGTGTAAGCCAGAATGCCTTCACGTCCGACAAACTTGAAAATGCCGACAACCTGCCAGGCTTCTTCACGCCCATCCACTTTGAGTAATAAATTATCCCCTGCCTGTAAACCAGGGTAGAACTTAAGTACAGCCTCGCTTACTGCGAGCTTCCTCACGTCTGTAGGAAGGATCCAACGCCCTGAGACCAGGATGGGATTTACGAGATCACTTTCTGCGGGCGGGGCAAGCAGATTAATGCTATCTGCCACTGTTCCATCAGGGTAGAGCAGCTCGGTACTGATAAACTGCCAACCCTCCACGCGCTCCACGCCTTCGACATGAGATGTGACCTTTTCCACTTCGTTGATGCGGTACGCACGGTCAAAATCGACGGTTACATCGGCGCGGAAGTAGCTTCCGATCTGGTTGGTATATTCACGCAAGCTGGTACGCACATTGAACACCGATATAAAAATGGCTCCGCCCATGGTGAGTGTAAACAGGGTAAGCAGGAGTCTTCCGCGTTTGCGGAAGGTGTTTCGCAACGAGATAATGAACGGACGCGGCACGTGAATTCCACGGACGGCAAGGATGCGGGTAGAGCGAACCAACATCCAATCGAGCCAACTCACCCGGGTCTGCTGTCCGCTTTGTGGCTTGGATTCATCACCTGCGAGATCGTTGCTTAACGCACGTATCACTGTGATCCTTGAGCCGTTCAACACCGGCGAAAGCCCGGCGATCAAAGGCACCAGCAAGCCCACCACGATCTGGACAACAAACGCCAGCGGCACAATACGGTAGCCCAGGAGTTGGAAGTTCAATTGCAAAGCAATGTAATCTGCCAGAGCATACGCCCCCCAGCCCCCCGCAGGGACGGCAATGAGCAAAGCCATTGCCGCAAACGCCATGATAAGCGTCAGATACATGACAAAGACCTGCCGGGTACTTCCGCCGACCAGTTTGATCACACCGATATGGCGCAAGTGCTGATTGAGCAAAGCGCTCAGCGTATTTGCGATCAACGAACTTGAGAGGAATACGATCAAAATACCCAGTGCAAGCAATATGCCAAGTACTGCGTTCAACACATCGGTCAATGGGTGTTTGTTTCGCTCAGAATAGCGGATGCGCACCACGGAGGTGCCATTCTTTTCCAGCTTGTCGCGCAGGTCGCCGCCCACCACTCGGATGTGCGCCAGGTCATTTGGTCCTTCCAGCACGGTGGCAAAAGCACGGTTGTATGTTTCTGGCTGGCGCAGGGTTTGCATGGTATCCATCACCGTGAAGGCAAAGGGCGGGGCGAGGAAATCACCCGCGCCTGTGCTGGCGTCTTGTATGATGCCAACCACGCGCAAAGCCTTTGTGCTTCCATCCGGCAATTCAAAGATCAGGTCTTCACCGATGGAGATATCGATTTTCTCCAAGGCTTTCTTATCGAGAACGATCTCATTCTTTTTCGCCTCGGGTTGACCCTCAATTGGAGCCAGCAAATTGACCTGATTTTCACTGAAGCTATCCATTGCCACCAGATCTATGGTGATCCACTGGGTGCTATTCTGCGTGCGCACACGGAAGTTGGTAACCCGCCGCCCTTCCGCTTCTTTAATTCCTTTCGCGTTCTGTATCGATGTCAGGATGTCGTCATCAAAAGCAGACATACGCAATTCAATATTGGCAGGGTTATTCGCCGCATACGAGGCATCCATATCATTGGAAATGATCTCATACGCACCGGTAATGACCCCAATGGAAAACACACCCACTGCAATGGAAAACACCACCAGCAGGGTGCGCATTCTATTATCTAATAAATCGTGAAAAACTTTTCGCCAACGAGGTCGCATTCGTATCTTTCTTAAGTGCCAAAAGTAGAACTTTCGGAGTCCTTTTACAAGAGGCTTTATTTTAGTAATTCGTTCAACTCGCTGCCTGAATACGGCTTTACGGTTACATCCTTCAGACCTTCACGCAGGTATTGAGTGACGCGTTCTGGGTTGATGGCTGAGGTGAGGATCATGGTCTTCGATGTCAAACCAGCTTTGGAAAGGGCTGCCAGCACCTCGGTCAGGTTGATCGAGGCGATGTTTTCATCCACCAGGATCAGATCGGCGGCGGGGAACTTTTTCAGGTCGGTAGTCTGGGTCAATTTGACCTTGGTCCCTTTGAGCATTTCCTTAAGTAGGTTAGACCAGTCGTCATTATCATCCACCAATAGAATGTTCTTCACGCCTCCCGGCTGCACTTCTTCATTAATAATACGTCCCTGAGGCATGAACATGGCGACGGTAGTGCCTTTGCCGCTTTCGCTTACAAGTGCAATATGCCCCTGTGATTGAGATACAACGTGCATGGCGGCAGGCAACCCCAAGCCATGATGTGAAACGCCGCGTGTGGTGAAAAACGGCGACCAGATCTTGCGCTCGGTTTCGTCATCCATGCCAGAGCCGTCATCTTCGATATCGATCTCAAGAATGCCGCGTTCTTCGGTGGGACGCACGCGCACCGCAATCGACTTTGCGCCAGCTTCAACAGCGTTTTGTAAAATATTCCCAATGGCACGGGTTAACTGGGTCGAATCTGCGATGACGTAGGCGGCTTCGGGTGCGATCTCCACCTTTAACATCTGTTGCGAAACGCCGCGCTGCATGGCGGCAGTTTGAAGCACGTCAGAAAAGAGGACAGCGCGGGGTTTCATTTCCCGAACGGCGCCGATCAACTGCTCTTTTACTTGAATGATCTGCGCTGCGCTTTCGGAGATCATATCGAGGTCTTCTTTTAGAGACTCGGTCTCCAACTGTCCGCTGGCGATCTCTTCACGCAGACGGGAAACGGTCAACGAGATGGGAAGGGTCTTGTTGCCGATCCAGTGAATGGCTTCGGTTGAGGCGGAGGTAAGCGCTTCAAAAACCTTATTGCGCAGAATCTCGTTATGGGCATCTTTTAGCTCCTCAATAAGATTCGCATTGTTGATAGCCACAGCCAAATGCTCTGCCATCGTCAGCAGTGTGGTGATGTCGTCATCACTGAACGCCCGCTCTTCAGAAGATTGAATGGTGACCGCGCCGAGGGTCTTGCCGCCGTAAATAAGCGGCAGCGCCATCTCGGAACGGGTGTGCGGCAGGTGCGGGTTTTTGAAGTGAACGCGTTCTTCGCCTACATCCAGGGCAATGCGGGCTTCGCCCATGGCAACACAAGCGCCGATCATTGAATCGGTACCAACCCGCAGTTTGTGACCTTCGGCAAGCATGGCTTTGCCCGCCTTGCCATACCCGGCACGCAGAACAGCGTATTCGCCTTTTTCGTCCACAAGAAACACACCCGCGTAGTACAAGCCATAGGCTTCGCAGATGATATTCACCGTTTGCGGTAAGAGCCGGTCGAGATCAAGGATGGAGGCTACTTCCCTGCCTACACGGTTGGCAGCTTTCAACAGGCGCGAGCGGCGCTCTTCCTGTTTGTGGAGCTTGGAATTTTGAATGGCAATGGCAAGTTGGTCTGCCATGGTCTGCAAAGCGTCAATATCCTCTTCGTGGAAGGCAGCCTCTTCAGTGGACTGAACCGTGAGCGCGCCAATCGCCTCGTCTGCCACCACCAACGGAAGCGCCATCTCGGAGCGGGTCTTGGGCAGATGCGGGTTTTCAAAGAATACCGCCTCTTCTCCCACATCCAGCGCAATGCGTCCCTTTTTATTTGCAATGCTGGCGCCGATCATTGAATTGCCGCCAATGGCAAGTTTATGACTTTCGCGCAGCATGGCTTTGCCCGCCTCGCCGCGTCCGGCTTTGAGCACAGCGTACTGCGAGGTTTCATCCACAAGAAATACACCGGCATAGTAAAAACCGAATTCATCACAAATAATATCCACCGTGCGCTGGAATAGCTCGTAAGAATCTAAAATGGTGGTGATGTTCTTCGCGGCGCGGGCAGAAGCCTTCAATAATTTCGCTTGTCGTTCAATTTGATTTGTCATACACTCCTCTTTCTTTGAGAGAATTATTTTTCATTCAAAATCTTTTGGATCAGTTCAACCAAACCCTGCTCGCGTCCTTTTACAAAAAAGGCGTTTGCACCCTTTGAAACCGCATCTTTGGCTTTATTCACCTCGTCATATGCGGTCAAAATAACTACGGGCAAATCGGTTTTTTGTTCTTTCAATTTAACCAAAAGGTCCAGCCCTGCATCATTCTTGGGCATTCCTTCAAAACCGGGCATGTTCAGGTCGAGCACTGCAATATCCACAGCATCTTTATTTTGAGAAAACACTTCATTCCCCGTTGTGCAATCGGGCGCGGTTAAAACATCGTACCCGGCGCGCAACAGGGTCTTTTCCAAACTGCGTTGAATAAGTTTTTCATCATCCACCAATAGAACTGTCGTCATGAATTCCTCCGAAGATCAATATTATCTTTGTTTTTCTGCTGGCAAACGTACAAAGAACGTTGCGCCTTTTCCAATTTCACTTTCCAACCAGATCCTTCCGCCGTGTTGGTTCACGATCTGCATCACAGCCGAAAGCCCCAAACCGGTGCCGCCTTTTCCACCTTTGGTGGTAAAGAACGAGACCCAGATCTTCTCCTGAATTTCCGGCGGAATGCCGGGTCCATTATCCCGCACTGAGATCAAAACCGAATCGCCGTCACGCCGTCCCTGCACATAAATATGCGAATCAGTAACGCCTGCTTGTTCCATTGCCTCCCACGCATTTTTGATCAGGTTATTAAAAACCTGTTCCACCTGGCGGGCATCTACAAATGCCAGCGGCATATCCTCTGCCCACTCAAGACTCACCACGCCATCGGGCAAGCCCATATTTTCCACCGTGTTGGAGATCATCTCGCTCAACGAAACCGGCACATCATGCCGCTGCCGCGCCGGTCCGATCAAACCTTCCTTGATATCGAGAATGACTTTTGCGCTATTCTCGGCAATATCCAGGTCTTCAATGAGGGATTCAACGCTGACCAATGCCTGCAAACGATTCGGCTTCATGGCAGACATTTCTGCGAGCGCCTTGTTCAAATCCCAACCCGCCGCTTGCGCCTCTTCTCTGACCGTTTGAACTGCCGCCTGCAACGAGGCATTTTCCAACTCTGAATCTTTCAGCGCCGCAACAAGAGCGAGCAGGTACTGCAAGTCTTCCCGCACACGCCGCACACTGCCGGGGATCGGCGCCGCCTTGTTCCCCACCCAGTGGATCGCCTCGCCGGTGGCGGTCGCGATGGCTTCGTATGTTTTCGTGCGCAATAGCTCCGAGTTCGCCTGTTCGAGGTCTTTCATCAAATTCGCGTTCTTGATCGCAATTGCGATCTGGTCTGCCATTGCCTGCAAAGAAGTAATATCTTCTTCACTAAACGCGTTGAGTTCGTTGCTTTGCACCGTTACAGCGCCAACACTGCCAATATCAACAAGCAAGGGCAGAGCCATTTCGGAACGTGTATTTGGCAGGTACGGGTTCTTAAAACGAGACTCTTCCCCCGCAACATCCAGCGTGATCTGTGCCTGCTGGGTCAAAATGGAGCGCCCGATCATGGATTTTTCGTCAATGTGCAGCTTGTAGCCAGCATCAAGCATTTTGCGTCCGGCAAGGGCGTACCCGGCGCGTAAGACTGCCCATTCGCGGTCGGCTGAAACAAGAAAAATTCCTGAGTAGTAGAAATTAAATTCGCTGCAAATGATATTAACGGTGTGGCGAAGCAGTTCATCCAAGTCAAGGAATGAAGTAACCATCTGCCCTACACGCGCAGCCGTTTGTAATAACATGTGCCTGCGTTCCAACATGGAAAGCATACGCTGGTTTTGTTGAAGCAGGTATTTATTGCGCTCAATGGTGTTACTCAACTGGCGCGTTTGGTCTTCGATCTTCTCCGCCAATTCCAGTTGGTACTCGCGCAAGTACTCTTCAGCATTCTCCAACTTGTCCACGCGACCATGCAGGTATTCATTTACAAGCAGTTCAAAATCTTCATCAATGGGCTTGGGGATGAAACCCACCGCCCCAGCCGCCAGCGATCGAGAACGGGTACTCTCTGAAGTATCACCGGAAATGACAACGATGGGCACGCCGCTCAACATTTTATTCAAACGTGTTGCCGTTTCGCTGCTTGTGATCTTTGAAATATTTGTATCGAGAAGTACCAGGCTCGGATGGGTCTCCTCCGCAAGTTCCAAACCGTCCAACGGATTTGCCGCTTCAAGGACGACGAAATCTGAGGCGAGCAAACGCCGCACCAGGGAGCGCGATTCGTCACTCTCGGCAATATATAAAACCTGTGGAAGTTTACGCGGGTCAGAAGCCATTACCGTTATCTTTTCATGCTCCTGGGGTCTGCCATGCGGTGTTCCTCAAGCCGTTTCTGCACGATCTTGCCCATTGCCTCCACGGTTACCGGCGATTCATCCATCACCCGTTTGAAATCATCGCGCGGGATCATTAAGACTTCGACTGGTTTTGTGCCTGCGCGTACATTGGCAATGGATGTACCACCGCGCAAAAGTTCGATCTCACCAAAGAATTCATTTTTACCAAGCTGCGAAACAATGGTTTCCTGACTGCGTTTTTTCTGCAAGACGACCTCCACCTGACCTTCTTTGATCATAAAAAAGTGGTTTACAGAATCGTCGTGAGAGATGATGGTCTCATGCGGTTGAAAGGTGCGCCGCTGGGCAAGTTTTGTGAATTCAAGCATGTGGCGGTGGCGCAGTTGAGGAAGTGAACGTGAGATGGTTTCGTTGATCAGTTCGCCATCTGAAAGAATGATGTTGCGGTCGGTGCGCGATGTAAGCGAAGGGTCGTGCGTAACCATGACGATGGTTTTGCCCTGCTGGACAAATTGCTCAAAAATCTTGATCACGGCGTCGGCGGAGCGGGTATCGAGGTTGCCGGTCGGTTCATCTGCAATGAGGAGCGGAGGATCACATGCCATGGCGCGGGCAATGGCAGCCAGTTGCTGCTGACCCGTGGAAACCAGCACGGGCAATTTGTTGGCAAATTTTTCCAGCCCCACCATTTCTAAAAGTTCCAAGGCACGGACGGGGCGCAGGTCGAAGTCGTACATATCCACGTAATCCATCGGCAGCATTACGTTTTCAAGAAGGGTAAGCATGGGCAGCAATTGGAAAAACTGGAACACAATGCCGAGGTTTTTGCCGCGCCATTTGGAGCGCTGGCTTTCGCTTACGCCTGTGTAGATATCGTTATGGTTGACGATCACCCGTCCATCGCTGGGGTGGTCGATGCCGGTGATCATATTCAGGAGGGTGGATTTTCCACTGCCCGATTTGCCAACAATGGATACAAACTCGCCACGGTTGATTTCCAGGTCTACGCCTTTGAGGACGGTGAATTCACCCGCCGCATTCGAGAATCGTTTCACCACGCCGCGCAGTTCGATGATCGCTTCCGGCGAAGCATCATGCACACGTTGAAGATCAGCTTTCAGCCTGGTGCGAGGCGTTCTTTGTCTGGTTGAAGAGCTCATTGTTTGCCCTTCCGGTGTGCGTGAGATTCGCTCATTAATTCCCCATCTACCAATGTGCAGTGACGTGTAAAGCGGCTTTTCAAACCCATATCATGTGTGACCATGATGATGGTCTTGCCGCGTTCGGCTGCCAAGCGGGAAAATAGTTCGAAGACGTGGTCGGCTGTGATCGAATCGAGGCTGCCGGTCGGTTCGTCCGCAACGAGGATATCGGGGTCATTTGCCAGGGCGCGGGCAATGGCCACGCGTTGCTGCTGCCCGCCCGAAATGAATGAGGGGAGTTTGTCGGCGTGTTCTTCGATCTCAACCAGGCGTAATAATTCGAGCGCCTTTTCACGAGATTCGCGCGGCTTGAAATTCTCGGCAAGGTCCATGACCAGTGCGATGTTTTCAACGAGGGTGAGCATGGGCAAAAGTTGAAAAGATTGGTAGACCACGCCCATTGTCTTTCCTCGCCATTGCGCTTTTTCATCTTCGGTGAGGTTGTGAACTGAAACAGGCTTGCCGCCTGAGGTAACAATTACCTCTCCTTCGGTCAACTCGTCTACGCCATTGATCATGTTTAACAGGGTCGATTTGCCTGCGCCGGATTTTCCCACAACGCCGAGAAATTCACCGAGGTGAACAGTGAGGTTGATGTTCTTTAAGGCTGGGAAGTCTCCCGCTGCGGTTGAGTATGTTTTGCTTACATTCTTAAGTTCTACGATGGGTGTATTCATAAATTTTCCCAAATTGTACCTCTATCGCGCTTTTAGGCACAAATGGCTTATTTGCAATTTATTTTCAATTTGATCGTAAAAAAGGGGCGCAGACGGCAAAAAGCAGACTCGTTCGTATTACAGCACAAGGTCACGCTCAAAGCCGCCATTTCTGGAGTCTTTGCGTTGTAATATTAGATCAAGCCTGCTTTTTTGCTGTGGTGGTCTTTTACCAATTTTTGATCAAGGTTGAGATCAGTTTTACTCGTTGCGCCAGGCTGCCTGCAAAAATATATTCACGGTCTGAGTGATAGTTTTCGCCAATCGCACCCAGTCCGTCTAAAACCGGAATGCCAAAGGGCGCCACAAGGTTGGCGTCGGAGCCGCCGCCTGTGCCGCCTGCTTTGAGTTCCAGCCCGATGGTGGCGGCGATAGTTTGGGCTTTTTTGAAGGTGGCTTGCATGGTTTCATCGAAAGGCATGGGACCACGGTTGAGTCCGCCTGTAATTTGAATGGACGTGCCATCCAAAACAGGTTTGAGGTTTTGAACCGCTGTGTCTACCCTGTCCCATTCCATGGGGTCAAGCACACGCACATCCACTTCGATGGCTGCATGTTCCGGCACTACGTTTGAAACCGTGCCGCCGGTGATAACGCCGACATTCACTGTGGTTTTCTTGGAGTAGTCCGTCAGTTTTTGAATGGCAATGACAAGGTGCGCCATTTCTTCAATGGCATTGCGTCCTTTTTCATGGTCGCCGCCTGCATGCGAGGCGCGTCCGGTGACGTTTATTTTAAAGCCGCCAACTCCCTTTCGCCACACTTTGAGTGATCCATCGATCAGGGCGGGTTCCATGACGAAAACCACTTCTGCTTCTTTTGCCATGTTGATGATCAGTTCGCGGGATGAAATACTGCCGATCTCTTCGTCAGATGTGCATAGCAGGGTGACCGGGCGGGTGGATTTCATGCGTTGTGCTTCTTCAATGGCGCCCAAAGAGATGGCAATGCTGGCTTTCATATCTGACACACCGGGTCCGTGGATCTTGCCTTCCGCCTCGCGATACGGGAATGTATCTATTGTTCCAATGGGGAAGACTGTATCCATATGGCATACCAGCAGAATGGGTTTTCCTGTGCCGTTCCACCGTGCAATGACGTGGTCTCCGGTTTTCTCATTCCGCACAAGTTCCACTTGCGCTCCCAATTTCTGCGCTTCTGCGGCGATGAGTGTTCCAACCCGATCCACGGCGGCTTTGTCATGCGAGGGAGATTCGGTTTCGACCAATAATTTCAAGAAAGATTTTGTATCCATTGTGTGCTCCTATTTACGCTTTTGAAAGACATTCCTATTTTATGAAAAACACGATCATTCCAGCGAGAAAGCAGTAAACAGCAAAAACGTAAAGCGAATGTTTTCGCAGGTAGCCCATCAACCAGCGGATGGCAAACCATCCCACAATGGCTGAGGTGACAAAGCCCGTTATCAAAATCGGCAAAAATTCTGTGGTGCCCGGCAGGATGATCACATTGACCGTTTCGTACAAACCTGCCAACAACAGAATTGGGGCAGACATGAGAAAAGCAAAACGGGCAGCAGAGGGGCGGTCAAATCCGCGGACCATGGCGCCAACCATGGTGGAACCAGAACGGGATGCGCCGGGGAAAATCGCCAGCACTTGAAAAAAGCCAACGATCAGGGCATCCAGCCATGTGGCAGATTCGAGTGTACGGTTCTTTTTATCAAAGTACTCTACTATGGCAAGTAAAAACGAAGTTACAAGAAGGCGAATCCCAGCCCATAATAATGGTTCTGTAGATAAGTTCTCAACATATCGTTTTAATATCAAGCCGATGATACCGGCGGGGATCGTCGCGATCAGTACAAGCCAGGCGAGGCGGGCGTGATAATCTTCAAAGGGTTTTCCAGTGCGGATTCCTTCCACAAAAGACTTTGCAATATCCCAGTAATCATGCCAGAAGAATAAAAGCAGCGCTGCCACCGTGCCTAATTGAACAATAACGTTGAAAGAAAAGGTTTTATCGTCTGAGGGAAGCCCCAGCAGGTAACTGGTGATGAATAAATGTGCTGTGGATGATACGGGGATAAATTCGGTCAGTCCCTGCACCAAACCAAGAATAAATGCATGGGTGATGTTCAATTATTCGCTCCGCTGTTTACACGTTTTGCATTGTTCGACCATTGCTGCAGAAGACCGGAGGCTCTCTCTTCAAATACACCCTGCGAGATCAAAAGCCGTATTTCTTCCATTAGCCTGATCAACGCACGCAGATTGTGAATGGATATCAAAGTGGATGCCAGCAACTCCTTCGCCACGATCAGGTGACGAATATAAGCCCGCGTGAAGGTCTGGCAGGCGTAACAATCGCAGACCTCATCAATGGGACGTTCATCCCGGGCAAACGAAGCGTTCATCAAATTGAGGCGTCCTTCCGGTGCAAATGCGGAATGATGCCGCGCCAAACGTGTTGGCAGGACGCAGTCAAAAATATCCACGCCGCGCAAGACACCGTTGATAAGGTCTTCGGGTGTTCCAACGCCCATTAGATAACGGGGTTTATTTTCGGGCAGTAAGGGCGTAACAACATCAAGAGTATCGTGCATTTCCTGTTTGGTTTCGCCAACAGACAAACCGCCAATGGCAATTCCCGGAGTGTTGAGTGAGGCAATGAACTTTGCAGACTCTGCTCTCAGCGTTGGGTCCACTCCACCTTGGACGATCCCAAACAGGGCTTGGTCCTGCCGCGTCTTCGCCTTGAGTGAACGCTCCGCCCATCGATGAGTCCGCTCCATGGCTTTCTTGATGTAAGCGTGGTCATTCGGGTCGGAGCATTCGTCGAACGCCATGATGATATCTGCACCGAGGTTTTCTTGTATGGAGATGGATTTTTCCGGTGTGAAGCGATGGGTCGAACCATCAATATGACTTTTGAAGGTCACCCCATCTTCATCTACTTTGCGGGTTTGAGAAAGTGAAAAAACCTGAAACCCACCAGAGTCCGTCAGCATGGGGTTATGCCACTGCATGAATTTATGCAACCCACCCATATCGCGAACAAGTTCGTCGCCGGGGCGAAGGTACAAATGATAGGTATTGCTCAACACCAATGAAGCATTAATGCTTTTGAGGTGCTCGGGCGTAAGGGTTTTAACTGTCGCTTGTGTGCCGACTGGAGCGAAAACCGGCGTAACAAGATCGCCATGCGGGGTTGAAAAGACCCCTGTGCGGGCGCGACCATTCGCAGCATGTATTCTAAATTCAAACATTTCCTAATTTTTTATTCCTTTATTTTATCGTTTAAAAAAGTAAACTGATCTTAATTCCTTAAATTCAACCAAAGAAAACCATTATACAGGATGTACATTCCACGCAACGAAATAAAAAGAACATTCCGCGCCATTCCTACCGCCTGAATAATTCAGTCCGGCTGTATAATGTGAAAAAGTTTAGGACTGTTTAAATGAAAAAAGTATTTATTGTTCTTGTTACGAGCTTTATCATAATCACAGCATGTGTATCTACCAGCGAGCCAAATACAAGCAAACTTGAAACCCCATCCCCCTATTCAGCCGAACAGACCAAACCGCCCCCATCCAAAGACCCGAAGCATTTCCTTACCGCCACCATTGTCCCCTTTTACACACAAGTCCCATCACCAACGTTCGAAGGCACGCCTGCCTATATCAATGTCGCTGTGAATATGGGCGCAGGCGGCTCGGGTTTCTCGTCCACAATTTACGCACAAGAAGTTTACACAGGACGAACCCTCGGCATTTTCATGTCTGCTGGAATGCACACCGCCTCGTTTTTACCGACCTCAGCCCCGCTGGACATGGCAGTTCCCGCACCGGGGACGTATGTCTTTTACGCCCGCCTCACAAACGACCCAATGGACTATCACTACGGGTTTACGGAATGCACAGTACCCACCGAATGTACGGGCAGTCCTTTAGTGGCGCTGGAAGTCTTACCCGGTGAATACTACACAATTCAGATCGCCGATCGAAAAGCCACCCTGCCAGGAATTAACGAGCGCGGAGTACCCGTCACCGTACCATGGGTAACCCAAACCCCATAAGTTATTCATGGCTCTCAAGGTTTGTCAACAAAAGATCCAACGCCCCCACCGATATCATAAGCTCGCGCAGAGAAATCGCCAGTGAAATCATCATCAACAATAACGCAACCCCAAAACTCCACACCCCGCCAGATTGCCAACCCGCAAACAAAGCGAACATACTGACCACGCATAGCAACAGGCTCGACACTCCAAAAATCTGCATATTGCGGATCAGGTAAACCCGATACCGCAAGTTGTCGATCTGCGCCAGCAAGTTCTTATCTTTACTTTCATGGAAGCGGTCATTCAAACTGCGGATAATAGTAGCCAGTGTCAAAAAGCGATTGGTATATGCCAGCAGCAATAAAGACACGGTCGGGAACAAAAGCGAAGGAGTTGTGAGTGTAAAATTTTCCATAAGTATCGAACGAATTATACACGCCTCAAAAATAACGCACCCTTCCAACAGACATGCGTCTCGTTTATACTCGCCCAACTTATTATGAACCAAGAAAAAACATGGAACATCCTGCCCCGCATCACACCTGAAGCCGAAGAGGCACTCACCGCCTTTCCGCCATTATTGCGTCAGGTACTTTTTAATCGCGGCTTTTCCGATGACCCTTCCGCCCGTGCATACCTGCGCGGAGAACCCTCCTCCAATACAGACCCCTTCCAAATCACCGACCTGCCCGCCGCCATTGAACGCATCCATTTTGCGATCACAAACAACGAACCCATCGCCGTCTATGGCGATTACGATGTAGACGGCGTAACCGCCACCGCCCTGCTCGTTGAAACCCTTGGCAAACTCGGCGCAAATGTTCGCGGATATATCCCCAACCGCTTCGATGAAGGCTACGGGCTTAACAACAACGCCTTGGATGATCTAAAAGCAGACGGTGTAAAACTGATCATCACCGTAGATTGCGGCATCCGCTCCCCCGCAGAGGCGCATCACGCCCGAACGATTGGGCTGGATCTGATTATCAGCGACCACCACCACCCCGACGATGAAAACCTCCCCCAAGCCCTCGCCGTGCTCAACCCAAAACGCCACGGTGATATATACCCCGATAAAGACCTTGCCGGTGTTGGCATTGCATACAAGATCGCCGAAGCATTGGTTTCAACCAGCAGCCAGCCCGAAGTCATCCAATCGCAGATCCTCAACTCTCTGCTTGATCTTGTTGCCCTCGGCACAGTCGCAGACCTGGCTCCACTGGTTGGCGAAAACAGAGTCCTTGTAAAAAAAGGGCTGCGCCAAATGAAACAAACCACCCGTCAGGGACTTTTCTCACTGGCGGCAGTTTCAGAACTCAATCTCAAAAAAGTGAACGCAGGCAGCATCGGCTTTATGCTTGGTCCACGCCTGAATGCCGCAGGGAGATTAAAAGAAGCGCTCGCATCATTTGAACTACTAACTACAAACGACGTCTTCAAAGCCGGGGAACTCGCCCAACAACTGGATATGCAAAACCGTGAACGTCAACGCATTACCCGCGACATGCAAACCCGTGCCGAAGAGATCGCATTGGGCAATGATCCAAACGCCTATCTGCTATTTGCCGCACATGAAGATTTCAACTCTGGCGTCGTAGGGCTGGCTGCCTCACGCCTTACAGAAAAATACTATCGTCCTGCCATTGTTGCTTCCAAGGGTGAAGAAGAAACCCGCGCATCGTGTCGATCGATCCCAGAATTTCACATCACCAACGCCCTCGATCAATGCGCAGACCTGCTCATCCGTCATGGAGGGCACGCCGCAGCAGCGGGCTTCACCGTCCGCAACGAAAATGTGGATACGCTTGTAGAAAAGCTCAAAGCCATCGCCTCAGAAAAACTATCCAAACTGAACCTCAAGCCCACCGTCACAGCCGATGCAGAAGTCGACCTCTCTGAAATGCGCCCCAACGTGTACGAGGGCGGATTAAAATACCTTGAACCAACCGGGTACGGCAATCGTGAAGCATCTTTCGTTGCGCGCAACGTCAAAGTAAAAAGTTCACGCATCGTTGGCTCAGATGGCAAACACCTAAAAGCATCCTTTGAAGACGCCAAGGGAATTGCTCATGACGCAATCGGATTCCGTCTCGGTGAGTGGCACAAATCCATGCCTGCCCGAGTCGATATTCTTTTTACCTACGAACCCAATGAATTCAACGGGCGCGTGACCTATCAACTGAATTTAAAAGATATCAAACCCGCTTAAAGCGCACAAGGAGAATTTCCTATTATGAAGTCAATAAAATTCACATGGCTGCATCTGTTCATATCCGCGGCGCTTCTCATAATCTTTACAGGCTGCCAAAGCCTATGGATCAAGGATGAACGTCCAAATATTCTGGTTATTGTCACCGACGACCAACGCTATGACACGATGGATGTAATGCCTGAAACTACAGCGCGCATCTTTGATCAGGGCGCAGAATTCAAACATGCCTTTATTACCACTCCACTATGCTGTCCAAGCCGAGCAAGCATCTTTACTGGCATGTACGCACATAACCATGGCGTGCATTACAACGAAACACCTCTAGAAGTGCCCACATTCATTGAGGCACTGCACGAGAATGGTTACTACACCGGGCTTGTAGGAAAATACCTGAACAGTTGGAAGGGTGAAGCGCGACCAGAATATGATTTCTGGGTGTCCTACGCACGCGGAGAAACAAGATACAACAACCCGCGCCTCAACGTCAACGGAGAGTGGATCCGCCACCAAGGTCAATACGTTACCTATGCATTGGGTGATTACGTGATCGAATTCATTCAAAAGGCAAGTAAACGAAACCAGCCATTTTTGCTGATTTACACACCCAATGCGCCACATGCCCCCGTTACCCCGGCAAAGGAAGATGAAAAATTATTCGAAGATCTGCCGCTTTACCGTCCCCCCAGCTTCAACGAAGAAGACCTCTCGGATAAGCCTGCTTGGATTCAGGAAGAACCTTTACTCACTTCCGAACAAATCGCCGAAAGAGATCTTTTCCGCCTAAATCAACTACGTACGCTTGTCTCACTGGATCGCACCATCGCGCGCATCATGCAAACCCTGAGTGACGAAGGCGAACTCGACAACACTTTCATAATTTATATTTCAGACAATGGTGTACATTGGGGCGAACACCGCCTCGTCACCAAGAACCGCTACTATGACGAAGTTAGCCGTGTACCATTTGCTATCCGCTACCCACCGCTGATTCCTCAGCCTTATTTAGACGAAAAACATGTTATCGGCAATATTGACATTGCTCCCACTGCGCTAGAACTCGCCGGACTCCCCATCCCCGAAGAAATGGATGGCAGGTCTATCATTGGTCTACTCAAAGGCGAGACTGATTGGCGTAAAGGCATTTTGCTGGAAGGTTGGCCTGGGCGAGGCATCTTCACCGCCGTTCATACAGGCGATTACGTATATGCAGATATCTACGAAAACACTCCTGAGTTTTATGACTTAACGAAAGACCCTTATCAGATTAACAACGTTATAAATGACCCTGCCTACACCGGCTTGATCGAAGAATATAAAGACTTGCTCAAAAGTCTGTACAACGACGAAGAATAGTATCCTCTCAAAAATTCGGGGGGAGAGTCTCTCAAGCCCACGAGCCACTGAGGTTGAGTTCATGAGCGCGCTTTGTCACCAAAAGGGACATGGGAGGGATCTGTTTTGTTTCGGCA
>Ga0172367_10005068_pt1 | contig 16056 bp, 14 predicted proteins | sample Lak10m_FD_114542 | JGI IMG/M metagenome (GOLD analysis project Ga0172367, IMG submission 114542) | Freshwater microbial communities from Kabuno Bay, South-Kivu, Congo - kab_022012_10m | ecosystem: Environmental > Aquatic > Freshwater > Lake | place: Democratic Republic of the Congo: South-Kivu...
AAGCGGTAAAATTAAAGGTGCTGCTATAGATGTTCTCGAATACGAATCCGTTTCATTCGAAAATCTAGATGCGGCTGAGTTGCCGGAACCATTTCAGCGTCTGCGAAAAATGGACAACGTAATAATTACTCCTCACGTTGCCGGATGGACATTTGAAAGTCATCTGAAAATCGGGAAAGTAATTGCGGAGAAAATGACCGCAGTACTGAATTCTTAACCGACAGTGATGTAGGTAAACGGGAACTTCACAACTTCAGAAAGTTGCTCGCCTCTCTCGCGGATTTCTTCGTCATCCGCTTCATAAACCCATTCCACTTTTATTCTATCGCGGAACGCGGCAATTAAGGCTTTAAGAATAATGAGCAAATGTCTTACTGAAGATGTGTTAAAGTAAGTAAGATTTATGCGTACCGTTAATGCACCCTTGTGTACCGGCTGGATGTTTTCAAGCCACGTATAAACCGGCTGAAAAAATGCATCCGCATTCTCCGGAATGGAAATTCCGCTGAATTCGAGAATACCGCTCACACTGTCGAAGGAAACTTCGGCTGTGCGGAGGGTAGGGCTTATATTCAGTTCAATCATCAGGTAAAACTCAAAGTTCGCAAGAATTTTGCGCAGAATTAGTCTAAATCAGAAACAAAATGTTTAAACACAAAACAATTTGTCAATTCTGTTTAATAATAGAGAGTTTAAACTTGCTGAAAGTTAATCAAAATTATTGAACGCTCTTCATTACTAATTGAGCTGTATATCGGCTTTTTACCTCTAAAATCGTGTTTTTGCCGGTCGTTACGCGGTCAAGTGTCGCTTGGTCGTAGTATCGGATCGTAACCAGTTCCAGTTGATCATTGTACAAAACGCGATACTGTTTTTGCAGCTCTTTTAACAATTCCGGCAATTTCAACGGGTCATCATCAACGCACAATGATAAGCTGATTGCGGAATTTTGCATGGTGTTTACTTTAACACGATGTCGCGAAAAAAGCGAGAAAATGGAGCCCAGATTTTCCTCAACGATGAATGAAAAATCGCGCGGGGAAATCGAGATTAAAACCTGATTTACTTTGAAGATGAAACACGGAACCGGAAGCGGCGTTTGCACATTATGTATGCGCGTGCCCTCCTGATCGGGATTGATGAACGATCTTACCAGCAGCGGAATGTTTTTATTTTGTAATGGTTTAATGGTTTTAGGGTGAATTACCGTAGCCCCGTAATAAGTTAATTCGATCGCATCCTGATATGTCATCTGCGGAATCAATCGCGTATCGTCAAACCATTTCGGATCGGCATTCAATACTCCCGGAACATCTTTCCAAATAGTCAGACTTTCCGCTTCCGTACAGAATGCAAAAATGGCCGCTGTGTAATCAGAACCTTCGCGACCGAAAGTTGTGGTGAAGTTTTCGGATGTAACACCAATGAAACCTTGTGTAACTACAATATTATTCGCGTTGAAAGCAGGTAACAGTTCCGTTGTGATTCTGTTTTGCGTCAACTCCCAATCCACTTTTCCTTCCCGATACGTATTGTCAGTTTTAATATAGTCGCGCACATCTTTCCACGCACAACTGAATCCTGTTTCCTTAAGATACGCTGCAACAATTTTTGTAGAGATGATTTCTCCTACAGAAACGATCTGATCGTATTCACAATCGTAAGAATGTGTCGGTTCATCTTCAATCGCCCATTCCAATTCCACCAATGTATTGTGGACATCATCATAAACCGGATGATCCGCATTGCTGAATAATCCATTCATGATATTCAAATGGTATTCGCGTATTTCATTGAGTACGGTTTCAGGATTTTCTTTCTTGTAAAAGAAAGCTTGTGTCAACCGCTCCAACGCATTTGTTGTTTTACCCATTGCAGAAACGACAATGATGAGTTTCTCGCTGCCGAATCGCTTGACAACTGATGCAAGATTTTTCACACCATCCGCATCCTTTACCGATGCTCCGCCGAATTTGAAAACTTTCATATTTCTTGCTTATTGAATTTGCTGCTTGCTGATTTGTTCTCCGCTCAGTCGGTAATTGAGCCACTCATGCAACACTTCAGGATTGTACTTACGATAAAATTCTATTGCCGGTGTATTCCAATCGAGCACTTGCCATTCCATACGCAACGCATTCATTTCCTTTGCCGCAGCCAGTACGGCATTAAACAATAAAGTGCCTGCTCCGGAACGACGAACGTTCTGACGGACAATGATGTCTTCAAGAAATACGCAAGGACCTTTCCATGTCGAATACTTGATATAATAGAGCGCGATACCGAATACATTTCCGTTCTCGTCTTCAGCTACGAAGCAATGAAATAAGGGATGCGTTCCGAATCCGTCACGAATGAGGATTTCTTCGTTGGTAATAACTTCATTCGGAGCTTTCTCATATTCGGCCAGCTCGCGAATAAGACTCATTATAGCGCCTGCATCAGATCTGTCGGCCTTACGGATTTTTACGATCATAAAAACTGCTTTTCATGTCAATATCCCGAAGGAATTGTTGCGAATACGATGTTGTTACATCTGCGGGATAAAGTTAGTAACACTATCTTTGTGCAACACACAGACCTGAAATTATGAGTAAAGTCAAAACGCTCGGACAGTTTATTATTGAAAAACAAACTGATTTCCCTTATGCTAAGGGAGAACTTTCGCGTTTATTGCGCGATATCGGTATTGCTGCGAAAATTGTACACCGTGAGGTGAACAAAGCCGGTCTTGCTGATATTTTGGGTGAAGTTGGCGAAACGAACGTTCAGGGCGAATCGGTAAAAAAGCTGGATGTTTTTGCTAATGAACAATTCATCGCTGCACTGAGTGTGGGAGGCGAATGCTGCGGAATCGCATCGGAAGAAAATGAGGAACTGATTCCGATTGATACACCTCAATCGCGCAACGCAAAGTATGTTGTTGCTATCGATCCGCTCGACGGTTCTTCAAATATTGATGTGAACGTTTCAGTTGGAACCATTTTCTCTATTTTCCGACGTATTTCATTGAGCGGTCCGGCAACGGAAGAAGATTTTCTGCAACGCGGAACAGAACAGGTTGCTGCAGGATATATCATCTACGGTTCTTCAACCATGCTTGTTTATACAACAGGGAAAGGTGTAAACGGATTTACATTGGATCCTTCCATCGGTGAGTTCTGTCTTTCACATCCGAATATGAAAACACCTTCTATGGGAAAAACATATTCCATTAATGAAGGTAATTACGTTCATTTCCCTGACGGCGTGAAAAAATATCTCAAGTATTGCCAGGAAGAAGATAAAGCAACACGTCGTCCGTACTCTTCACGTTATATCGGTTCTGCTGTTGCTGATATTCATCGCAACCTTATTACAGGAGGCATTTATATTTATCCTGTAACGGCTTCATCTCCCAATGGAAAACTGCGCTTGATTTATGAATGCAATCCTATGGCGTTGATTATCGAACAAGCCGGAGGAAAAGCTACAGATGGTTACAGAAGAATTCTGGAAATTGAACCGAAGAAGCTGCACCAACGTACACCGTTTTACGCAGGAAGTGCTGAGATGGTGGATCAGGCTTGTGAGTTCATGTCGAAATATTCATTGGCATAATTTTTTGAATTGCCTGTAACAAGTTGACAACTGCAGGCGTCTTATGACTGAAAAACTAAAAAACTCAGTCATGAAAACGCTCAGAATATTCACATTAACAATTGCGCTTCTCACTTCGACCATTGTTGGTAATGCAACAGAGAAAGCCGATAGTGCTGATATCAGCAAACAGATTCAGTCGTCTATTCAAACGCCCGAGAAAATCATAAATGATGATGCACAATCACGTGTACTCGTGGTTTTCTCCATTGATGAAAACGGTAAAGCAGTTGTGCACGAAATCGGCTCGAACGATGAAGCCGTTCGCAATGATCTTAGCGGCCAGTTTGCACTAATGACATTCAACGCAGAATCAGGAATGTATTCTATTTGGTTGAACTTCAAGACATTGTAGGAATAATTAAGGGATGCTGTAACTTGTGGCCGTAGCTGACCGTCACACCATTAATAAACCGGAATTATGAAAAAGTCATTTTTAATATTACTCGCCTCACTACCAATCATTGCATTTGCGCAAACAACAGAAACGCGTAATGTAGATGCGTTCACCGGAGTGCGTACATCTTCTTTGGTAGAAGTTGTGCTGAAGCCGGGATCTCCTTGTGCAGTTGTACTTGAAGGTGAAGCGGAAGGTGTGAAGTCAGTACTCACAGAAGTGAAAGACGGTCAACTCGTAATTTCACAACACGGTAACTCCAAAGCAGCACCTGTAAAGGTTGTTGTTACCATTAGTGAACTGAAGTCGCTTGATTTTGCCGGCGCTGCTCAATTGAGCAGTGAAGGAACGCACGTTACCGATACGTTGAAAGTTGTTGGAGCCGGTGGTGCTCAAATGGAATTGAATGTAACCGCGTCGAAAGTTCGCGCTGACCTTTCCGGTGCAGCCCGTTTGAAAGTATGCGGAACCTCAAATGAATTGGATGCGGATCTTTCCGGTGCCGCAGATTTACGTTCAGGTTGCCTCGAAGCAAAAAGCGTGAACGTACGTACGAGCGGTGCTTCCAAAGCTTCTGTTTCTGCATCGGAGAAAATTGTAGCACGCGCATCGGGCGCTTCAGAAGTGATTATTTATGGCGACGCTACTGATCGTACTATTGACGCAACAGGTGCCGCAAGTATTGATACAAAAGGCGGATCAGGCACAGCAGATACAACACATGTGCGAATCGGAAACCGCAACATTGATATCGTTGAAGATCCGGAAGAAAAATCGGATCGTGAGAAAAAAGCCGACGATAGCGACTTTGAATTCTGGGACGGAATGGATCTTGGTGTAAACGGACTCATGACCTACGACAACCAATTCACGATGCCTGCAGGTTTGGAGCACATGGAACTCAATTATGTGAAGTCGTATGTGTTCGGATGGAACATGTGGCAGAAGAACATTCACATCTATCGCAACAATGTTAACCTCGGAACAGGAATCGGCCTCAGTTGGTATCACTACAATCTGCGCGGATCGTATTCATTGCAACCGAATGTGGACTACACTTTTGCAATAGCGGATTCACTGAACTATTCCAAAAATCGTCTCAATGCTTGCTACGTGAATATTCCGCTTTTCCTTGAGTTCAACACAAACAACAACGACGCCGATAAATCCTTCCACTTCGGTGCCGGCGCACAATTCGGTTACAACGTGTTCAAGAATAAACTCAAGCAGAAGTATGAGCTTGATGGAGAAACTTACAAGCGCAAAATCAAAGACGATTTCAATGTAAATCCATTCAAGATTGATTTGATCACACGCATCGGTTACGGCGATTTCACCATCTTCGGTACATACTCAATGACTACATTATTTGAAAAAGGGAAAGGCCCTACGCTGTATCCTTTCACCGCCGGCATAAGCCTCGATTTCTAATCTCATAATAGCATCCCCTCGAGTCCCTTCGGAAAAATATCCGAAGGGATTTCTTTTTTAATTTCACGCAGGATGAAAGTTGATTTGTTCGAAGGTTATTTTATCGGTCTTCCCGTGTCGGGAGATTCCGCTGATTACGTCCGGCATTTAAATAGTTCATACATATACCAGCGAACATTAATGCTTCCGGAAAACTACACCGAAAAAGATGCCGCCTGGTTTCTTAATCACTGCGCGGAAAAGCAAGCGGAATTTGGACATCCTCTCAATTTTGCAATCAGGAATAACGCCGGTGCACTAATTGGAGGTTGCGGCTTTCACGGTAATAACAAATTCAAAGGGATTACGCATCGTGACGAAATCGGCTATTGGCTTGCGGAAGAATATCGCGGAAGGGGGATTATGACTGCCGCTGTTCAGTTTCTGGTGCAATATGGCTTCGAAACACGTAACCTGCTCAGGATTGAGGCTCCTGTTTATGCCTTCAATATTGAGTCCCAGAAAGTACTTTTACGCTGCGGATTCGCAGAGGAAGGTTATCTTCGCAAAGCGTATTTCCGCAATGGAGAATACCACGATGCAAAACTTTACGCGATTACCCGATAATGGAAGATAAACTCAAAGTTCTCAGTGATAAAATCGACCAGGCTATGCTTGGTGGTGGCGAAAAACGAATCGAATCACAGCACAAAAAAGGAAAGCTTACTGCGCGTGAGCGTCTGCACTTCCTGCTTGATGAAGGCAGTTTCGAGGAAATCGGAATGCTTGTAACGCATCGTTCAACTGATTTCGGTCTCGATAAGGAGAAATACCTCGGCGATGGTGTCGTTACCGGTTACGGAAAAATTGACGGTCGACTGGTGTATGTTTTCTCACAGGATTTCACCGTGTTCGGTGGTTCACTTTCAGAAACGCATGCAGAGAAAATTTGCAAGATTATGGATCTCGCTATGAAAAACGGTGCGCCTGTGATCGGACTCAATGATTCAGGTGGTGCACGTATTCAGGAAGGCGTTGTTTCTTTGGGCGGTTACGCAGATATTTTCTACAGAAATACACTCGCTTCAGGAGTTGTTCCGCAGATTTCCGCAATCATGGGACCATGTGCGGGTGGTGCAGTTTATTCTCCGGCAATTACAGATTTTATCATGATGGTGGAGAATACTTCTTACATGTTTGTTACAGGTCCGAACGTAGTTAAGACGGTGACGCATGAAGAAGTAACGAGTGAAGAACTCGGCGGAGCCATGACGCATGCTTCAAAATCGGGAGTTACACATTTCGCTTGCGCAAACGAAATTGATTGCATTCGACGAATCAGAAGTTTGGTTTCTTACATGCCGCAGAATTGCGAAGAAGAAGTTCCGCGACTTCCATATGAATCCGGCAATGAAAAACGTCCGGTTCTGAATTCAATTATTCCTGCGAATCCCAATCAACCGTACGATATCCGCGATGTAATTTCAGAAGTAATCGACAACGGCTCATTCCTCGAAGTGCATAAAGATTTCGCGGAAAATATTGTTGTCGGATTTGCACGACTTGCAGGAAGAAGTATCGGTATCGTTGCAAACCAGCCTGCTGTTCTTGCCGGCGTACTCGATATTCATTCGTCAACAAAAGCAGCTCGCTTCGTACGCTTCTGCGATTCATTCAATATTCCTTTGCTTGTGTTCGAAGATGTTCCGGGATTCCTTCCGGGAACAGATCAGGAATGGAATGCGATTATCACCAACGGAGCGAAGTTGCTCTACGCATTCTGTGAAGCAACAGTACCACGCGTTACTGTAATCACACGCAAAGCATACGGCGGTGCATACGACGTAATGAATTCCAAACACATCGGTGCCGACATGAACTACGCTTGGCCAACTGCAGAAATTGCAGTGATGGGCGCGAAAGGTGCTGCGGAAATTATTTTCAAGAATGAAATCGCGAAAGCCGCTGATCCTGCTGCAAAATGGAAAGAGAAAGAGCAGGAATACATGGAAACTTTTGCGAATCCTTATCGTGCTGCAGAACGTGGTTTCATCGATGAAGTAATCGTTCCGGAAGATACGAGGGCAAAACTCATTGCAGCGTTTGAAATGTTGCAAAACAAAGCTGCAAAGCTGCCGCAGAAGAAGCACGGAAATATTCCGCTGTAATAAATTGTCGGCACTTTAAGTTGTTGCTTCAGGCACAGATTCATTTTGAATCGCCACTATTGATTATATTCGTTATACAAATTCACTACCATGAAAAGATATTTTCTCATTGCAGCACTGACAGTTTCGTTTGCGGTTGCTGCACAAAACCCAACAGATAAAGGTTGGCGCTCTGTCGGCGGAACCGGTAGACTTTACATCGACATTGACGGAAGCGACGGGCGCAATAATTCTTTTTCTCTTGTACCTGAAACATATTGGTTCGTAGCCAACAGTTTCGCGCTCGGAACAGACTTTGGTGTTGGCTTCGGTTCTTCGAAATTTGATCTTACCGATTCAACAACACAGAAGCAACAATATGCAAGTGGTTGGATCGCTCCGGGATTCCGATTCTATTTCCGTGAACCGGAGAAAAAATGGCGCCCATATGTATTCGCAAATGCAGGCTACGTTTTCGGCTCCGCAAGAACGAAAATTACAGGTCAACCTGATGCAAAATCTTCTACCAGTGGTTTCCGTGGTTACGGCGGCGGCGGCTTGGCTTGGTTCTTCTCCGATCACGCCGCATTTGATATCAAAATGACGTTGTTCGATTACAGCTTGGATACGTTCTACTACAATCCGGATTTCAAAATCGGAATTCAGGCGTTCTTCGACTAGAATAAAAGCAACTGATAACAAAAAGCCTCTTCTATGAAGAGGCTTTTTTATTGAACTACAATTCTGATTTCTTTCTCTACTAAACGACCGTCTTTGTCGTTGACATTAAATGTCCAGCGTTCCGTGCCGACACGATTCCTTACAGTGAAAATATAATCTGCCTCATAACGGTTCTGTCCTTCCGGAATTTCATATCGAACAACAAGCGAATCAACATTGGCTCCGTCATACGCAACTTCCGAATAAGAAATATGCAACGGGTCCGTTCCTGCGTCGCAAATTACTCCGACTTTAATAGTGCTTCCGGGAGAGACATTCACATCTGTTGAAGTGTAACCCGCCCCCGTTTTTAATGTCAATGTTGGGTCTTTCGCTTCTTTTTTACAGGAAACGGAAAACGTTACAACTACAAGAATTACGGCGAATAGTGCGCGCTTCATGCATTAAAGTTAACAAACTCCGGAATTCCGTTGCAGGATGATCTAAGTAAATATCCTTTCCGCTGAGGTTCTTAGGTGTGTCTTCCTTACTTTTGCGCCCGAATGACATTGCGGGAGTTAGTGGCGCGTTATGAAGACAGTGCACACACGCGGAAAATCGCTTCTGTGCTGGGCGGAGCTTTGCCATCCCGATTGCAATTGAAAGGTCTTGCCGGTTCAGCAGCCTCATTTATTGCAGCTTCTGTTATTAAAAGCGGAGAACAGTCGCACCTTTTCATTCTCCCTGACAAAGAACTCGCAGCTTATTTTCTCAACGATCTTGAAAATCTGCTCGGAGAAACACGTGATGACGGAGAAACAGCAACTTCAATTCCTGTTGTTTTCTTCCCGGCTTCTTATCGCAAGCCGTATCACGTAGAGGAAACGGACAATGCCAATGTATTGTTGCGCGCGGAAGTGCTCGACAGAATCCGCAGAGAAAAACGCGTTGCAGTTGTTACTTATCCGGGTGCGCTCAGCGAAATGGTTGTCACGCGGCAACTTCTTGAGAAAAATACATTGCGATTGCAGCGTGGGGAGAAAGTTTCTATCGCATTTATCACCGAGTTGTTACATACTTACGGATTCGAACATGTAGATTACGTTTATGAAGCCGGACAATACGCGGTTCGCGGCGGAATCGTTGACGTGTTTTCATTCGCGCATGAGAATCCATATCGTCTCGAATTTTTCGGAGATGAAGTAGAGTCGATTCGTTCTTTCGATGCACTCACGCAGTTATCGCTTAAGAACATTGATTTCCTGACCATCATACCCAATGTTCAAGGGAAAATTCTTTCGGAAAGCCGTGAATCTTTTCTGAGTTATTTCAGCTCTGCTCGTCATGCAGCAGCGCCAAACGCGGTATGGATTTCCGATCTGGAATTGACGGAAGGACTCGTGCAGAAAGAATTTGAATCAGCTGTAACGGTTTACGAGAATGAAATTAAAGAAGCGGTGATTTCCCGTTTGCCGCCGGAAGAACAATATATCAGCGGATCTGTTTTTCGAGAACAGTTGCTGCAATTTTCACTTCTTGAAAACGGAAACCGTTTCATTCTTCCTGATGCGGAATCGGTGCAATTTCAGATGGTACCGCAACCGGTGTTTCAGAAGAATTTCGATTTGCTCACGCAGAATCTTTCGAAAAGCACAAACGATGGTTATTCCAATGTGATCTTTACCGATAGCGGTAAACAATCAGAACGACTTTACCGGATTTTCGAAGATATCGGTCGCAAACTGGATTATCATCCGATGGTGGTTTCCATTCATGAAGGATTCGTGGATCATGCGTTGAAGCTGACATGTTACACCGATCACCAGATATTTGAACGCTACCATCGATTCCGTTTGCGTGATGGATTCCAGCGTAAGAAAGACGCAATGTCGCTGAAAGAATTGCGCGGATTGAATCCGGGTGATTATGTGGTGCACATTGATCACGGCGTTGGACGATTCGGCGGATTGGAGAAAATTGAAGTAAGCGGAAAGTTGCAGGAAGCCATTCGCCTGGTGTATCGCGACAACGACATTGTATACGTAAGCATTCATTCCCTGCATAGAATTTCAAAGTATGCAGGTAAGGAAGGTGAAGTGCCGCGTATAGATAAAATCGGTTCGGCTATATGGTCGAATCTGAAAGCGAAAACAAAAATCCGAGTACGCGAGTTGGCATATGACTTGATCAAGTTATATGCTCAGCGTAAAGCACAGAAAGGTTTTCAGTATTCGCCGGATAATTACATGCAGCATGAATTGGAAGCCAGCTTCATTTATGAAGACACGCCGGATCAATTAAAGGCTACGCAGGATGTGAAGCGCGATATGGAGAAGGAGCGTCCGATGGATCGTTTGGTTTGCGGTGATGTTGGCTTCGGCAAAACAGAAGTTGCAATTCGTGCCGCGTTCAAAGCAGTATGCGATAGCAAGCAGGTTGCAGTTCTTGTACCGACCACAATTCTTGCTCTTCAACATTTCAAGACTTTCAGTGAACGACTTCAGGCATTACCGGCGAAAGTGGATTATCTGAATCGTTTTAAAACAACAGCTCAGAAGAAAGAAACACTCCAGCGACTGGCGAAAGGAGAAATCGATATTATCATCGGAACGCATGCCCTTGTTGGAAAAGATGTGAAGTTTAAAGATCTAGGGCTTCTTGTTATTGATGAAGAACAGAAGTTCGGAGTGGCAGCGAAAGATAAACTAAAAACGCTGCGCACAAACGTTGATACACTTACGTTAACAGCGACGCCGATTCCCAGAACGCTGCAATTTTCATTGATGAGTGCACGCGATCTCAGCGTGATTAACACACCGCCTCCGAACAGATTTCCTGTGCAGACAGAAATTCATACGTTCAGTGAGGAACTGATTCGTGATGCAGTTTCATTCGAAATTCAGCGTGGAGGCCAGGTGTTCTTTGTGCATAATCGTGTCGGGAATATCATGGAGATTGCCGGCATGATTTCGCGCCTTGTTCCCAATGCACGCGTAGCAATTGGCCACGGACAGATGGATGCTTCCAAACTCGAAGAGATCATGGTGGATTTCATCGAAGGACAATATGATGTTCTTGTTTCCACCACGATTATTGAATCGGGACTGGATGTTTCGAATGCCAATACAATGATCATTAACGATGCACAGAATTTCGGTCTCAGTGATTTGCACCAGATGCGCGGTCGTGTGGGGCGTTCGAATAGAAAAGCATTCTGCTATCTGATCACGCCGCCGGTGTTCATGCTGACTTCAGAGGCGCAACGCCGACTGAAAGCCGTTGAAGAATTCTCTGATCTTGGAGCCGGGTTCCACATCGCTTTGCGCGATCTGGATATTCGCGGAGCAGGTAATTTGCTTGGCGGAGAACAAAGCGGTTTCATTGGAGATATAGGCTTCGATATGTATCAGAAAATTCTGGATGAAGCCATTCAGGAATTAAAAGAAACCGAGTTCCGCGATCTCTTCGCACAGGAAGAACAGGAACAGAAAGCTGATGGTTCCGATCCGCATCGAAAACACAAAGGAATTTTTGTGCGCGATACGCAGATCGATACGGATATGGAAATTCTCATCCCTGACGGATACGTGGAGAATATTACCGAACGACTCTCGCTTTATCGGCAGTTGGACGACAGCAACACGGAAGACGATCTTTCCCGTTTTGAAGCAATGTTGCGTGACCGATTCGGACCGGTTCCGTCACCGGTGGAAGAGTTGATCGACACAGTTCGTCTGCGCTGGATGGCCATGGAAATCGGGTTTGAACGATTGATTCTGAAGAACAAACGCATGTCGGGTTACTTCATTCAGAAACAGGATTCACCGTATTACCAATCAGAAGCGTTCACGAAAGTACTCAAGTTTGTACAGTCAAACCGCAGCGTGAAAATGAAAGAGAACAATCAGAAACTCACGTTGACATTTGAAAACGTTTCCTCAATTAAGGAAGCCATCGCAGCTTTGAAGCCGGTGATGGAATAGTGATATCGATTTTCGCAACCTGTTTCTAAAGATTGCTGTCCATTTTTCTGTAATGAAAGAACAGAAAAATGAAAATCCCTAAGTGATAAACAATGCTAACCGGGCTGATTTCGGTAAAGATCAGATCAACGCTAATCTGAGCAACAAATGTTGTCAGCAGCATTTCCACGCCCCAACGTTTGTAATGCCACAATCCGATGTAAGCAATGAAGCGCAACGAAATTAAAGCTCCGTACAATGCCGGGAAGAAGTCGCCAAGCTTACGTGTGTCGGGCGAGAACACGGTTGGCATTCCGAATATCACCAATAGAAAACCGAGAACACAAACTACTGTGATCGATTTCGGTCGTGTATAATGTGTATATCCCATCAGATGCCGCTGCGAATTGCCTCCACCGGATCAAGTTGTGATGCGGAATATGAAGGAATAAATCCTGAAATAATTCCGATCATGGCCGAGATCGTGAGGCCTAAAATTACATTGGAAGAAGTCAATACAAATTCGAAATCCAGCATACTGGAAGCGATCGTTGTGCCAATGTAAACCATGATCAGACCGATGATTCCTCCGATGATGCAAAGCACAACGGACTCCACGAGAAACTGAATCAGAATAAACCAGTTTCTGGCACCCAAAGCTTTCTGTATTCCGATCTGATTGGTCCGCTCTTTCACTGACACAAACATGATGTTTGCGATTCCGAATCCTCCTACAAGTATTGAAAATGCACCGATGATCCAACCTGCCGTCCCGAATACACGGAAAATGCTCTCCGTCTGAGAGGTCAGTAGGCTTACTTCGTTCAGTGAGAAGTTGTCATCGGATCCGGGCTTCAGTTTGCGGACCGAGCGCATCAATCCTTCCAGTTCATCTGTCAGTTTTTCTGCAGTGACACCGTTTTTCCCTTTCACCATGATCATGGGTGTTACCTGATCGGTTTCAAGGTCAACATATTTTTGAGTGAAATCAGCCGGAAGCACCACCATGTTGTCCAGACTATTCCCGAACATGCTCTCGCCTTCGCGTGCAAATTGCCCGATAATCGTTACCCGCTGGCCGTACAATTTCAATTCTCTGCCCGTAGGATCTTCTCCGTTGAACAATGCACCTCCGATGCCGTTACCGATGATGCAAACCGGCTTCCCGGTTTCCACTTCTTCGTCAATGAAAAAGCGACCGAATTGCACATCAAAATCCTTCACCTTTTCATACCCTTTGGTCGTGGAAAGTATCTGTGCGTTCTCCACAAATGAGGAATTGTAGAAAATCGTCTTCCGAATGTAGCCGTTGAACACAGCAGCGTCCACAGATTCTGAACGCTCCTCAATTTCCTTGGTTTCGCGTATACGCGGCAATGGTCGGTTCATGTACTTCCACCAGGGATAATCCGGCCCGAATGTCCATGGCCATTTCTGAACGAAGATTACGTTCTCTCCCAATGACTCGAGACTCGCGCGCACTTTGCGTTCCATGGAGTCGACCGCAGTAAAAACAGCGATGATCGCGAAAATGCCAATGGTAATTCCCAACAGCGACAGCAGCGTTCTGAGGCGGTTTACCCGCAAGGCATTCAAGGCGAATACCACACTTTCCCTCAGAAGCGTCAGAAAAATCATGCTCAAAGTTAAGTGTTTCCCTTTCGCCAACACGATTTCAATTCTAAGGGAATTTTAATGCAGTTATCCGTGTTGCCGCCACGCTTGAAAAACCGTTCGGAACACATTTGGAAAGTGCTTACGATTGCTCAATCAGAAGCTGAACTTCGAGAAAGAATTTCGATATGCGGAAGATGTGCAGCGCTTGCACTTATGAACAGAAAACGGACTTTATCAACAAAGCGAAAAAAGCAAGTTTTCAGAGGGAAAATGAGCCTTCGAACTTTGTACCTTCGGGACACTTTTTCAGAACAATTATGACCAATTCTCCCAAAGGCATGCAGACGGAACGAAAGATCAAGAGCGCGTTGATTTCCGTTTTTTACAAAGACAATCTTGAACCTGTAATCCGCAGATTGCATGAGTTGGGTGTTGTGATGTACAGCACAGGCGGCACGCAAACTTTCATTGAGCAGTTGGGAATTCCGGTTGTTGCTGTTGAATCGTTGACTTCATATCCATCAATTCTCGGCGGACGCGTGAAGACATTGCATCCGAAAATTTTCGGTGGTATTCTCGGTCGTCGTGAATTGGACAGCGATGTTGCGCAGCTTGAGGAATACGAAATTCCGGAATTGGATTTAGTGATTGTTGATCTGTATCCTTTCGAGCAAACAGTAGCAGGCGGCGGAAGTGAACAGGAAATCATTGAGAAGATTGACATCGGCGGTATTTCATTGATCCGCGCAGCAGCGAAAAATTTCAAAGATGTACTGATTGTTTCTTCACGCAGCGAATATCCTGCATTGCTGGGCTTGCTGAATGAGAAAAACGGAATTACAGATATTTCCGATCGTCGTCAGTTTGCAACACGCGCGTTCGCTGTTTCATCCGGATACGACTCTGCAATATTCTCATGGTTCAACAGCGACGGACAGGAACTTTCTCTTCGCGCTGCTGTGAACGGTGGACGCACCTTGCGTTACGGAGAGAATCCGCATCAGCGTGCATGGTTCTTCGGTGATCTCAGTGCGATGTTTGATCAGTTGGCGGGGAAAGAACTTTCTTACAACAATCTTCTTGATGTTGATGCTGCTGTAAATCTTATTGATGATTTTCAGGATACCACATTTGCAATTCTGAAACACAATAATGCATGCGGCGCTGCTTCACGTGCAACAGTTCTTGAAGCGTGGAATGCTGCTTTGGCAGGTGATCCTGTTTCTGCGTTCGGCGGAATTCTCGTTTGCAACAAAACGATCGACGCAGCTGCTGCAGCGGAAATCACAAAAATATTTTTTGAAGTCATCATCGCTCCTGACTACGAAAAAGGCGCGCTAGATATTCTGATGCAGAAACAGAACAGAATTATTCTCGTTCGCAAGCCGGTAGCACTGTCGCAAACTCAACACCGCACTTTGTTGAACGGTGTGATTGCTCAGGAGAAAGATAATCGATCAGAGGTTGCTGCCGACATGAAGCCGGGAACAACTCATGTTCCGAGCGCAGAGGAATTCAACGATCTCGTTTTTGCAAACAAGCTGGTGAAGCACACGAAATCAAATACAATTGTTCTTGCTAAGAACCGTCAGTTGATTGCAAGCGGAACCGGACAGACATCACGAGTAGATGCATTGCGCCAGGCGATAGCAAAAGCGAATGCTTTCGGATTTGATCTCAACGGTGCGGTAATGGCGTCGGATGCATTCTTCCCGTTCCCGGATTGTGTGGAGATTGCGCACGGTTCAGGTATCAAAGCTGTTGTGCAACCGGGCGGTTCAATTCGCGATAAAGATTCAATCGATTACTGCAATGCTAATGGCATGGCAATGGTCATCACAGGTAACAGACATTTCAAACATTAAAATAATCGTGCGATGAAAATTGCACAACGTAACTGGTAATCTCAATGGGAGTATTCGATTTATTCACTCAGGAAATCGCGATTGACCTCGGAACTGCAAACACCATCATCATTCACAATGATAAGGTTGTTGTTGACGAGCCGTCGATTGTTGCAATAGACCGTTCTTCGGGTAAAGTTATCGCTGTAGGAAAACAGGCGATGCAGATGCACGGGAAGACGCACGAAAACATTAAAACAATTCGTCCGCTGAAAGACGGTGTAATTGCCGACTTCCACGCTGCGGAACACATGATTCGCGGAATGATCAAGATGATCAACCCGGGACGAAAACTTTTCACTCCGTCACTTCGAATGGTA
>Ga0172367_10005069_pt1 | contig 16055 bp, 20 predicted proteins | sample Lak10m_FD_114542 | JGI IMG/M metagenome (GOLD analysis project Ga0172367, IMG submission 114542) | Freshwater microbial communities from Kabuno Bay, South-Kivu, Congo - kab_022012_10m | ecosystem: Environmental > Aquatic > Freshwater > Lake | place: Democratic Republic of the Congo: South-Kivu...
ATAAATATATAATTTTCTCCTAATCTTAAAAAAATATTTAGAATATAGAATATTGAATATAGAATATTGATTTATTACTACTGCTATTCGCTAAATTGTTGTCGTGATTATTGATTTTTATTTAAAGAAATAAATATATTATATATTGTTAAGAAGAAGATGGATGATATTAAGAAGCAATCAGCAAGTGCTAAATGTTATGAAAAGAAAATTAAAAACGACTCTGATTTTTACGAAAAGGAGAAAAAACGAATTGCTGAATATATGAAAAATAGATATGCAGTTGATGAAGAATATAAAAATAGAATTAAAGAACAAAAAAAAGCAAGTTATCATCGACGAAAACAGCAAAATATTGTAAATGCAAGTCAAATCCAAGTTAATTAATTCTTTTTCCCCTAAATCAAAAAAATGATTTAAGAATAACTTAAAATATATAGTTAATAAAAAAAAAATGTTGAGTAATAATAAAATGAATACAAACGTCGGTAATACTATCTTTTATGAAAAAATAAATATTAAGAAGCTTAATTACATTATCAATAGTCGTTCTAAATACGAAGCAATTATTACAGAACAAGAAAAAGATATGAGAAGAACCGACAAAAACTATAATGCTTATGCTGTATTTCAAAAAATTAAAGAAAATATTATTATTCCTTCTGAATTAAGAGATACTGATTATGGTTATCTTAAAATTACTTATAAAAAAGGCATTAAATCTAATAATATTGGTAGATGGTATTGTAATAAAGGTATTGGTATTCAACCATTATGTGTTTCTGTTCGTCATACTATTTGCGATGGTCTATGGGTTGATATAGACCAAGTAAATAGCCACCCTTCTATTCTTAAATATTTAAGTTGTAAATACAACCTAAAATCTGATTCACTTGAAGAATGCTTAAATAATAGAGAAGCATTTTTATCGAAGGTTATGAAAGAAGAAAAATGCAACCGTTCAAACGCTAAAACTTTGGTAATTGCTACTATTAATGGTAAAAAATATAAATCGAAAACTTTAATGAAACTCGCCGATGAACTTCAACCAATAATTCAATATATTATTAATTTGGATGAATACAAGGAAATCAAACAGTATGTTGAAGCTACATATAAAAACGATAACAATATTTCTGGTAAAATTATTAGCCGTATTCTTCAAGTTATTGAAAATAATTTATTAGAAACGTATATTGGATTTTTCGTTGATAAAGGACTTATAACCGGATATAATGACGGTTATGAAGTTGCTTTAATTTTTGATGGGTTGCAATTAAGAATAAATGAAAAAATTGATGATGAACTATTAAATGAATGTAGATTATTTGCTCTTCAAAAAACAGGTTGTGATATTGAACTCAAAATAAAACCATTCGATAGTAAATTAGATTTACCTGAAAATATTGAAATCGATGATGATGATAATTTAACTTCTTTAATTGATAAATATGAATGTGGATTTAATAACTATATTGAAACCTTCAAAACGGATATTGATGCCAGTATTTGTACTGATGGTTCTAACGCTTCTATTTCAAAACTTACTAAATCTGTTCTTAAAAATACTATCGTATATGATGAAGAATGCAAATTATGGTTCTACTGCAATACTAAAAATATTTGGAATAAAAGTAAAACACCATTTATTTATCAAGGATTACTAAAATCTATATTTCATAAATTATACATCAAGATTTCTCAATATTATAATAATCTTGCTTTTAATTCAAACGATGAAGGAATTAAAGATATTTATATTGCTAAATCCACTACTGCTTTAAAGATTTCTACTAAACTTCAAAATGCATCATTTTTAGATGCTATAACTAAAATAGCAATTATTGATTTCAATAAAAGCAAGTTTTTAGAAAATAAAATAGATAGTAGAGGAGACCTATTTGCTTTTAAAAACAAATTGCTTGATTGCAAAAATCTTGAAATTAGAGATATTAGACCAGATGATTTTATTATGACGAATACAGGTTATGATTTTCCTGAATATATTGATGAAGACCTTAAAAATATTATTGAAGAATATTATAAAACTATTTACCCCGATGAAGAGGTTCGGGAGTATATTTGGAATAACGATGCTTTAACCTTAAATGGTGAGAGATTATTTCAAACGTTTAATATTCATACTGGAAAAGGTTCTAATTCTAAATCGACCAAGTTTTCGATGATAAAATCTATTCTTGGAAATTACTTTTGCGAAATTAATGCAGAAACTTTTACTAAACCTCCCAAAAATGCTAATGCTACAAGTGAATTATATAAAACAAAAGGAAGTCGTTTAGTTTTCTTTAATGAACCAGAAAACGATGGAGATAACAAACTTCAAGTCTCTTTAATGAAAAAAATGGCTGATGGTTTTAAGGGAACATTAAAAGCAAGAGGCTTATATGCTGAAATGATAGATTTTCCTATTTTCTTTCGTGTTGAGTGTTGTTGTAATAACAAGCCATCTCTTTCATCTACTGATGATGGAATAGGAAGAAGAGTAAGAGTTATTCATTATCCTGTCAAGTTTATCAATAATCCAGACCCTAATGATAAATATCAAGCACTGCTAAATCTTGAAATGGGAGATATTCTAACCTCAACTGCAATGCGAAACACTCATTGCAAATTACTTATTGATAGATTTATTGATATTGCTTCAAAGATTAAAAAGGAAAATATACCAAATCAAATCTCTAATGATAGTAATGAATATATTGCTGATAGTAATATTGTATTAGGTTTTATTATGGATAAATATATTATAACAAATAACGATAAGGATAAAATCTCTTCAAGTGAATTATTTAACGAGTTTAAACACGTAAATAATGGTACTAAAATGACACCTGCAAAGTTCAAAGATGATATGATGAGTATTAGTGGCATCAATTTCAAAAAAATGAAAAATGGTAATTTCTTCTGTGGTTTAAGACCAAAAGAAATAACTGATGAAAATACTGATGAGTAATTTATTTATTTTTACTATTCTTATTTTTAATAAGAAACATTCAAAAATTGATTTTTTCAAGTTAATAAAAAGGTGGAAGGGGTGGAAGACAAAAACCTCACTTCTAAATATTTTTTACCCTTTCATAGCAGTGAGGTTTTTGTCTTCCACCCTTCCACCTTTGCCTCCACCTTTCATTTTTACTTTCTATTATAAATCAATACTTATAATATTCTTTCTAATTTTCTAAAAAAGAATATAAATATTTAATATTTACTATGAATAGTATTAATACTTGATGAATAAGAAACAAATGACTGATTATTTTAAAGGTAAATTAAATAAAGGAATATGTAAGTCGTTGAAAATAGAACGAAATGATGATTTTAATGATTTTATGGAATTATTTAAAAATCATCCTGAATATGAAACTAAACTTAAAGATGTTGTTGATTTATGTATAGTTCAAAATAAAAGAAATAGCAAGTATTTTGAAATTAATATAATTAGAACTGATGGAACAACAGATGATATTTCATATAGATGTTGTATAAATCCAAGACCAGTTAATTATAATTTAAATAGTGCTTTGCGATATACAATAGAACCACAAATAAGTGCATTTAGAGAGAAAACTAATTTGATTTGTGATTTTTGTAAATCTGTTGATGATATTCAAATAGACCATATAATAAGATTCAAAGATTTATCAGATGATTTTTTGAAAGGGAGAAATGATATACCAGAGGTATTTGATGATAATAATTATAATAGTTGTAAGTTTAGAGAAGTTGATAAACTATTTATGGATGCTTGGTATGAATACCATTTAATTCATTCTAAATTGCGATGTTTATGTAGAAAATGTAATTTAGCAAGAAATCAATTGAAAAAAGAAGATAAAATTATTATCGTTCAATAACTTTTTTTAGAATAATGCAATTACAATCGAAATACTTATAAATAACATCTAAAATATCGTCAAAATTAAGTATTAATTTACAACAATAAACATCAATAGCACAATAACATTTCTCTGGATATGTATGAATCGACAGATGGCTTTCACTTAATAAATATAAAATAGTTGCTCCTATTGGTTTAAATTGATGCTCCATTTCTCCAAGAACATTTAGCTCTCCTACTTCTATTATTTTTACCATTAATGGTTTAACACCATCAATTGTTTCCAATAATTTATGATTATTAATATTATAAACATCAACAATTAGATGAACTCCAGTAGTCATATATAAATACAAATGAAAAAAATAAATGATATGTATACAATATGATAAATACAAAATACCTATTTGTCTGAATGGAACTTTATCGTCAATAATGAATAGATGAACCTTAAAATATATGAAATACTATAACTATTCATTTATGTTTATTCTAATTGATTATATATAATATTATTATAAATAATATGTATATAATATGATAAATACAAAGTTTTTACAATACATACCCGAAGAAAAGCAAGAAGAAGTATATAATCAGTTGCTTCAAGACGTATATTATTTTTATTATGGAACGAGACCAAATAGCAATAGAATAAAAGTAATTAATGGTAATAAATGGGATTTATGCAAAAATAATTTATGTTTATTAATATAAATGGAAATATTCGTAAGACTTGAACCTGATGATATTAAAAAAATAGAGGAAGAATTACAAAAAATAAAAGAGATAATACACCAACTGAAGATGATATATGAAAATATAGGCAATTAGTAGAATACTTCCTGATAATTACTATTAAAATTATTTTCTATAATAAAAATAAAGATGGAAAGTTTTTTAAATATTAAACCAAAAGAAATAAAAGTAATTAAAGAAGATATGCAGGAGCTATTTGATTTAAAAGATGATGATAAATTAGAAAAGGAACAAGTGGAGAAATATATTGAATTATATCATTATTTTCAAGAAATAGCCGATGAAATAATAGCAAAAGTATATGATATTGCTGATTATAAATTAGAAGAAGAAGAAGAGGAAGTAGAAGCAGAAGAAGCAGAAGAAGCAGAACCTTAATTATGTTAAAGTTTTAGCACCAAGAATAGTAATATTAGGTTTTGGTTTAATAACTTCACTCCAAGAACTACCATAATTATTTTTATCATTACCATTATTATCGGCATATAAATAACTGCCAGTTAATTGTGAATGAAATGATGGCAAGTTCTTTTTACCGTAGAGAGTAGCCATATTATTATCAGTTAGCGTATTATCTTTTCGATAATCGATATGAGGTAAATCAAAAGTATTGTCCATATACTTATTATAATAAAGCCCAAGCGAATTAATAGCCATTTGTTTCTAATAAGAAGCAAGAAAATTATAATGTATATATAAATAGAAGGAATATGATAACAGAAATTAATTTGAAGCAATTGGATAACTTACCGATAAAAATCAATAAAAAGAAACCACCGCAATCGGAAAATAAAGATCTACCTCCTCTATTCTTTACAAGTCTATTTATAGGAGCAAAAGGAAGCGGAAAAACCTATTCGTTGGTTAAATTATTGAAGTTTTATGAAGCATCAGATATAATTGATGATGAAGGAAATAAACGACAAATGAGAATTATATTATTTTGTCCAACAGCTGATTCAATAGCGAACCCAATATATAGAACTTTAAGAAACTTGGCAGATGAAGATGTTTATACGCATTATACTGATGAAATATTAGCGGAGAAATTAGAAGAAATAAACGATGAATACGAGACAATAAAAGCCTATAACGATTATGTTAAAACCTACCAGAAATACATAAAAGATTATTCAAAATTAACTGATGACGATTTAGAAATATTACATCATCATAATTTCAAAAAACCATCAGAATTGGAAAAACCACCATTTAGACATCCAAGAATAATATTTATGGTATTCGATGACCTCATAGGAGACCCTCAAGCTTTTAAAAAGAACAAGGGAAATATATTAAATAAATTAGTTATTACTCATCGCCATTTACAAGCCAATTTGTTATTTACGACCCAGTATTTGAGAAGTATAAATCCGATTATTAGAAGCAATACCGATATATTCGTTATTTTCAAGTTTGCATCGAAAAAACAAATAATTGAAAAGATTTATCCGGAGCTTTCTGGTTTAATAACTGAAAATGCATTTTTAGAATTATATGATTATGCAACAGCAGACCCAAATAGTGCTTTGATATCTATAAATCACGCTATGAATAAAAATACAAATGGTTTTAGAAAAAGTTGGGCAACAAAATTAGTTTTATCTTAAAATAAAATCTATGTATAAAATAAAGATTGAAATGGAGAAAGCCAAATATGCACGATTTCCAAAAGGGAGCGATGAAGCAAAAGAATATATGGCATCAATTAGGGAACAAGCAAGAATTAAAAGAGAAGCTATTTTGAACGGAGAAATTGAAGCTCCGCCAAAAAAGGAGAAAAAACAAAAGAAAATAAAAATAACAGAAAAAGAGGTATTAAAACCAGAACCAGAACCAGAACCAGAACAAGAAGTTGAACCCGAACCAGAGAAACCAAAAAAGAAACAGCAAGAAAAGCCAATAATCATAAAAGTTCCACCAAAACAACAAAAACCAAAAAAGAAGATTATTATTGAAGAAGAGGAAGAAGAAGAAGAGGAGGAATATGAAGTTGAATATAGAAAACCAGTATCATCAAAAAGAGTTCCTATTTTACCAGAAAAAGAAGAACCAAAAAAGCAAGAGAAACAAGTAATTGAGAATATTAAAGATAAACCAATTGATAATCCGTTGCTTAGTTCAAGAGTTTTTCGCAACAAATAATTTTATTTATTTTTATTATAATGTTTGAAAATATAAATTATGATGTAGAGTTTTTCATTTATTTATATAAACGAACAATATTACAAACAGCCTTTATATCGTATTTGAATAAAAACATTTCATACGAAGAATATTACGACCATTACAATAAAGAGTATTTTGATTTGATAAAACTTTATAATAAGAACTTTCTTTTAATATAATTATATGATGCTTCTTTTGTTGGTAGATTCCAAGTATAAAATCGACTCCAGAATGAGGGAGTATCGATGCCTGATTTATTCCATAAATGGTGTTCTCTTTTATAATGACGTAAAATATACCGATTTTTTCTCAAAACGTCTTTATGTTCTGTAAAGTCTGATGCTTTGGCTTGTCCAAAATACACTTTTTTACCAGTAGAGGTGATAATATAATATTTCTTATTTTGTTTGTCTGATGGATAAGGGAAATATATTTGCATTTTCTAATAAAAATAAATAAAATTATAAAACTAATTATCTACTGGACTAAAAGTATTTGTCTGTCCGCTCCCAATACCAACTCATTAAACTTCTCTACCCAGAGAGTGAGATAAACAGAATCAGAAGAGCCACTGAGCCAATAAGTTTCCCACTTAATTTGGATGCTACTGTTTTTAGCATTATAACCAGAAATAATATCTTCTTTTCCAGCAACACGATGGGAAAATGAAGTTAAATGATAAGCATAATATTTTTGCCAAGAAGCAAGAGAATAAGCACCAGCGTGTCCAGTTGCTTTAAGGTCGCTATCAGAACCAAGAATATTTAAGTTTTCAGAATAAATCTGTTCAATTTTAAGAGGAAAAGGAGTTTGAGGAACACCATTTACTATAATCTGGCTGGTATCAAGTCCACAGAAATCTTTTTTGAAGAAAATTGAATTATTGAAAAGGTCTGGATAAGTATTTGGCTTGGTTAATTGTTCATTAAATGTGAGAGTATTGCTAGTATTTTGTAAAGTGCTTTCAGTAGTATAATTAGAAGGAATTGCTGTAGCAATAATTTTAGTCATTGTATTTGCATTAACTGATAATTGAAGAGTTGGATTCGTGGTTTTTACAACAGCAGAACCTCTAGCATTTAAATAAGTTAAATAAGTTAATTTATAACGTCCAGTAGCAATTAAATTATCAATATAAGATGAATATAAATCATCACCGAAGCTAATACGATTAACAGTCATATAATAATTCTTAACTGTATAATTTTGAGTAGCAAGAGCAGTATCAGGAGTTCCACCAGCCGGAGTAGCACCCTTCCAGATAATAGAAGCAGGAGACATAGAAAACTCTAAAACTACTTCACCGATTTTTGAAACATCAATAATAGATGTATTTAAAGAGCCAAGAAACCCGAGCCAAGAGCGGATGCTAAATTGACGAGCTGAATCAGAATCATCAGTAGAACCAGTTGAAGCTCCTTGAATGGTATTAGTTATAGTACCAGTATTAGAAACAGATGATTTAAATGAGGGGTCATTTGCTTCTTGGTAGCGAATGGAGGAAGTGGTTGAAGCCGATTGAGCGTCATATAGGAGGCAAAAAAGTTGATTATAATTTTGAATATTATCAACAAGAACTCCATTAATATATACGGCAACTGAACCAAGAATTGAAGATGAGAGACGTGGAAAATAACGATTTTGATAAACAGAAGTTTTTGAACCCACAGCAGTTGTATTAAACTCAAAAATGAAATTAAGGGTCTTCATATCAATAATTGTATTCGGGAGCTTGAAGCGAAGTAAATCGGTAGGGTTAAGGGTATCAGTTTTATCACCCCAGATTTTCATCATTTGCTGGCTATAATTTTTTAGGTATGAAACCGGAATATTAAAGGTACTCGGTAAAGTGCTATTTAAACTCTCCATTTTTGTTCTATATTTTAGAATAGATTTTTTTTTGGGAGTAGATATAGAGAATGAATATAAATTGTCAAAATAGTGCATATGCTGGGAGACTTAATTTGAGTAAAGACGAGCAAATACATAAATTACTACAAGGGGAAATCGACAATTTAACAAGTAATTTAGATATTACCGATGGCAATTTAGAACAACTAAAAAACAGATATGAAATAACCTCAAATTATATAGATAGTAATTTGACTCCATTAACTTATTTAATTAATACCGAAATAACACCAATGTCAATACTTCCTCCACAACCTGAAATAATAAATACTTATATTTATAATCCTAATGATTTTGGAGAAATCAGATTTTGGGTAAAATCAACTTCTAATTTTCCGGTTGTTGTACCAGTAGGAGTGCCTGATTATCGAGTTAAAATAGATGTTGATGGAAAATTAAAATTATATTATACTTACGACCCATCAATTAATTTGACGTGGGGAAATGGTTGGATAGACCCAGCAAATATGATAGTAGGAGCAGTTGCCGATAGTTTTAATCAAGGTTTTACAATCGGAACTCTTCAAGCAGAAGTACTCTATTTATTCGATTACATTGATGGTAAAACAGGAGTTTTATTAGATGGTTTTAAAAATTATATAAGTCCTAATGATTTTTCATCGTTAAATGAAAGTTTTAATGAAGTTCGCAATACATTAGATATTATAGATGGTCGAACAGGATTAAGTGGTATTTATGAAAATGCTAAATTATTTTTAACAACAGGAAGAACTGTTTTTTTAAATGATGCAATAAGTGGTGTCCAAAATTATATAGCAACAAATCCATTAACATCATTTGTGTTAGGAGCTGGAGGAGGAGCATTAGCTATAGGTTATGGAATAGTACAGAATGGTGTTTATAACTATTATTTGAATCTAAATATGAGTCAAGCAATAAGTGAAAATAGTAATTTATCGATTAATGATAAGGAAGAATTAACTAATTATGTAATGCACGATTTAATGAGTTCAAATATATTAAGCAATTTAGAATTAAACTATTTTCTTCAAAAAGAACAAGGATTTGTAAATTGTAATATATTATCAAATCAATATATTGCTTCTTTAAATACAAGCAATTTATTTATCGATAATTTGAATATAAGCAACGTAATTGATAATAAAATAATAATAACTTCTAATTATATTAATAGTAATTTAAATTATAATATTTTAACAACTTCAAATAATCTTATCAATTATGATAATAATAATTCAAATATATTAAATACAAAAATAAATACAACTTCAAATAATCTTATTAATTATACTAATGATAATTCAAATATATTAAATACAAAAATAAATACAACTTCTAATAATCTTATCAATTATACTAATTATCAATCTAATATTAATTATACATATACAAATGATAAGACTTTAACAACATCTAATAATCTTATTTCTTATAATAATTATAATTCTAATATTAATTATTTATATACATCTAATTTAAATATTACTGTACAAAATAATAATGAAAACCACACTAATATTGAAAATATGATTATAGATGAAATAATTTCAAAAGAATATTGTAAAAAAACAACTTTCTTTATTACAACTAATACTCTTTTAAATTATGGTGGTGATATATACTACACTTACACCATAAACCTTACCAATTATATTAGGTATTTGCAAACATCTGCTCTTTCTAAAATGGCACGTTTTCAAGTTATGAGTAGCCCTTTTTTTGCTGTTGCTTCGTATGAATATCTGACAGAATGTAATTATACAATTATGATGTCGCAGAGTAGTGCTGGTGGAACTGGTGGGGGGTTCAAATGTAGAGCCTTTGGAACGCCAGCAGACTATAATTTAAATACATACGCCTATGATAAATTTATTAAAAATAACGATATTTATCAAATCACATATCTGGGAAGAGTTAGCGGAGGAAAAATACTAATTACGATTATTGATTTGTTATAAAAAAATGATTTAAGAATAAAATAATAAATATATTTGGGAAACGAAGAAAAACGAATGCCTGATTATAGCAAAGGGAAAATATATACAATTAGATGTAAAAATGATTCTTCTTTAATTTATGTTGGCTCTACTATACAACCATTAGCAAAACGATGGGGACTACATAAATGTGATAGTTTAAAAAAACCAGAACAATTAATATATAAAACTATAAATAACGATTGGGATAATTGGTATATAGAATTATATCAAAATTGCCCCTGTAATTCAAAAGAAGAATTATTAAAAAGAGAAGGCGAAATAATAAGAGAAATTGGTAATTTAAATCAAAGAATTGAAGGTATAAAAAGAAAAGAAAATCAAAACGAATATAATAAAGAATATTATGAAAAAAATAAAGAAAAATTATATGAAAAACAAAAAAAATATCGTGATAATAATAGAGAAAAATTAAATGAAATATCAAGAAAATATTCAAAAAAATATCGTGAAAACAACAAAGAAAAATGTAAAGAATATTATGAAGAAAATAAAGAAAAAATAAATGAATATAAAAAAGAAAAATATTATTGTAATTGTGGTGGTTGTTATACAAATGCAGGTAAATCAATTCATTTAAAAACTAAAATACATCAAAATTATTTAGCTTCAATTGAGAGCTAATATATAATTTTTTATTTTTTCATTTTATTTAATAGATATAAATAAATGGGAGACCATACAGTAATTGAAGACACTGGCGGGAACTTCACATATTCTGGCTATACTGATAATCAAAGCAATATAGATATAAACCCTGTATATTGGGCTAATATATTGAGCAAACCAACTAATTTTCAAGCTGATTGGAATACAACAATTATAAATAAACCAACATTAGCAACTGTTGCTACAAGTGGTTCATATTCTGATTTATTAAATAAACCTACTTTATTTAGCGGTTCATATAATGATTTAACAAGCAAACCTACTTTATTTAGTGGTTCATATACTGATTTAACAAGCAAACCGACTAATTTTCAGGCTGATTGGAATACAACAATTATAAATAAACCATCATTATCAACAGTTGCTACAAGTGGTTCATATTCTGATTTATTAAATAAACCTACTAATTTTCAGGCTGATTGGAATACAACAATTATAAATAAGCCTACTTTATTTAGTGGTTCATATACTGATTTATTAAATAAACCATCATTATCAACAGTTGCTATAAGTGGTTCATATACTGATTTATTAAATAAACCATCATTATCAACAGTTGCTATAAGTGGTTCATATACTGATTTATTAAATAAACCATCATTATCAACAGTTGCTACAAGTGGTTCATATTCTGATTTATCAAATAAACCGTCATTATCAACAGTAGCTACAAGTGGTAGTTATAATGATTTAATTAATAAACCCGACCTTTCTGTTTATAATACTATTGTTAATGCCAGTAATACTTTTATCAGTTCAAATACATTATCAAATACAAGCAACTTTCTTGTTAATTTTAATAATTTGATAAATAAACCAACAACATTTAATGGTGATTATAATGATTTAATTAATAAACCTGACCTTTCTATTTATAATACTATTGTTAATGCCAGTAATACTTTTATCAGTTCAAATACATTATCAAATACTTCTAATTTTCTTATTAATTATAATAATTTGATTAATAGACCATCATTAGCAACTGTTGCTACATCTGGCAGTTATAATGACCTCACAAATAGTCCCGATTTAAGTTCATACGCAAAACGAATCTATTATAATAATGGACCATTAACTCCTACTTTTATTGGTGCTAATTGGACAATTAACGTTAATTTATCGACTGTTATGTCTGCTGGAAGTGGTTCTATACGAGCTTGTAATATTACTTGGGTTTCAAATACAATTGATTTAAATAGTTCTACTGTTCCAATTGGTTCTGCTGATGTTTTTGTAAAATCTTCATCTACAACTACATATTCAATTAAAAATATTTATACTGGAAACTCACAAGGTATCACTTGGAGTTCTGGAACAACTTTTCAGATTTATTTTAGTCCATATTCTACAATTAATGTTTATATTTTTCCAATAAATATATAATTTTTACAAAAAAAATTAAACAGTTGTAGTTTCCGTTTCGCTTTCAGTTCTTACACAACACAAATCAGCAGAACACTCATCGACAGCCATCATCGATAACGGCATATTCATATGCTTATATTTTTTTTTAATTTTTTTTTTTATGAAATCTAAAATTGGATATTCAACTTCTTCTATAATTAAATCATATTGAGAAATGATTTCTTCAACATCTTTTACCTCAATATCACCACAAGTATTCAAATAATTATCGATTTTATGTTGCAGTTTAATAATTTTGTTTTTCTCATTTTTGAAAGTTGCAATTTTGTCATTGATGTTAAAATTATTCATAATACTTAAAATAAGACCAACCACACCATTAAGAACTATATTAATTACTTTCATATCATTTTGGTCTAATAAAGAATTAAGAATTGTTAAAACAGCAGAAATTATAATTAAAGGCAAATTAAGAAAATTGCGAACAAATATATTATGATTCATCATTTGCTCGAATAAAAGGGAATTAATAAAACAACGCTCTTGATATATTTTGAGGGTTGTTAAGTTTTTCATTTTTTTATATCTATCTATATATTAAAAGAAAATAATATGATGGAAGTAAAGTTAACAGAGGAAGAACAAGCAAAATACGATGCTACATATAGCAGAATTATCAGCCAATATAGTAAAAGCGATTTAAAACTTTTAGAAGAAGATAATATTGCTAAACATATTCTAAAAGAACTAATTCTAAAATATGTATTTACTGGCGAGATTCCCGATTGTTCTATTAATAATACAACAAATACTAATGAAATAATTGAATCACATTATGATGCTAAAATACCATTAGAAGAAAAAAGAGAAGATGTTAAAATTGAAGAACCTTTGGTTCTCGCAAAGCAGAACGACAACCAAGTAGTTATTGATTATGATAATTTAATATCTGATTTAAAAATAGAAAGAACTGAAAGCGATAATGTCGATGATAACCCAATACAAAACCAGTAAATATATATCGTTATTTAGCACAGACGCAGTCAAAATTACCAACACTTCTGGCACAAATAATATTAGGTTCAGTTGGAATATTAATAATCAAAATCTATCGGCAAATGCTAAAATTGCTCTTGTAAATATTGTAGCATCGACTATGGATAATACACTTTATAATTTATATTGCGAAGAACTACAAAACGATGGATATACATCTTTTAACGTCGCACCAGTTCTATATAGTGGTCGTGGTTTAAATACCAGCCAAATTACAAATGTTCTATACCATAATATAAATGGATTAAACTTAACATCAATTGATATTTGGTGCGGAACAGGTATTCCTACAGGTAGTTCAGACCGATATAACGGTATTTTAACAAGTATCAATTTCGCTATAACACTTCATATAATCGATGAGCCTTTAGAAATGGTGCAACCTAATTTAATTAGTTTTAATAATGGCTCTGATTTAAAACAAGGCAATAGAAGTTTTATTAGCCCTCAATTGTAGCTAAATAATTAATATGTTTCTTGGTTTTATTATGTTGAGATTTATGTCCATTAGTATATTTACCACCACAACTACATATAATTTTTTCTCTTTTTTTTTCATTTATTTTTTCCTTGTTATCTTCACGGTATTCTTTTTGTCTTTCTAATATTTTTTCTTTGTTATTATTATAACGCTCTTTTGCTTTTTCTTTTATTGTTTCTTTATTATTATTATAACGCTCTTTTGCTTTTTCTTTTATTGTGTCTTTATTTTCTTGACACCATTCTTTTATTGTTCTTCCTGCTATACACATATTTAAATTACCGATTTCTCGTGTTATTTCTCCTTCTCTTTTATGTAATTCTTCTTTTGAATTACAAGGATATAATTCATATAATTCTATATACCAATTATCCCATTCATTGTTAATAGTTTTATATATTAAATATTCTGGATTTCTTAAACTATTGTATTTATGTTCTCCCCATCGTTTTGCTAATGGTTGAATTGTAGAACCAACATAAATTAAAGAAGTATCGTTTTTACATCTAATTGTATATATTTTACCTTTAGAATAATTAGGCATTCGGTTTTCTTCGTTTTATAATTATATGAACTTTAATATTTAAATCATTTTTTCTGTTCCTTTATTAAGATGATTATAAATCAAAATAAACAGACCAAATATTTGTTTTTGAATACAAGTAATAAAACAGAATCGACCAAATGGAATATACCGACTAATTATAATTTCTCGCAAAAAGCTAAAATTGCTCTGGTGGGCGTAAATAATCCAACTGATTCTAATTTAAATATGGTATTTTGTCCTACAATTAAAAATAATTATTATAGTTCTTTAAATACCCCTCCATTAATTTATGCGGGAGTTGGTTATAATAATGCAAATATCGTTAATGGAAAACAATATTATGATATTAATGGTGCGTTTTTAAATGAAATAGAATTAAAAACATATTCAGCACCACCTCAAAATGATTTTAGTTATCCAGAATTGGATGTATTAAAGCCCAATTTATGGTTAAAGTTTGATTCAAATGCCATAACAACAAATAGCGGAATTGATACAATAACATTAACTAATAACGGAACAGTAGCATTTGCAGGTAATTCAGTTAAAGGGAATAATTCTGCAAGTTTTAATGGAATAAATCAAAGTTTAAGTGGAACTATTGAAGGAATTGCAAATAATTCATTTTCAGTTTGTGCTTGGTTATATTCAAGAACAGGTGAGGGTTTAAAAGGTATAATTTTTGGAATTGGAAGTGTAGCTACAGTATATCAAAGAATACTTTTGGGAATAGGTATTAATACTGGTAATGATAATAAATATGTTATGTCTTTTTATACAGCAAGTAGTTATTCAGCACCTTTTCCGCAAGACATTAATAATTGGGTTCATATAACTTGGACTTATAATAGTGAAACAAGAGAAAAAAGTATATATCGTAATGGTGTTAAATTATCAATTGGTAATGCTATATCATTATCACAACCAATACCAAATACATATTTTGCTATAAGTGCATTTGGCACAAATTATAATGGTAATTTAGATGATGTTCGTATTTATACTGGAACTGCTTTAAATCAAGACCAAATTAAAGCGATTTATAATAATACAAGAATTAATTACCCAATAATAAAAAAAGAAACTATAAAAGATACTGAAGCAATTGAACCTGTAATTGGTATGGATTTAGAGCCTATAATTTGGTATAAATTTGATAACTCTACAAATATTGGTTTTGATACTATGGGGAAATTAAATTTAGGCACATATAGTACAAATCCATTACCAACTTATAGTTCAAATGCAATTAGAGGA
>Ga0172367_10005071_pt1 | contig 16051 bp, 10 predicted proteins | sample Lak10m_FD_114542 | JGI IMG/M metagenome (GOLD analysis project Ga0172367, IMG submission 114542) | Freshwater microbial communities from Kabuno Bay, South-Kivu, Congo - kab_022012_10m | ecosystem: Environmental > Aquatic > Freshwater > Lake | place: Democratic Republic of the Congo: South-Kivu...
AGCGACAACGGACGGGACTCGGCTTGGTTCATCGGCGTTCCTTTCGCGTGTTGCACGTTGACCGTCTCTGCTAGGAACCGACGGGGCGCAGCCAGTATGGGGGCAGTGTCAAGATGCGCCCGGCTATCCGGCAAGCACCGGGCGGAGCAGGAGTAGGAGCAAGATTATGAGGACGGCCACATTCTCCTTTCCAACCGGGGCGGAAACCCCATTCTCCGCCGAACTTTCCGCCCGCCCACAAAGCGGCGGGCCATTGCCATGCTGCCATTCGCGCTGACGATTTTCACGGGAGCCTTCCTGCTCTTCCTCGTTCAACCCCTCATCGGCAAATACATCCTGCCGTGGTTCGGCGGCACGCCGGGCGTGTGGACGACGTGCATGCTGTTCTTCCAGCTCGTGCTGCTGGGCGGCTACGCCTACGCGCACTTCCTCAGCCGCTGGCTCAAGCCGCGCGGCCAGGCCGTCGTTCACCTCGCGCTGCTGCTCGTCTCGCTCGCGGTGCTGCCCATCATCCCCGCCGAGGCGTGGAAGCCCAAGCCCGGCGACGCGCCCATCACCCACATCCTGCTGCTGCTCGGCGCGACCATCGGCCTGCCCTACTTCGTCGTCTCCACGACCGGCCCGCTGATGCAGTCGTGGTTCTCGCGGCTGAATCCGGGCAGGTCGCCCTACCGCCTCTACGCGCTGTCCAACATCGGCTCGCTGCTGGCGCTGCTGGCGTATCCGTTCCTCATCGAACCAAGGCTGCCGCGCAAGCTGCAGGCGCTCTCGTGGGGCTGGGGTTTGATTGCCTACGCCGCCTTCGCGGCGTGGTGCGTGTGGCTCGTATGGCGACGCGGCGTGGCGGAGGAAATCCCGGCGAGCGGCGTGGCGGAGGAAGAAGAGCCAGCGGAACCGCCGTCGCTCCGGCAGAAATTCCTCTGGCTCGCGCTGCCCGCCTGCGCGTCCGCGTTGCTGCTGGCGACGACGAACAAGCTCACGCAGGACGTGGCGGTGATCCCGTTCCTGTGGATTCTCCCGCTGAGCCTGTATCTGCTGACGTTCATCCTCTGCTTCGACGCGCAGCGGTGGTATTGGCGGCCCATCTTCCTGCCGGCGATGCTCGCCTGCTTCGGCTGGCTGATTTACGTGCTGGCCAACATCAATGAGGTGGGCATCGGCTGGCAGGTGCCGGCGTTCTGCCTGACGCTGTTCGTCGCGTGCATGGTCTGCCACGGCGAGCTTTACGCGCTGAAGCCGCACCCGCGCTGGCTCACGAGCTTCTACCTGATGATTTCCCTCGGCGGCGCGGTGGGCGGCTTTCTCGTGGCCGTGGTCGCGCCGCACGTCTTCCAAACCTACGCGGAACTGGCGTGGTCCTGCGCCGCCTGCGCGGTGCTCGCATGGCTGGTCAGCCTGCCGAACTGGCGCGTGCCCGACTTCCAATGGTGGCGCTTCCACGCGTGGATGGCCGGCTCGCTCGTGGCGATGGCCGTGTGCCTGGCCTTCTACCTCCAGAGCAAGGAACGCGACAACGTGGTCGAGGCCACGCGCAACTTCTACGGCGCGATGTCCGTGCTGGAATACGGCGCGGACACCCCCGGCTCGCGGTATCTCCTGCTCCAGCACGGTCGCATCACGCACGGCTTCCAGCTCACCGACCCCGACCAGCGCCGCCGCATCACGAGCTACTACGGCGAGCAGAGCGGTGTGGCACTGGCCATCCGCAACTTCCCGCGCCCGCAGAAGCGCATCGGCGTCGTGGGCCTCGGCACCGGCACGACGGCGGCGTTTGGCGAGAAGGGCGATTACGTCCGCATTTACGAAATCAACTCCGAGGTGCTGCGCATCGCCACGAACCACTTCACCTTCATCAAGGACACCCGCGACCTTGGCGGCACCGTGGATGTCATCATGGGCGATGCCCGGCTCTCGATGGAGCGCGAGGAAGCCCAGCGCTTCGATGTGCTCGCCCTCGACGCCTTCAGCAGCGATGCCATTCCTGTCCACCTGCTCACGAAGGAAGCTGTGGCCATCTACGGCAAGCACCTCGCCCCCGACGGCGTCCTCGCCATCCACATCTCCAACCGCTACCTCGATCTGGAGCCGGTCGTGGAAAATGTCGCGAAGGAATTCGGCTACGAGCGTCTTTCGATTTCCGACGGCGAAGGCGAGAAGGACTGGTGGATTTACAGCTCGACCTGGGTGCTCCTGAGCAAGAACCAGGACTTGATGACGCTCCTTGCCAGCCGGACCGAGTCCGCAAAGTCTGAGCCGTCCACCAAGACTGTCCCCCTCTGGACCGACGACTACGCCAGCCTGCTCCCGATCATGAGCTGGTGAGACGGACGACGGCCTCCTTGCCCGCCCGCTTGTGCCACGGCACTGGCCTCTGTGCCGCCAATGGCACACTTGAACTGGGATTTTGGACAACGTCTCCCCCGCAGGACGCTGACACTTTCGCTCGAAAACAAAGAGTTTCAGGGGTTTTTCAGCCGGGATGAAGCCGTGGCACCGGCACTGCTGAGAAGCAGGTGGCTTTTAACAGTTTCATACTATGGCAAAAGTTCTGGGCATTGATTTGGGCACAACGAACTCCTGCATGGCGGTCATGGAGGGTGGCGAGCCGCTGGTCCTCGAAAACTCCGAGGGCAAACGCACCACGCCGTCGGTCGTGGCGTTCACCAAGGCCGGCGAGCGCGTCGTGGGCGAGGCCGCCAAGCGGCAGGCGGTCACGAATCCGCGCAACACGGTTTACTCGATCAAGCGGTTCATGGGCCGGAAGTTTTCCGAGGTGCAGGAGGAGATCAAGCGCGTGCCCTACAAGGTCGTGAAGGCCGACAATGGCGACGTCGCGGTGGAGGTCGAAATTGATGGCAAGCCGCAGCAGTTCAGCCCGCCGGAGATTTCCGCGATGATCCTCGCCAAGCTCAAGGCCGACGCCGAGACGCGCCTGGGCGAGACGATCACGCAGGCGGTCATCACGGTGCCCGCCTACTTCAACGACTCGCAGCGCCAGGCCACCAAGGACGCGGGCAAGATCGCCGGCCTTGAAGTGCTGCGCATCATCAACGAGCCGACCGCCGCGTCGCTCGCCTACGGCCTCGACAAGAAGAAGGACGAGAAGATCGCGGTGTATGACCTCGGCGGCGGCACGTTCGACATCAGCGTGCTGGAGATCGGCGACGGCGTCTTCGAGGTGAAGGCGACCAACGGCGACACCCACCTAGGCGGCGACGACTGGGACAATCGCATCATGGACTGGATTCTCGACGAGTTCAAAAAGGACTCGGGCATTGACCTCCGCAAGCAGCCGGACGCGCTCCAGCGCATCAAGGAAGAGGCCGAGAAGGCGAAGATCGCGCTGTCCAGCTCACAGGTTTATGACATCAACCTGCCGTTCGTGACCGCCGACGCCAGCGGGCCGAAGCACATTTCCACCAAGCTCACCCGCGCCAAGATGGAGCAGCTCTGTGACGAGCTGTTCGAGCGCACCATCAAGCCGGTGAAGGACTGCATGCACGACGCCGGCCTCAGCGCCGACAAGATTGACGAACTCGTGCTCGTTGGCGGCATGACCCGCATGCCCCGCGTGGTCGAGACGGCCAAGACGCTCGTCAGCAAGCCCCCGCATCAGGGCGTCAACCCGGATGAAGTCGTCGCCATCGGCGCGGGCATCCAGGGCGGCGTGCTCAAGGGCGAGGTCAAGGACGTGCTCCTGCTGGACGTGACGCCGCTCTCGCTCGGCATCGAGACGCTTGGCGGCGTGTTCACGCGGCTCATCGAGCGCAACACCACCATCCCGACGCGCAAGTCGGAAATCTTCTCCACCGCGAGCGACAACCAGCCGGGCGTCGAGATTCATGTGCTGCAAGGGGAGCGCCAGTTCAGCCGCGACAACAAGACCATCGGCAAGTTCCACCTCACGGACATTCCGCCCGCGCCGCGCGGCATGCCGCAGATCGAGGTGACCTTCGACATTGATGCGAACGGCATTCTCCACGTCAGCGCCAAGGATCTGGGCACCGGCAAGGAGCAGAAGATCACCATCACCGCCAGCAGCGGCCTGTCGAAGGACGAGGTCGAGAAGATGCGCAAGGACGCCGAGGCCCACGCCGACGAGGACAAGGCCAAGCGCGAGGAGATCGAGGCCCGCAACGAGACGGACAGCGTGGTCTATCGCTCCGAGAAACTCCTCAAGGACAACGCCGACAAGCTCGACGCCGCCGCGAAGTCCAAGATCGAGGACGCCGTCAAGGCCGCCCGCGAGGCGCTCGCCGGCACCGACGCGGACAAGATTCGCGAGTCCCGCGACAAGTTGAACGAGGCTTGGCAGGCCGCCTCCGAGCAGCTTTACAAGGCCGCCGCCGAGAAGGCCCAGGCTACGAAGACCGCCACCGGCGGACCCGGCGCGGAGGAGAAGAAGGCCGACAAAGACGAAGGCCCGGTCATTGACGCCGAGGTTGTGGACGAGAAGAAAAAGTAAATCCCGCAACGGCTCGGCGACGATGCGTTTCCACCAGGCACACTGAATACCAATCACTGACTTTTCCCACCGCCGGTGCGGCGGGATTTGATTCGCAGTAAATCAAACAACAAACAAAAACAGAAACACACCATGGCACTAAACGTGAAACCCCTCGGCGACCGCGTCCTCGTGGAGCCGGCTGAGGAAAAGGAAAACAAGAAGGGCGGCATCATCATCCCCGACACCGCCAAAGAGAAGCCGCAGGAGAGCGTCGTTGTGGCGCTCGGCACCGGCAAGACCGACGACGACGGCAAGAAGGTCCCCTTCGAGGTGGCCGTCGGCGACCGCGTGCTCGTCAGCAAATACGGCGGCACCGAGATCAAAATTGACGGCAAGGAATACAAGATCATGAACAGCGACGACATCCTCGCTGTCATCAAGTAACCCCCGTCTCAACCATCAACCCAGAAAACAGAAACTACTATGGCAGCAAAACAACTCCTGTTCGATGAAGCCGCGCGTCAGACGCTCCTGCGGGGCGTCTCCAAGCTCGCGAAGGCCGTCGCCGCGACCCTCGGCCCCAAAGGCCGCAACGTCGTGATTGATAAAAAGTTCGGTTCCCCGACCGTGACCAAGGACGGTGTCACGGTCGCCAAGGAGATCGAACTCGCCGACGCCTATGAAAACATGGGCGCCCAGATGGTCCGCGAAGTCGCCAGCAAGACCAGCGACTCCGCCGGTGACGGAACGACCACGGCCACGGTGCTCGCGGAAGCCATCTTCCGTGAGGGCCTCAAGCACGTGACCTCCGGCGCGAACCCGATCGGCATCCAGCGCGGCATTCAGAAGGCCGTGGACGCCGCCGTCGCGCACCTCGACAAGATCGCCAAGAAGGTCAAGGACAAGGAAGAAATCAAGCAGGTCGCGACCGTCTCCGCCAACTGGGATTCCACCATCGGCGAGATCATCGCCGACGCGATGGACAAGGTCGGCAAGGACGGCACCATCACGGTCGAAGAGGCGAAGTCCATTGAGACCACGCTCGACGTCGTCGAAGGCATGCAGTTCGACAAGGGCTACCTCAGCCCCTACATGGTGACCAACGCGGACACCATGGAAGCCAAGCTGGAGGACGCCTACGTGCTCCTCTTCGAGAAGAAGATCAGCTCCCTCAAGGACATGCTGCCGCTCCTCGAGAAGGTCGCCAAGGTCGGCAAGCCCATGCTCATCATCGCCGAGGAAGTCGAAGGCGAGGCCCTCGCGACGCTCGTCGTGAACAAGCTCCGTGGCATCCTGAACGTCGTGGCCGTCAAGGCCCCCGGCTTCGGTGACCGCCGCAAGGCCATGTGCGAGGACATCGCGATCCTCACCGGCGGCAAGTTCATCAGCGAGGATCTCGGCCTCAAGCTTGAGAACCTCGAACTCACCGACCTCGGCCGGGCCAAGAGCATCGTCGTGGACAAGGAGAACACCACCATCGTCGAAGGCAACGGCAAGTCCTCCGAGATCCAGGGCCGCGTGAACCAGATCCGCCGCCAGATTGACGAGACCACCAGCGATTACGACCGCGAGAAGCTCCAGGAGCGCCTCGCCAAGCTCGCCGGCGGCGTCGCCGTCATCAACGTCGGTGCGGCCACCGAGACCGAGATGAAGGAAAAGAAGGCCCGCGTCGAGGACGCCCTCCATGCCACCCGCGCTGCGGTGGAAGAAGGCATCGTCCCTGGCGGTGGCGTGGCGTTGCTGCGCTGCCTCGGAGCGATTGACACCGTCAAGGGTGCCAACACCGACGAGCAGCTCGGCGTCGAGATCGTCAAGCGCGCCGTCGAGTGGCCCTCCAAGTGGCTCGCCAACAACGGCGGCTACGAAGGCTCCGTCGTCGTGCAGGAGATCAAGAAGCGCAAGGGCAACGAGGGCTTCAATGCCGCCACGGGCGAGTATGAAGACCTCGTGAAGGCCGGCGTCGTGGACCCGAAGAAGGTCACGCGCGCCGCGCTCCAGAACAGCAGCTCCATCGCGGGCCTGCTGCTCACCACCGAGTGCCTCATCACCGACCAGCCGGAGAAGGACAAGCCGGCAGCGGGCGGCGGCGACCACCACGGTCCCGGCGGCATGGACATGTAAGCCAGGCTGACTCGCAAACCGAATCAAGCCTCACAGCGGGGCCGGCGCAAGCCGGCCCCGCTTTTTTGGGGGGAGAGGATGACGCGGAGCGAGCGTGTCTCGACCATCGGACTGAGGCGGGACTGGAACAGCATCGCCAGCCCGCAGGCGATCCGGTATCGTCGCTCGGTCATGCGCCTTCTCTGTTGTGCCGTCCTCCTCGCGTTCGCGCTCTGTGGCTGGTCGGCGGAACCAGTTCCCGACCGGCTGGTGGTCCTCACGTTCGATGACTCGGTGGCCAGCCACGCCACGTTCGTCGCGCCGTTGCTGAAGCAGCACGGGTTCGGCGCGACCTTTTTCATCACCGAGGGCTTCGAGTTCACGACCGACAAGCAGCACTACCTGACGTGGGCGCAGATCAAGGCCCTGCACGCCGCCGGCTTCGAGATCGGGAACCACACGCGTCGCCACGCCGCCGTGCCGCGCCAGACGCCGGAGCAACTGCTCGCCGACGTGGAGCACATCGAGCAGCAGTGCGCCGCGCACGGCATCCCGCGCCCGACGAGCTTCTGCTATCCGGGCTACGCGACCAACGCGGCGGCGGTGAAGCTGCTGCGCGAGCGCGGCTACCGGTTCGCGCGGGCGGGCGGGGCGCGGGCCTTTGATCCGGCCACCGACGAGCCGCTCCTGATGCCGCAGGCCTTCGACGGCAAGCCCGAGTCCACCCTGGAGCAGTTCAAGGCCGCCGTCGCGCGGGCGAGGGACGGCAAGGTCGTCGTGCTGACCTTCCACGGCGTGCCGGACATCAAGCACCCGTGGGTGAACACCGACCCCGCGAAGTTCGAGCGCTACCTGGCCCACCTCAAGGAGCAGGGCTGCCGCGTGGTCGCGGTGCGGGAACTGGCGCGCTACCTGAAGCAGCAGCAGCGGTAGCGGCCACCCGGAATCGAAACAGGCTGGACGGCCAATGCGCCCCGGCTCACGGTGTCGCCATGAGCACTTACGAGAGAAATCCTTCCGCCCCGGCTGGGGTCAGCACCCGCCGTCTCCCCATGAGCTGCGTCTGGCTCGTGGCATTGCTGATCGCCAGCACTTCGCTGCCTGCCGCGCAGTTCGTGCTGTTCGACGCCACCTTCACCTTCACCAAGGAGGACGCGGACAATTCCAAGCCGAGCAAGTCGCACTACTACATCAAAGGCGCGGCCATCAACCCTGACCGGCCCAAGGACTGGACCGCTCCGGTGGACTATCGCAACGGCACGGTCCACATCCGGCTCGAAGTGCTGGAGAAACCGCCGGGCGGCGAACCGACAACCTGGAGCATTTGCTACATCCCCAACCAGGGCCAGGGCAACGGCTACGGCTGCACCGGCACCGATCTTTACCGGGAGAAGGGCGTTTACGAGAAGGACGTCTCAATGCGGGCCTTCTGGCAGAACGACGGCATCGTCTGGGCCAAGGGCATCAAGCAGATGGACCTGGTCATCAAGGACGGCAGCGGCGGCGGCGGCGGTCACGCGCACAAGCGCGCCGACCACGAGAAGTTCTTCCCGACGAAGGTGCGCCTGACCGTCATCCAGGTGTCCGCCGGGGCGAAGTATGACCCCAGCCTCGTGCCCAACCTGCCCCGCAAGGCGGCGGCCTCGGACAGGCCCGTGGTCGTCGCGGCGGGCGAGACCTGCTGCGGCGTGGTGAAACCGGCGGCGGCCAAATGAGCGCGCCGGCGGAGAGCGCCCTCGCCGGCCAGGCGTTCGTCGCGATCTGGCACGACCTCGCGCCGGAGGGGCTGGACACGTTTTACGAGTGGCACCACCGCGAGCACATGCCCGAGCGGCTGGCGATCCCCGGCTTCCAACGCGGGCGGCGCTACCGCCGCGTGGCCGGGGACGGCCAGGAGTGGTTCAACCTCTACGAAGTGGACACGTTCGACGTGCTGGTCGGGCCGGACTATCTCGCGCGGCTCAATGCGCCGACGCCGTGGACGAGACAGGCCGTCGCGCACTTCCGCAACGTGACGCGCGGCCTGTGCCGCGTCGCCGGCTCGGCGGGCATCGGCCAGGGCGGCACGATGGCCACGCTGCGGATTGTCGCCGCTGAAGGCGCGGGCGACACGCTGCGACACCATCTCGTGCATGGGGCCTTTCCTGAACTGCTCCGGCAGGTTGGCGTCCTCGGCGCGCATCTGGGCTTCACCGACGCGGACGGCTCGAACCTTCCGACCGCCGAGAAACAGGCGCGCAACAACCACACCGACATCCCGCCGTGGATTCTGCTCGTCGAGGGCATCTCCGCGGAGCACCTCCGGCGGGCGATGGCCGGCCCGCTGGCGCCCGGACAGCTTGTCGAGCACGGAGCCAACGCGGAACCGCTCGCCGGCGTTTACCAGCTCGAAGCCGCACGGATGAGGTCCGGCAGTTCAGCGGGTTAGTTGAGGCTGGCCGCCCGGCTGCAACCGCCGATGGCGTTCCTCCTTCGGCAGCTTCGTCAACGCGGCCACCTCGCGGTAGAACGCCTCCAGGTCGCCGCCCTGCTCGCGCAGCAGGCGATGGAACGCCGGCACGAGCCGGTAGTAGGCGTCCACGTCGTTCAAATGCGCGTTGTTCAGCGGGCGGCTGAACCAGCGCGCGTAGTCCGTGCGCCCGCCCCAGGTGGACTTCAACGCCTCGTAGTCACGCTTGAGCTGGTCGAGGATGGCCTGCTTCCGCGCGCGCAACTCAGCCGCCGCCTCGATGGATGGCGACTTGCCGTCCCGCACGGATTTCGCGCTGGTGCCGGCCGCGTGGAACAACGCCGCCAGCCGGTCATGCGCGCCGGTGACGAGCCGGGTGAAGTCCGCCTTGCGCCGCAGGTGGGCCTCATACCCATTCATCTCGGCTGCGCCGCGTTTTGCCCGCAGCCACCGCCGCGTGCCCTCCTCGCCCACCGCCTCGGCAAACGCTTCGTTGAAATCCGTGTCCCCGCTGACGAACAGCCGTTGGTGCGCCAGCTCGTGGAAAAGCAGCTCGGCCAGCTCAAGCTCCGGCTCGTGGACAAACGTGTTCAGCACCGGATCGCGGAACCAGCCGAGCGTCGAGTAGGCGCGCACGCCGCCCACATCCACGTCGAAGCCCTGGCGCGCCAGTTCGGCGGCGTGGCTCCGGGCCTCGCGCTCCGCGAAATAACCGCGATACGCCAGCCGCCCGACGACCGGATACCACCATTCCTTTGGCTGCATCGAAAACTCCGGCGAGGCCGTGACATTCCAGACCACGTAGTTACGCCCGAGATCGGCGTAGCGGAGGTAGTGGCCGTTGACCGGCAGCTTGAGTTCCCGCTCGGCAAACTCGCGCATCTCAAGAATCAGCCGGAGCTTGGCCCTGAGCGGTTCGGGCGTCTGCGGCTGTTGGAGCAGCTCCGCGATGGGCTGCTGCCGGTTCACAATCTGGAAATGCCCGCGCACCGCCTGCCCGAGGTGACTGGCCGTCTGACAGCCGGTGAGCCATAGGGGCAGCACCAGCAAGAACACCGCGCGGGTGCCGCCGGGCAGGAAACTCACAGTTCGCATCACGTCGTGGAGAATGCGGAATTCGTCCGTGTCGCGCAAACCGTCCTGACGTGCCGCGCTATGTCTGTGTCCTTCCCGAATGCGATGGACCGGCCAGCGTCAACCAAGGCAGTCTCTCACGGTCAACAACGCGTGTTTGCAACATCATCCATCAACATGACTCCCCAACAGACTGCCGAGAGCCTCGGCCTTAAGTTCGAGAAAATCGCCCCCGGCTACCTCAACCTCTGCATTCGCAGCGGCAACCAACTGCTCTCCTCCGGTCACGTCAGCGACCTCAAAGGCAAGCTCGGCGCGGGCCTCACGGTCGAGCAGGGCTACGCCGCCGCGAAGAATTGCGCGGAGAAAATCCTCCGCTCCGTCTGGCAGACGCACGGCACGCTCGACGGCCTGCGCGTCATCAAGGTGCTCGGCTGCGTGAACTCGACGCTCGACTTCACCGACCAGCACCTCGTCATCAACGGCGCGTCCGACCTGTTGCACCAGATTTTCGGCAAGGACGGCGACGGCTACCACGCCCGCAGCGCACTGGGCTTCGCGCAGTTGCCCACCGGCGCGGCGGTCGAGGTGGAGGCGATTTTTGAGATCAAAGGCTGACCGGTGGAAACGAAGGTTCGAATTGCCCACGCCTTCGGAGCGCGGCCTTCAGGCTGCAGGATCATCCGATTGGCAAGTGTGTTCGGACATGCTGGAGCATTCGGACACTTCTGCGGCCTGAAGGCCGCGCTCCACAGCTTCGGCGTTGCGCTGCTCTTTTCTTGTGTTCCACTGCACGCCGCCGACTGGCCCATGTGGCGCGCGAATGCCGGGCGCACCGCAGCGGTCACGCCCGCCGTGCCGGAGAAGCTCGCGGTGCTGTGGAGTCGCGAACTGCCGCCGCTCAAGCCCGCCTTCCGCGACGTGCGACTGCAATTCGACAAGGGCCATGAGCCAGTCGTGCTGGGGAAGCAGCTTTTCGTTGCCTCCTCGCGCGATGACAGCGTGACGGCCTTCGCCACGGACACGGGCGCGGTGCTTTGGAAAGTCTTCACCGACGGCCCGGTGCGCTTTGCCCCGGTTGCAGGCAATGGGCGCGTCATCTTCGGCTCCGACGACGGCGTGCTCCGTTGCGTTTCCGCCGCGACGGGCGAGCTGCTTTGGCAAAAACGCGCCGTGCCGAACCACCGCCAACTCCTCGGCAATGGCCGGCTCATCTCCGTCTGGCCGATTCGCGGCGGGCCGGTGCTGCACGATGGCCGCGTGTATTTCGCCGCCGGAGTCTGGCCGCTGGAAGGCGTGTTCATCTACTGCCTCGACCCCGCGACCGGCCGCGAGGTCTGGCTCAACGACCGGCTCAGTTACATCTACGGCGTCCACCCGCATCAGGCCGAGGCGTTCGGCGGCGTCGCGCCACAGGGCTACCTGCTCGTGGACGGCGCGGACCTCGTGGTGCCGTGCAGTTCGGCGTATCCCGCACGCCTCGACCTTGCGACGGGCAAGCTCAAGGAATTCGCGCTCCCCGCAGCGGGCCGGCTGCCGGGCGGCTGGTTTGCATCCACGACCGAAGACAAAGAACTCCAGCGCAAAAAGCGCCTCGGCCTGCTCTTCGACAACTCCGTCAACGCCGTCCGCCACGAGGACAAGCCGCGCGCCGAAGGCGACGCCGGCGTGCGTCGCACCTTTCGCGCGGGAAGCAAAGAGTTGAGCTTCGACGGCCCGTGGCCCGGCGTGACCGGCAAAGTCCACAGCGTGCTCACGGCAGACGGCAAGGTCTTCGTCGTCACCGAAGAAGGCCGGCTCACCGCGCTCGGTGCCGCCGGTAGGGCCGACCTGCGGTCGGCCTCGTCAGTCCAGACACAAGCACGAGGCCTTGCACAGCAAGGCCCTACCACGTTTCAGGCGAAGCAACTCCTCGCCGCTGCCGACATCCAACGCGGCTACGCGCTCGTGCTCGGCCTCGGCGAACCCGGTCTGCTTGAAGCCCTCGCGCAGCAAAGCCAGTTCAAGTTCCTCGCGCTCACGGACGACGCCGCGAAGCTCACCGCCACCCGCGCGCGACTCGCTGCCGCCAATCTCTACGGCGAGCGCATCGCGTTGCGCCGAGTCGCGCCGAAGGACTCCGGCCTGCCGCCTTACTTCGCGAACTTCATCGCACTCGCCTCGGACGCCTCGGTGCCCGACCCGACGGCGTTGAAACAGATTTACGGCTGGCTGCGGCCTTACGGCGGACAACTCGTCGGGCCGGAGTCGCTCGCGCGCATCGCCGAGGTCGCGCGGCTCCCGCAGGCCAATGTGAAGGTCGCGGACGGCCTCGCCATCGTCACGCGAGAGGGCGCGCTCGAAGGCAGCACCAACTTCAAAGGCGACTTCCAGACCAGCCCGGATGAGCTGGTGAAGGCTCCGTTCGGCGTGCTGTGGTTCGATGACACGCTCGGCCACTTCAAGCGCTCGCCGCAGCCCAAGTTCGTGGACGGTGTGATGGTCAGCACGGACAAGACCTGGCTCGACGCCTCCACGCGCAAGGGCAAGTTGGATTACAAACTTCAGCCGTCCGTGTTCAGCGACGTTTACACCGGGCGCATGCTGGACGCCGCCGAAGTTCCCGCGTCGAGCCGGAGCGTAGCGCACACGCCGGCGGAGTTGGCGAAAGTGCAGCAGAGCCAGTATCGCCCGCCAACGCAGAAGGATGACTGGAAGCCCGGCGCGCCCGTGGCCGGCACGCGCGTGAACCCGCTCACCGGCGACTACGAACCGCGCGCGTTCCCGAAGAGCTACGGCTGCGATGGCGGCTTCGACTACGGCCACCTCTACACGATGCGCTCGGGCACGGCGGCGTTTTACGACAAGCGGCTCGACAGCGGCACCATCCACATCAGCGGCCCGCGCTCCGGCTGCACGAGCAGCGTCATCCCGGCCAACGGCGTGCTGAACGTGCCTTACTTTTACGAGGGATGCAGTTGCAGCTACCCGCTGCCGATGGCGCTCTCGCTCGTGAGCCTGCCGCCGACGTTCGAGCAATGGGCCGCGTGGGGCAGCGTCGCGGCCAGCAATCTCGCCGGGAAGATTGAGCGCATCGGCCTGAACTTCGGCGCGCCCGGCGACCGCCGCACGGACGACGGCACGCTGTGGCTCGCGTATCCCGCCGTGGGCGGGCCGTCGCCTAAAGTGGAAGTCCGCACCGCGCCAGCGGCCCCGGAGTATTTCTACCGCCACTCGGTTTGGATTGAAGGCGGCACCGGCTGGCCGTGGGCCGGCGCGTCGGGCGTGAAGGGTTTGCAGCGCGTGACGGTGAATGGGTTGAAGCCCGGCAGCTACACCGTGCGCCTCGTGTTCACCGAGCCGGATGCCAGCGCGAAGCTCGGCGACCGAAAGTTCGCCGTGCGCCTGCAAAACCAAACCGTCACGGAAAGTCTCGATATCCTCGCCGAAGCCGGTGGTGCGATGCGGGTGGTGACCAAGCAATTTGCCAAAGTCGCCGTGACCGACGGCACGCTCACCGTGCAACTCGACGCGCAGACCGGCACTACCTTGCTGAACGGCCTCGAAATCATCCGCGCCGGTCTGCCGATAGACCCGCTGCCCAGCCCCGCCCGCGTGCCGGGGAGATTGTGAGGGTCCGCACGGAGTCCCGGCTTCAGCCGGCGAAGTGTCCGAAGGTCAACGTCGCTGCGAGCGAAGCGTCTCGCAGGCCGGCAGATTCCGCCGGCTGAAGCCGGGACTCCGTGCGAAATCGAAACTAATTCTCCTCCCGTGCGTCTGTGCCGGGACGCAATGCGTTTGATGAAATTTGCCCTTTCCCAAAGCCCGTGCCGGCGGCTTCCAGCCGCCGTCTGTGAGCAACAGCAATTCGAGTGCGCCCCTGCAAGTCCACCCGCAGCACGGCGGCTGGAAGCCGCCGGCACGGCGTCGCGGGCTGAAGCCGCAAGTCTCGCTGGCTTCGGGATTCACCTCTTGGCTCGCGTCGCGCTGCTGTTCACTTTGCTCGCCATCCCGGCCACCGCCGCCGATTGGCCGATGTGGCGCGCGGATGCGAACCGCTCCGCCGCATCACCCGAGGAACTGCCCGCGCAGCTCCACCTGCAATGGATCCGGCAGTATCCCCCGCGCGTGCAGGTCTGGGACGACCCGCTCAACCACGACCTGATGCCCTACGACCGCATCTTCGAGCCGGTCGTGCTGGGCGAGCGCGTGTTCATCGGCTTCAACGACACGGACAAGGTCGTCGCGCTCGATTTGCGCACGGGCAAGGAACTTTGGGCCTTTTACACCGACGGCCCGGTGCGCTTCGCGCCGGTGGCGTGGCGGGACAAGGTTTATTTCACCAGCGACGACGGGCATCTCTACTGCGTGAGCGCCGAGGACGGAAAGCTGAAGTGGAAGCTGCGCGGCGGGCCGTCCGACCAAAAAGTCCTCGGCAACCAGCGCGTCATCTCCGCGTGGCCGGCGCGCGGCGGGCCGGTGCTGCGCGATGGACGCGTGTATTTCGCGGCGAGCATCTGGCCGTTCATGGGCACGTTCATCTACGCGCTGGACGCCGAGACCGGCAAGGTCGCGTGGGTCAACGACGGCACTGGCGCGCAGTTCATCAGGCAGCCGCACAACGCGCCGAGTTTCGCGGGCGTCGCGCCGCAGGGCGCGCTGGTGGCGACGCGGGACATTCTGCTCGTGCCGGGCGGGCGCTCCATCCCGGCGGCGTTTGACCGGCACACGGGCGAATTCCTCCACTACAATCTCGCGGTCAGCGGTAAGGGCAACGGCGGCTCGTTTGTCGCGGCGAGCGAGACGGAATACTTCGTCCACACGCGGCTGCGCGGCGTGCGCAACTACGACTTGAAATCGGGCAAGGCCGGCAAGCTCACGAACAGCGAGCCGGTGCTCGACGGCACGGCGTTCTACACTGCCGCGACGAACCGCAGCGGCGGGGTGGTGCGCTCGGTCAGCGGCACAAACATTGTGTGGGAGGTGAAGGCCGACGCCTCGCGCGATCTGATCAAGGCGGGCCAGCGGCTTTACGCGGCCGGCAGCAAGACGCTCACGGCCATCGGACTGTCACCCAACACGCGGTTTGCGCGGATCGCATGGTCGCAGCCCTTGCGCGGCGGAGCCGAACGGCTGGTTGCGGCGAATGGCATGTTGCTGGCGGTGACGCTCGACGGGCGCATCCACGCGTTCGGCGCGGAGAAGCTGAAGCCGGCGGTGCTGCGCGATGCACCCCAAGCGCCGCAACCGGACGCCGCAGCCGCCGCAAAGGCCAAGTCTATCTTTGCCGACTCAGATGCGAGCGAAGGTTACGCGTTGTGGTTCGGCGTGGACGACGGCGCGTTGCTCGAAGCGGTGCTGGCGAACTCGAAGTTGCACATCGTCGCGATGGACCCGGACGCGGCGAAAGCGGACGCGCTCCGTCGTCGCCTTGATGCCGCCGGCCGCTACGGCACGCGCGCGACGGTGCATGTCGGCGACCCGGTGAGTTTCAAGGCCCCGCCGTATTTGGCGAACCTCATCGTCGTGGGCGAGTCCTTCGCGGCGCGGTTGCGCGAGCCAGAGCAGTTGCGCGCGGCTTACAATTCCTTGCGGCCATTTGGCGGGACCATGTGGGTGCCCGCGAGCGGCGCAGCCCAGGCTGAGTTCAAGCAACTTGTCGAAGCGGTGAAGCTGGAGAAGGCGGTCGTGCGGGTTGCTGGCGCGGGCCGAACGCCTTCACGCGATTCGGACGAAGCGATCCCTTCGCGCCGTTCTCCCTCACCCCAACCCTCTCCCGCTGGGAGAGGGAGCCAGTCGTCGCCTGCTTCGGACACGGAAGCGTCGCCGAAATCTGAAGCCTCCCGAGTTGGCGAAACGGCGGCAAAGTCCCTCCCTCTCCCAGCGGGAGAGGGCCGGGGTGAGGGAGAAAAGCGACTCGTGCAAACCAGCTCCCCGGATAACCAAGAAGCCAAATTCCTCAATGCACTCGCTATTGTTCGCGAAGGCCCGCTGCCTGACGC
>Ga0172367_10005072_pt1 | contig 16043 bp, 14 predicted proteins | sample Lak10m_FD_114542 | JGI IMG/M metagenome (GOLD analysis project Ga0172367, IMG submission 114542) | Freshwater microbial communities from Kabuno Bay, South-Kivu, Congo - kab_022012_10m | ecosystem: Environmental > Aquatic > Freshwater > Lake | place: Democratic Republic of the Congo: South-Kivu...
CTTCAGTCACACCTAGGAATCGAAGACCCTGAGCCTGTGATTTTAAATGTTATTTTAAAATCACGCGAAGGGTGTACTGAACCTGTAAGGTTCGATAAGTGTACTCACGGTCCTAGTCTCTCAACACTTGATAAAAATATTTAGTTATTGTATAATACAAACAAATATATTAATAAAAATTGAGACAAGAATAGTAGATATAATATTTTTTATATCTAGTTTTCTTGTCTTAATTAAAAAACAAGACGTTAGCCAAAACGATTTTGGTAATTTAATAATAAGGAGCATAAAATTATGTCGAAGGATTATGGAAGAGATGCCCACAATAAAGGAGAGAGGGACTCTGCTAGAAGCAGAACTAGTAATTATTCCGTTTTAGGTAATAATTACAATCCTCCAAGAGGACGTGAAAAAGAGTATCGTCAGGGTTGGGACAACAACAAAAAACAAAAGTAGGTAAGATTTGGCATTAAGTTTGTGTTTAATTATAAAACAAACTAATTATTTTAAATCACCTAGATTTATCTTTAATAATAAGATAATATCTAGGTGATTTTTTATTTTATTATTATAAAATCTATAAATAAAAATAGTTATTTTTCAACTATTTAAATATATTTGTTATAATATAAATATGTCTTTGTTCGAAAAAACTAAGAGTTGGTACGGTAGATATGAGAGACCGATATCATCACTTTCCTTAATTGGTGGATTTTTATTTGATATTGTAACATTAAAAAGACTTGATACTCTCTGGGAGAATTTTTGGATATTGAGTCATATTATTCTTGTAGGAATATTTATTTTTCTAATCCATACAAATAAGAATGAAAATAATGATGAGGGCAATCCAAGTAAAAAGCATTTCTGGTATGTGAATATTTTGCAATTCTTTTTTGGGGGATTATTGTCTGCGTTTTTAGTTTTTTATTTTAGAAGTACAGATATATGGGCTACTTGGCCATTCCTCCTTATACTTGCTATTGCATTTATAGCCAATGAGTCCATGAAGAGGTATTATATTAGACTTAGTTTTCAGGTGAGTTTACTATTTTTATCTATTTACTCTTTTATGATTTTCTTTATGCCTATCATTATGCATGAGATAGGTATTCGTGTATTTATTATATCTGGATTAATAAGTCTTTTGGTTATTCTTATTTTTGTAGGTTCCTTATTTGCTTATGTTAAAAATAGACTTAAAGAGAATAAGAATAAAATTATATTTTTGATTTTTAGTATTTTTGTTTTTATAAATATTTTATATTTTACAAATCTTATTCCACCTATACCACTTTCTCTTAAAGATGGTGGTGTTTATAATAATGTAGAAAAAAGAGGTGGTGTATATGTCGTCTCTCATGAAGATTATAGTTGGGAAAGGTATTTCAATTTATACAAAGAAGTAAGAAGGGTAGAGGGAGAGCCTTTGTATGCTTATAGTGCAGTATTTTCACCCGATGATCTTGATCTAGATATTATTCATGAATGGCAATTCTTTAATGAAAAGAGTCGTAAGTGGGTTACTAGTAGTATTATTGATTTGGATGTAGTAGGGGGTCGTGATGGAGGTTTTCGGACATATTCTATGAAGTCTAGTTTATCTCCTGGTAAGTGGAGGGTAAATATTAAGACGACCAATGATCAGCTCATAGGTCGCCTTAGGTTTATATTATCAGATGAAAATATAACTAAAACTTTAGTCGAAGAAATTAAAAAATAATTATTCTTCAAGTTGAGGTTTTTCTATGGTTTGAGTTTCGATACTTATAGCATCTCCTGTTATTCTCATTATATCTTTATCTATTTTTTTGAATTCATTATTTGATTTATTAAAATGATTCACTGTTGTTGAAAGGGCATTACCAAGCTTCTGGTGTGTTTCCTCGTAGCTTCTTAGATGTGTACCAAGTTCACCAACTCTTTTTATAATATCTTTTGCACCTTCTTCTATTTGCATAGCCTTGAGTCCTTGAAGAACAGTCTGCAAATATGCAAGGAAAGAAGTAGGAGAAACGATTATAACCTTGTACTTACTTGCAGCACGTTGGATGAGGTTCTCTGTATCTTCAGATACTGCTCCGATTTTATTTATAAGTAAATCATAATAAATAGCTTCGTGTGGTATGAACATAAAAGCAAAATCCATAGTATTCTCTTTTGGTTGTATATATTTAGAAGTTTCTTGTATGCGATTTTTAAGATCATTTAAAAATACTTTTTCTAAACGCTCTTTTTCTGCTTTATCATTAGTTTCACTTATACGATTATAATTTTCAAGTGAAAATTTTGAATCAATAGGAATTATTTTATCTTTTACAAAAACTACTGCATCGACAATATCACCATTTGGAAATGGATATTGCATTTGGTAAGAGCCGGGAGGCATCACATTTTTAAGTAAAGTCTCTAGATAGTATTCACCTAGGATTCCTCTTTGCTTAGGGTTCTTTAATATATCTTGTAGACTTTTAAGCTGATCAGTAAAAGACATAATTTGTTTATTGGTCTCATCGAGTCTCGTAAGTCTCTCTGTGATATCACGGATTATATCTTGGGATTGAGTAGTCTGGTGGCGAATAGTCTCATTGACCTCTTTATGTGATTCTGAGAGTTTCTGGTCTACTGTACGAGTAAGCTCATTTATCTGCTGAAGCAGTAGGTTGAGTCCTGTATTATCATTATTCTCATTTTTATTATTTTTACGCAAAAATAGACCTATCACAAGTATAATTAGTATCCCAAGAAAGATGATTATAATGATTTCCATATAAAACCTATTATATCATATTAATTTTTGATATAATAGAAATATGGAAATATTATATGAAAAAAAGATTGGTGTATATATAAAATTTGATACTAGTTTATTTGATAATCAAACTTTTACACAAGGTGGACCTAATATGTTTAAAAGCACACTGCCTATTAATAAAATTAAGCTTTATAAAGAATATTTAGTTATTGAGGTTAATTTTCTTGTAGGTAAAAATTTAAGTATTAAGATTAATTATTCAGATATAGAAAGTATAGATAAAATTCTTTTTTCTATTAAGATTAATCATACTTCTCAAGAAGCACCAATATTTATTTTTATCAACGGTGCAACTGGAATAAGTAATTCTTTATATAAAGAATTAAAAAATTGTTCTAAGGACAATAATTTACCTTTGAAGTTTAATAATTTGTCTATTTGGGAGTCTGTAAAATATTTATTTAAATTTTATTTTCTTCCTTAATTTATATCAATTTACCCAAATAATATTTTAATGTATAAATCCAATCTTCTTCATTTTCGGGATTTTGTTTTTTTTGTGCGAGCATCCATTCTAGATATCCACGGTCTTTGTCTGCAACTTCTTTGACTGTCATACCATTATATTTTCCAAAATTAAACATATTCATAAGTGATGGCTTGGAAGATATTTCTATCATTTTTTCTATTGCATTAGATTCATCACAATTTTCTTCCTTTGTTATTTTTGTAAGTAATCTCTCGTATAACTTTTCCAATACAAGTACATCGCCAAGTGCATCATGAGCACTTGCTTCTATTTCTATATCTAAAAAGTATCGAAGGTATTGAAGTTTGTATTGAGGTATTTTATTTTCTTTATCTAGATATCTAGCGACTCTAAGGGTACAGATAAAGTTAGAAGGGAATATATCTTCCTTTGCAATTATCGCTAGATCAAATTTTGCATTGTGAGCAACAACCACACTACTTGGGTTTTCAAAAAGCGATTTCACTTGGTCGTAAGTTTCACTTTCTTTAAATGCTTTTTTATCTGCTACCATTTTGTTTGTAATGTGAGTTATAGCACTAGCTTCAGGTGGTATAGGGATAGATGGTTTGTAAAGTTCATTAAAAGTTTCTGTATCGGTTTTGTAAGCTAATTGACAAACAAAATCCTTTTTAGGTTCATTTCCTGTAGTTTCTGTGTCAAAAAATATAATTTTTTTCATATACTTATATATTAACATAGAAAAATAAAAACATATATGCAAAAATTATGAGTAGGTGTGGGCGCGCCGGAGTGAGCTTGCGAGCGGAGAGTGATAAGCGAATAATTTTTGCATATATGTTTTTATTTGTTACAATATAAGTATGTTACATGAACAAATTAAAAATAATATAAAGGAGAGCATGAAGGCTGGGGACAAGGTTCGACTCGAGGTTATGCGGGGGCTTGTCACTGCTTTTACAAATGAATTGGTTGCTACAGGTAAGACACCCCAAGATATGATGTCTGATGAGGATGCTATAAAAGTTATCACAAGAGCCAGTAAGCAGAGGAAAGATTCAATAGAGCAGTTTACAAAAGGTAATCGTATGGATCTAGTAGAAGTTGAGAAAGCCCAGCTTACTATATTGGAAGAATTTTTACCAAAGCTTATGGAGAAGGGTGAGATAGAACAAGTAGTAAAAAGTAAAATTGCAGAGCTTGGAGTTGTGGACACTACAAAGAAAGGAATGTTCATGGCATCCATAATGAAAGATTTGAAAGGTAAAGCGGATGGAAGTTTAGTGAAGGAGGTTGTTGATACATTATTCATTTAAATTATTTTTTTTATTATGAAAATTATTTTACATTGGATTATTCTCTCAGTTGCAGTATTTGCAACAACTAAAATCATTTCTGGTATAAGTGTCGATCCTATCTGGGTTTCTCTTATCGTGGGTGCTTGTCTTACACTTTTCAATATGATATTAAAACCAATCATCAATATATTGACCCTTCCTATAAATGTAATATCTCTCGGCCTTTTTTCTTTGATCGTAAACGGAGCACTCTTTTGGTATCTAGGTACACTCATAAACGGATTCCATGTTACTACTTTTTATGCAGCTTTCTTTGGTGCATTATTGGTATCAATAATTAACTGGATTTTGAAAAAAGTATTTCATTTTGATTTTTAGTTTTATATGGAGAATATTTCTATAGAGGCAATAAGGCATTTTGTTGAAGTTCACGCAATAATAGTATATTTTGTGATTTTTCTTGGTGTGGTTATAGAAGGTGAGGTAGTCGTCATCTTTGCCGGTATATTTGCTTATCTTGGTTCTATAAATATTTTTTTAGCATTAGTATCAGTCATATCAGGAGGTATTGCAAAGTCTTATCTAGGTTATACGATAGGTTTTTATCTAAATAAATATCATGCTCACAATGGTTTTATAAGTAAAATAGAAAAAAGGATAGGGTCTTTTCTTCCGCGTTTTGATGAAAAACCTTTTTGGTCTATATTTATTTCAAGATTTTTTATCCTCGGTATTGGTTGGTTTACTTTAGTTTTTTCGGGTTACAGAAAAGTCCCACTTAGGATATACGCTCGTGCTGAAGCACTTTCACTCGGTATATGGTCAGTAGGAGTTATTGCTCTCGGATATTTTTTCAGCTATACTGCAATATCTGTCAGTCGTGATGTCCGAAACTTTCTTCTTTTAATATTATTATTCTTTATATTATTTTTTATTTTAGAAAAAGTTGTTGGTTTTATTATAGAATTATTTGAAATACGCAAGTATTAATATTTATGTCATTTTTGAAAAATTTTTTTCAGCAAAAGAAAATATGTGTTACTCACAATGGGACATTTCACTCCGATGATCTTTTTGCTACAGCAACACTTTCTATTTTAAATAATGGAAATATAAAAATAATCCGCACCAGAGATAAAAAGAAGATAGAGAAAGGAGACTATGTATATGATGTAGGTGGTGAATATAGTCCAGATAAGAATATTTTTGATCATCATCAAAAAGGTGGTGCAGGTATGCGAGACAATGGAGCCCCTTATGCTTCTTTTGGTTTGGTCTGGAAAAAATATGGTAAAGATATCTGCAAGAGTAAAGAAGTGGCTGATATTATAGAGAAAAAGTTGGTTATGCCTATAGATGCAGTAGACAATGGTGTAAATATTTTTGATATTAAAAATGATATCGCCCCATATACGATTCAAGATGTAATATTTAGTTTTAGACCTAGCTGGAAAGAGAGAGAGGACTATGATAGATCTTTCAAGAAACTTATCCCAATCGCAGAAAATATTATTACTCGTGAGATAATAAGGACAAGAGATATGCTTGAAGCAAATTCTTTCGTAAAGAAAATATATGAAGAATCTTTTGATAAGAGAATTGTAATAATAGATGGCAACTATCCTTGGGTAGATGAGATAGATACACACAAGGAACCTATATATGTAGTATCAAACAAACACGATCTATGGAGAGTAGAGGCCGTCCGTAAAGAAAAATATAGTTTTGAGTCACGCAAGCCATTTCCAGAGAGTTGGGCAGGTAAAAAAGATCAAGAATTGATAGATGAGACAGGGGTTTCTGATGCTGTTTTTTGCCACAATGCTAGATTTCTAGTTGTAGCAAAATCAAAAGATGGAGCGATAACACTTGCTGAAAAGGCATTATTAGCGTAAGTTATAAGAGCTAAGGCCTAGAGCCTAAATACTACTTATATGTTTATAGATGAAATAAAATTTTTTGCAAAAGCAGGCCACGGTGGAGACGGGGTTGTTCGTTGGCGTCGTGAGAAATTCATAGACAAAGGTGGACCAAACGGTGGAGATGGGGGACGAGGAGGAGATATATACGCTATCGCAGTCCAAGATATACATTTACTTTCAAAATATAAACACAAAAAACAATTTGTTGGTTTTGATGGCGAAGAAGGTGCAGGAGGAAGTCGTCACGGAAAAGATGGTAAGGATTTGATAATAGAATTTCCTATTGGCTCTGTTATTACAAATATTGAAAGTGGGGGTTCTGTTTCATTGGAAAAAGTTGGACAAAAAGAATTATTGCTGAAGGGTGGTGTAGGTGGTTATGGTAATGAGCAATTTAAAACTTCCATAAATACGACTCCTACAAAAGCTACAAAGGGTAAGGTGGGTGAGATGGGTAATTTCAAGATAGAGCTTGAGCTTTTTGCAGATGTAGGACTTGTAGGATTACCAAATGCAGGTAAATCTTCTCTTTTAAATGCTGTTACAAATGCTTCTGCTAAGATCGGTAGTTATCAATTCACAACACTCGATCCAAATTTGGGAGACTTTTTTGGTTTTACTATTGCCGATATTCCTGGACTTATCGAGGGAGCATCGAGTGGAAAAGGTTTAGGAATAAAATTCTTGAAACATATAAAGAGAACAAAAATGCTTGCGCATTTGGTATCACTTGAGAATGAAAATCCTATTAAAGTATATAAAGAGATTCGTAAAGAACTTGGATCTTATGACAAGACTCTTTTAGAAAAAGATGAAGTGATAATTCTTACTAAAACAGATGTTTTGGATTTGACCAAAAAAGTAAATCAAAATAAATTAGAAAAAATAAAAAATGAATTCAAGAAGCTCGGTAAGCCCGTATTTACTCTTTCCCTTTATGATGACGCTTCTGTAAAAAAGTTAATGGATGAGCTTGTAAAATTGTTGAGAAAATAATATAGTATATCCACAATGCCCTGTTAGCTGTTTTGGTAGATCTAAGGCTAATATAGTAAAATAGAGTTTAAGTTAAGAAAAAAATAATATGCCCTGTTAGCTCAGTTGGTAGAGCAGCTCCCTCTTAAGGAGATGGTCGTAGGTTCGACTCCTACACGGGGCACAAATTTTTGCGAAGCACAAAATTTGTGATTTTTAAACATATCTAAATATATGTTTAAAAAAGTCGAAAGACGGAGGCTGACGAGCCGAGTCGGGGTCGCGAGATTTTTCAGTAGAAAAATACTTGTGACCGACTCCTAATCCAAGGTCATGAAATTTTTTCAGTGACGACTGAAAAAATATTCCTGACCAAATTTTCAATAGAAAAAATTTTGACTGACTCCTACCAGAACATTGGTGGCAGAATTAGTATCTAAAAACCCCTTATTTTAAGGGGTTTTTAGATACATTATTATATGTTAATAAAAGCTTGACTTCTTTATTTATATGTATATAATAGTCTCTACAGTCTGATGTATATCTGGCTGTTTTAATTTCTTTGAAATTTGAATAGGTAAAAGTTCTCATAACTTCTTTTTTAAAAGACGAGGTTGTTGTGAGGACAAATCATAAATCAAGCAAGTATATTCTGCACGAATGCAGAATAAGAATCTCGCAAGGTTGCGAGATATATTTCATACGAATATGAAATGAATATAAACCAGTAAATGTAACAAAGTATTTTTTATTTTGTTCCGTTCTATTTTTTAGTAGAGTTTGATCCTAGCTCAGGATGAACGCTGGCGGCGTGGATAAGGCATGCAAGTCGAACGGACTTTATTTTTCCAGAGATGAGATTACATCAAGTCAAAGGTCGTTTAAAGTTAGTGGCGAACGAGGTAGTAACACACAGGAACTTCCCCCTAAGTCGTGAACAACTCACCGAAAGGTGAGCTAATACACGATAGTCCCTCCGGGGTAAAGTTTTTCGCTTAGGGAAAGGCCTGTGAAGTATCAGCTAGTTGGTAGTGTAATGGACTACCAAGGCTATGACGCTTAGGGGAGCTGAGAGGCTGACCCCCACCGATGGGACTGAGACACGGCCCATACACCTACGGGTGGCTGCAGTCGAGAATCTTCCGCAATGGACGAAAGTCTGACGGAGCGACGCCGCGTGATTGATGAAGCTTTTCGGAGTGTAAAGATCTTTTATGAGGGAAGAAGTTTATTGACGGTACCTCATGAATAAGGGGCTCCTAATCTCGTGCCAGCAGGAGCGGTAATACGAGAGCCCCGAGCGTTATCCGGAATTATTGGGCGTAAAGGGTGCGTAGGTGGTAGTGCTAGTCGTTTGTTAAATCCTCGGGCTTAACCCGAGAATCGTGAACGAAACGGCACAACTAGAGAGTGTGGGGGGTATAGGGAACTAATAGTGTAGGGGTGAAATCCGTTGATATTATTGGGAACACCAAAAGCGAAGGCACTATACTAACACATATCTGACACTCAAGCACGAAAGCGTGGGTAGCGAATGGGATTAGATACCCCAGTAGTCCACGCCCTAAACTATGATCTCTAGTCTTTCGGAGTATCGACCCTCTGAGAGACGTAGCTAACGCGTTAAGAGATCCGCCTGGGAAGTACGGCCGCAAGGCTAAAACTCAAAGGAATAGACGGGGACTTGCACAAGTAGTGGATTATGTGGTTTAATTCGACGATAAACGAAGAACCTTACCAAGGTTAGAAATCAACGTGAAAGCTCTAAGAAACTAGAGCCCTCGCAAGACTAGTTGACAGGTGATGCATGGCCGTCGTCAGTTCGTGGTTTGAATTGTTCCCTTAAGTGGGGTAACGAACGCAACCCTCGTCGTGTGTTATAAGTGTCACACGAGACTGCCCCGACCTAAGTTTTTGAGATTATTAATTTCGAAATTTTAGGTCGGGGAGGAAGGAGAGGATGACGCCAGGTCAGCATGTCCCTTGATACCTTGGGCTACACACATAATACAATCGCAATTACAACGGGCAGCGACGGGGTAACCCTGAGCAAATCCTAATAAAAATTGCGTCAGTTCGGATTGGGGGCTGCAACTCGACCCCATGAAGTTGGAATTACTAGTAATCGCGGGTCAGATATACCGCGGTGAATACGTTCTCAAGTCTTGTACTCACCGCCCGTCAATTCAAGGGAGCCGGGAGTGCTCGAAATCTCTCCATACGGAGGGCCTACAGTAAGCTCGGTAACAGGGAATAAGTCGTAACAAGGCACGGGTAGCGGAAGCTGTTCGTGGAATAATTCAATTTGAAATCGATCATCTATCTTAATTTATTAAGTAGACCGATCTTATTGAGTCGATATTGTGTAGCTCAATTGACTACACAATGGACATTGATTTTAAGTCCTAAAAGAAATCTGACAACAAGGGAAAGACCTGTAGAACGGAACAAAATAAAGAACATTTTATTTTACTGTTGATTATGATTACCTATTTAAATAATAAACAAAAAATCTTCCAATTAATTGGAAGATTTTTTGTTATGTGCTTAAGTCAGCGGGTGCTAAACTCCAACACAATTGCATATGTGAGTGCAGCCGCTGACTTAGGCACACAAGCGGCTACATGTATATAATAACATTTTTAGGAAAATAGATTATATTGACATAGTTATTTTGGTATTCTATACTTAGTTTAAGTAATAAAACAGCTTTATATAAAGTTGTTTATTTTTTTGTAATTTTAAGAAATAGAAGAAAATGAAAAAAGAAGAAAAAGAAGATTTAATTAAAAGAATTTTTTCAAGCATTAATTTAGAAAATTTCTCACACGAAGAAATTAAGATACTTGAGCTTTTACCTTTTTTAAATAAAGAAATGGTTGAAGTTTTGGATAAGGTTATTGTCATAAAGACAGCATTTAGTGTAGTTGATTTTTTTGAAATTGAATATGATCAAAAAACAATAAAATGTTTTTTGATTGAAGTATTACATGATACTCATTCGAGTTTGTGTATAAAATATTCAAAAATCTTTAAATCAGGGAAAACTTTATTTCTTGGTTTTAGGGGTTTGGATATTTTATCAAAAAAATATCCTGAGAAAATCAAATCTGAAATGAAAAGAATTTATTCTTTTGAGAGTAATAAATCAACAAACAAGAATTACATTCCTGGTGTTGAAGATAATAAGGGTAGCTTACAAAGAATATTACCCAAACTAGATTTTACTTTAAGGAAAGGATCTTATATGGCTGTTTTTAAAGAATAAAAAATAAGATTAATTAATTTAAATTGCTGAACTATATGTTCAGCGATTTTTTTATTTATACAATACAAAACCCCAATGATTGCTCATTGGGGTTTTGCTATGCAATTGCTTTAATAAAATAAATTTATATTAAAGTTGGAACTTTTTCCTCACTAGATATAGTGTATCAAATTATATGAATATTGTCAAGTTTATTAATATTTGTTATTATAAATAAGGTTTGTATTTGGATAAATGCGCCTTGAAGAAGTGATAGGTGAGGAAAGTCCGGGCACATATTTGCCTATATGGCAGGAAGTGTAGTGGGTAATACCCATCCTCCGCAAGGAGTGAGGTGCGAGCAGAGACGCTATAAACCCGAAAGGGAATAGCATCCAATAAAATGGATGAGTTCTTGTATAAATTTGCAAAAATTAAATCAAGAAGTGAAACGGCTAAATCCTTACATGTGTGCAAGATCGTATTCTCTGTGAAAACAGAGTCTGAATCGCTTGAGGTATAGAGTAATCTATATCCTAGATAAATATTTATCATACTAGAAATAGTAAACAGAACCCGGCTTATAAAATACAAACTAATAAATGAAAAACACTATGTCCAAAGCATAGTGTTTTTCATTTGTTAAATTTTTTTTATAAAAAATAAAATAAATATTTTTTCTTTTATTTTTAAAAAATTTAAAAATAAAAGAAAAAAAGTTATCCACAGTTTTTTTTGAAAAAAGTATTGCGTTAATTTTTTTTATGGTAGATAATATAAATGTGAGTATGATAAATTTTTTTACAAATATTTTTTTATTAAAATAATTTGTAAGGTCGTGAAATCATACATCCTTTAAAAATAATTTTTTAAAAAAATATATGGCAGCAAAAAAGAAAGCAGTTAAAAAAGCAGTTAAAAAAGTAGTTAAAAAAGCAGTTAAAAAAGTTGCAAAGAAAGGAAAGAAGTAATTCTCTCATTCTCGTAAACTTAGAAAATCCCCTCTCTATCGGGGATTTTCTTTTTATGCTAAAATGATAAAACTATGAATATATTTAAGATTATAATAGGGGACCAAAATACTAGAACCATTAAGAAATGGGGTTCTATTTTAGAGAAGATAAATAAGCTTGAAAGTGATATGGGGAAGCTTACAGATTCTGATTTTAAGATAAAAACAGAAGAATTTAAAACAAGAATTAAAGAAGGGGAATCATTGGACGATATACTACCAGAAGCATACGCTCTTGTTCGTGAAGCATCTACTCGTGTCAGGAATGAAAGGCATTATGATGTTCAGATGATAGGAGGTATAGCTCTTCATAAAGGGAATATTACAGAAATGCGCACAGGTGAAGGTAAGACATTGGTAGCGACACTGCCTTCTTATTTAAATGCACTAAGTGGTGAGGGTGTTCATGTTATTACAGTCAATGATTATCTCTCTCGTCGTGACGCGGTCTGGATGGGTCCTCTTTTTGCAATGCTTGGTATAAGTGTCGCAGTTGTGAACTCACAGAATACTTCTTATATATATGATCCAGCTCATCAGAGTGTGGAAGATTTGGATGAGAATAACGATCTCGGGTCTTTCAAGGTTCAATACGAATTCTTACGACCTTGCACACGAAAAGAAGCATATGCTGCTGATATTACATACGGTACAAACAATGAATTTGGTTTTGATTATTTACGTGATAACTTAGCTCACAATATAAACGATGTCGTTCAGAGAGGTCACAATTATGCAGTAGTCGACGAGGTGGACTCTATTTTGATAGATGAATCTCGTACGCCTCTTATCATATCTTCTCAAGCTGAAGACAGTGAGGATTTGTATTATACATTTGCCGATATTGCAAAGAAATTAAAAAAAGAAGAAGACTATACTATAGATGAGAAACTTCGTGCCATATCTCTTACTGATCATGGTATTACTCTTTCAGAAGAACTACTTGGTATCTCTGATATTTATACAGAGAAAGGTATCAAATACGTTCACCACCTAGAGACCGCAGTTAAGGCTCGTGCTCTTTATGAGAACAATAAAGACTATGTAGTAAAAGATGGAGAAGTTATAATAGTTGATTCTTTCACTGGGCGTTTACAGCCTGGGCGTCGCTGGAGTGAAGGTCTCCACCAAGCCATAGAAGCCAAAGAGGGAGTAAAGATAGAGAAGGAAACTATAGCTGTCGCTTCTATTACATTCCAGAATTATTTCCGTTTTTACAAGAAGCTTTCAGGTATGACAGGTACTGCCGAAACTTCAAAAGAAGAATTTTTGAAAGTATATGGACTTGATGTTGTTGTTGTGCCTACTCATAGAGGTATAAATAGAAAAGATTATAACGATTTAATATATCAGACAGAAAAGAGCAAGCTTTTAGCTGTAGCAGAAAAAGTAAAAGAGCTTCACAATACTGGTCAGCCAGTACTTATAGGTACAGTTTCTATTGAGAAAAATGAACTTCTTTCTGCTTATCTTACACAAGCTGGTATTCCACATACAGTACTCAACGCAAAGAATCACGAAAGAGAAGGTGAGATCATTGCAAATGCTGGTAGAAAGGGTGCTGTGACTGTCGCTACAAATATGGCGGGTCGTGGTGTCGATATCAAGCTCGGTGGAGTCCCTTATGAAAAAGAAAAATATGATGAAGTAAGAGCTCTCGGTGGTTTATTTGTCATAGGTACAGAGCGTCATGAAGCAAGAAGAATAGACAATCAGCTTCGAGGTCGTTCTGGCCGTCAGGGTGATCCAGGTCAGACACAATTCTATGTATCTCTTGAAGATGATCTTATGCGTATATTCGGTTCAGATCGTATCAAGTCTATGATGGCAAAGCTAGGTGTTCCAGAAGATCAGCCGATAAATAACAAATTTATTTCAAACACACTAGAAGGTGCTCAAGCAAAGATAGAAGGTTTTCATTTTGATTCCCGTAAGCATACACTTGAATACGACAATGTGATGAATCATCAGCGTAAGGTGGTCTACGATAGAAGAAGAGTTATGCTTTCTGGTAATTACAATGAGATAGAGAGCTTCCTTCATTCTTTATGTTTAGAATATCCAAAATTAGAAGAAGTTATAAAAGAAAAGAGGGCAGCCATAGGAGACAATCTCTTTTTTGAAACAGTTCGTCGCATAGCTTTATATATTACAGATAACCTTTGGGTGGAGCATCTAGAAACTATGGAGCATACTCGTTCTTCTGTGAATTTGCGTGCTTATGGTCAAAGAGAACCTCTTATAGAGTATAAAAAAGAAGGTTTAAGACTTTTCAGAGAGATGGAGTTTAATTTTAAAGAAAAAGTTGCTTCTTTAATAGAAACTATAAATTCTAATATAAAAGAAAATAGTCAGGAAGAAATGGTAGAAGCACGTCCAGAGCTTATTCTAAGTAGTTCTGATGGGACAGATGGTATATCTACAAAGAGAAGAGAATCACCAAAAATTGGTCGCAATGACCCTTGTTATTGTGGTTCTGGCAAGAAATTCAAGAATTGCCATCTCAATGGGAACTAAAATGATATAGTCTTGTAAATTATATTTTACTAAAAAATATAATTTACTAAATTTTGATCCTTTTATTTTTTGATTTTTTATGATATACTCAAAAAGTTTTTTTGTTAAAATCAGTATGTTTATATGTCAAATCTATTTCTAAAAATATTAAAAGACAGGAATAATCTAATCGATATAGATAGTAAAGACCTAGATAAAAAAGAGATTATTATCATTGGTAAAAAGATAAAAGAAAACATCAACTCTTTGTTTAATGGTTCTTTGGCTATAAGACAAATAGACGCTGGTTCTGATAATTCTTGTGAGCAGGAGTTAGTTGCTTTAACTAATAATTTCTATGATATAGAACGTTTTGGTATTCACTTTGTTGCTTCTCCTCGTCATGCAGATATGTTGCTTATAACTGGGCCATTGACTAGGAATATGTCCAAGGCTGTCAAAGATGCTTATGACGCAACTCCTAATCCTAAAATTGTTGTAACTGTAGGAGATGATGCTTTAGATGGTGGTATTTTTAATGGTTCTTATGCTGTTTTAGATAAAATTAGTAATGTGATTCCAGTGGATTATCATATTCCAGGAAATCCTCCATCACCAAAGACAATACTTTTACACATTCTTAATATTTTAGAAACAAATAAAATAAAATAAAATGTTACAACTCTTAACATCTCAAATAGGTTTTTATTTATTATTGTCAATTTTTCTAATTGGCTCTTTGGGTTCTTTGTTTTTATCAAAGAATGATAAATATGCTAATATTTGGGGTAATGCATTTGCTATTCTAGGTTCTTTGTTTGGTCTTATTTTCTCAGTTTCTTTAATGATTACAAACAGAACTTTTTCTTTTAATTTCAATTCTTTATATCAACACTTCTTGTCCTTTTCTTTTAATGTTGATATGCTTGCTGGTTTTTTTATTGGGGTTATTTCTTTAATCGCAATTTTCTGCTCTTTTTTTGCCTTAGGTTATGTAAAACATTTTTATAATAAATATAATATTGGAGTTCTTGGTTTTTTTTATAATATTCTTATTGCAAGTTTGATATTGGTAGTGACATCTTCAAGTGCCATTTGGTTTTTAATAGCATGGGAAATAATGTCTATTTCTTCTTACTTTTTAGTTGTATATGATCGTAAAGATGAAAGTAATGTTAAGGCTGGTTTTCTATATCTCATAATGACATATATAGGAACAGCTTTTATTTTATTTGCCTTTTTACTTATTTATAAATATACAAATTCTTTTGATTTCTCTGTTATTAAATCTAATATAAATTTAATTCCATTTCACATAAAGAATATTATTTTTATTTTTTCAATTATTGGTTTTGGGGTTAAGGCAGGTATTATTCCTTTACATATTTGGCTTCCTGCAGCTCACCCCGCAGCACCTTCTCACGTCTCAGCTTTAATGTCTGGCGTTATGATAAAAACTGGTATTTATATGTTTATCCGTCTTTTTATGGATATATTGCAACCCATCCCAGTGTGGTTAGGTGTTACTATAATTATTATTGGTGCTGTTTCTTCTTTGCTTGGTGTTTTGTATGCCTTAACTGAACATGATATAAAAAAGCTTTTGGCTTATCATAGTATAGAAAATATTGGAATTATTTTACTTGGTCTTGGAAGTTCTATGATTTTTAATTCTTTAGGGATGGTATCTCTTTCACTTTTAAGTTTAATGGCTTCTCTTTTCCACACCTTAAATCATGCAGTCTTTAAATCATTATTGTTTTTAAGTGCTGGTTCTGTTATTAATGAAGTACATACAAGAAATATGAAGAATATGGAGGTCTTATTAAATATATGCCACAAACTGCC
>Ga0172367_10005074_pt1 | contig 16040 bp, 9 predicted proteins | sample Lak10m_FD_114542 | JGI IMG/M metagenome (GOLD analysis project Ga0172367, IMG submission 114542) | Freshwater microbial communities from Kabuno Bay, South-Kivu, Congo - kab_022012_10m | ecosystem: Environmental > Aquatic > Freshwater > Lake | place: Democratic Republic of the Congo: South-Kivu...
ATAGCCGTCACTTAAAACATCCTCATTATTTTTTAATAGATTAAAAACAGACTTTATCTTTTTTGAAAATAACAAAGAAAAGTCATGTTCATCTGGATCAGGCAAATACCACTTAGTATTAACGTCTGCTTTATTATAAACACTCTTTATAACCTCAATTGGTGCGTTTATATAGTTTGCCAATTCTTTATTGTCAGGGTAAAGTTTAAATTCATCACGCGTATCCAAAAAAGATTTTATTACTCCCTTTTGCAATTCATCAATTCTACTTTTCGAAATTTCACTCCCTGCTTTTACTTTCAACATTTGATTATAATCTTTTGTGTTGAGTAAACATAATTCAATATTAAACTGATATTCAAGTTCTGGCTCATCAGGTTCACAGCCAACGAGTAAACATTTATATTCGTTCCAACCTAAACTAAATATTTTTCTAATTAGATCCTCGTTTGTGAATTTGTTGACGATAATATTTTCGAACTTTAAAAATAATTCGCTATTATCGTCGAAAGTATTTGCGATAGTTTTATACGATAATTCCACGTTCCCATCCCACTGGCTTTTACAATCCAAACACTCAAATTTATTACCATTAAAATATCCATTTAAGGATTCGCAGTAGATACATTTTGTTTTTACTTTCATAATTATTCCTTTATTTAATTAGATAAGTTGTAAGCCCCCCAAATAATAGAATTTAAAATTCTATTGCATATATCCTAATATAGATTTTGTAATTGTTTAACATACAGCTCAAAACATGCTTTTGTTTCTCTCAATGTATAATTGTATCTAAAAAGTGTTTTTATTATTGCTGTGGTATTAATCCTAATGAATTTATTAAAATTATCAATGATTTGTATTACGATAACTCATTTTCATAATTATCACCATCAATTTCTATAAGGCCAAGCAGGGTCCTATTTTTGTAATTTTTCAGAGAATCGCCTTCAAATAATTCAATTATAAAATTTTCAGTAAGTGTGTTTTCGTACGACTCATCAAAGAATCCATAAACATGGTGACTATCATCTTCTTTGGTATAACTCAAAACTACTTTATTAAAAATGATCGGTTTGTAATTAGATTCTGCTTCAATAATTTCTTGTGTTGTAATTCCCTCAATTTCAATCATTTTTAGCAATTCAGAGATGCTCAAATAAATATACCATTGGTTTGTTTTATTACCTTCAGACCATTTAATATGATACATCCCATCGTAACGAAGTTCAAAATTCTTTATTTTATTTTCCATAAATTTAAAAACACTCTATTTTGCCTACTCAAAGAAGTTTTCAGCTTTCCTTAATTTAGAGCAAAAGTACATTGTAACTCTGCCAATCTGTGTCGTACTCTGTTTTTTTTCTCGGCTTGCTGGGTTGATTGAGATTTTAAATCCACCGATATATGAGATAACATTAAGAAAAATAGTAATAATAATCTTTTAATATTTCAATAATTTGATTTTACAATTCACTCTTTTCACAAATCCAAATTGCAGTATAAGGATGCAACCAACCTTTGTTCTGCAAGTAATGAAAAAGTCCCTCATCTATAAAAACCCATGGAAGAATCTGAGTATGACTTTTATAAGGATAGGTGACCTTAACTTTAGCTTTATAAATAATGGAATTGCCATTTTTAACTTTTTCAAGTTTACAAGGATTCAATGCAAGTGCAATCCTGCTTTCATGATTAAACCGTAAATAATCTGCTCCGCTCCATGTGACAAAATTCTTTTTATTTTGAAAAGCCAGTTTAATTTTCTCAGATTTCATAAAGAAACAACTTTCAAAAGTTCGTTCATTATTTTTTGTTGGAAATATCATCAAAAATGACTCTTTCGCAATTTCAGGATAAAATGGATAAGCCCCTAAGCTTATGATTATATTTAATCCATATACATTCATTTTCTCAATAACATTCAGGTCTTTTCCCCGTTCAATTCGCTCCATATATTTGGCTGAAGTTCGGTGATACTGATAAAGTGAAAACGGCAACATTCCCAAATATAAAACTAATCCGATTAGAAGTGAAAAAACAGAATATTTAATTGGCTTTTTCTTGTATATATATATACAGCTAAGAGTAAATGCAAAAAGCAAAACATATCCAGCCCAGATGCCCCATCCAATATTCCAAAGAATAAACATTGAAATAATAACTCCAAAGATACAAATAGTTAATTTTATAAAGTATTTCATATGATAAATTATCTGTTGATGAATTTTGTTGCCAAATAACTGTAATTCGTTATGATGAAACATTAACAGTGGAAGTTAAAGGATCTACAATGTCATATAAATCAACCTTAACCGAACAACTTGCTCTGGACTTTTTAACACTTGGTGTATCTGGTTAATATATTGGTGGTTAGAAAATGGCAGTTTGTGTAAATTTAATGGAATACCACTCAAACTTGTTTTCTGGACTTTTTAACATTTACCAAATCCGTATCGGATTGTGTGTCGAAATCGTATATTAAAAAATTTATTTCTAAACTTTTACTGTCGTATCACTGTAACTTCAAACTCTTTGCATAATCGTTTTTCCTGTGCGTATTCGGCTATGTCGTAACGACCGCTTGTTTTTTGCCAAATGTCTAAACCACGTCCAAGTATGATTTTCCAACTGTTATTCATCTCAATACTTCTATCGTGTTGCGATTCTGAAAATTCGTAGCTTAAATCAACTCCAGCATTAGATAATGAATCAATTATTTCAGTAAAAGCAAGTTTAGCATTTTCAATAAAGTCTTCGTTGTTGAAAGTTATCAAATGGATTTTCACCTCTTCGTCTTCTTGTTTTGTTTCGCAAATCAGACGACATAATTCCATGAAATTACGAAGTTGATAGGGAAGACGAATGTATGGATCACGAATTATAAATTCTGTGGCACCACTCAGGTATTCACCAAACAAAGATTTATAACTTATATTGGTTTGATTGTCCCGAATTGATTTATTAAAACCTTCTAAATTTTTTTTCGCACCTATTTCAGGAATTACCAGCTCATTTTCAGTTTGTCGTTTTGAAGCTGGTTCTATGTTTAGTTTTGCATCGCCATACTCAAGAACTTCCAGGGTTTCAACTTCAAATTTTTTACCGACCTTGTTTTTGTATTCGAAATTTACCTGTTCGTCGTTAAAAGTTTCATCCATTTTTCGCAACTGATCCTTAACCCTTTTACGACACTCTATCGCAAAATCGAACAATTCCTTAGCCTCTTCTTCAATAAACTCGCCATGAGGATATATGACCTTTATAAGACCTGAAAAGGTTTTCTCTATACTTGTTTTATCACGAGTTGTAATGGTTGTTGACAAATCAAAATATTTTTGATAGGACTTACTATAATCTTCTTTTCGCAAAGATTTCAGTATTTCTGCCAGAAAATCAACAATAAAACCAAAGTCGGTCGAAAACATTTCATTCCGTAACTTTTTGGTTTCCCACCCAGGAAGGTACGCATGAATACGATCAAGATAAGCGGTATCGTAGTAATCTTTTGGCAGAGCATCAAACAGGTCGGTATGTTTTAACATGTGAGCTACCGAATGATCGGTATTACCAACCATCACTATTGAAGCTTCGGCTTGCATAACATGTGTACCACGTGAAAATGACTTATTAGCCATGTAGTTTTTCATTATATCAACCAAGCCTAAATCGGACTTTTTGGACTTACCAGCAAATTCATCCAACGCCACTACATCCCAATAGCCTACCAAACCAATTTCGCCATTACCATTGTTTACAAACAATTTGGCTTTAGATACTTCACCGCCAGAAATTAGTATACCATGTGGCGATAATTCCGAAAAAATATGCGATTTCCCTGTTCCTTTTGGTCCAAGTTCTATTAAATTATAGTTATTTTCGGTAAACGGAATTAACCGAGCTATCTGTAAAAGTTTCGAACGGGTAGTAAATTCATCAGGATTTAAACCAAGTGTTTGCATTAGCAAATCCAACCACTCGTTTTTGTTGAATCGTCGTCTTATTTCTTTAAATTCAGTAATATCAACCGACGATATTTGTATGGGCTTCAGTTGTTCAATACCCCAGGGAACTGCATCTTTACCTTCCATTGGTTGGTAACTCATGGTAATGATTGACCAAACTCCCTCCGATAATAATTTAGGATGTGTGGTGATAAAATTACTGTTAATCGGTACTTTATTCAAACCCAGATTGGCAAAATTTGCTTCGTAACGGTCTAATTTATCGTTTAATTTTACCGAAACTTTGTCAATAATTCGGTGTGACCCTTTTTCCTTTATAGTTGATTTAATAATCTGGGCTTCATCTCTATGTACAAAGTGTTGACTTATAATGTTTTTAACCGTTTCAATACCTTCATTGATCGTTTCTTCATCATCGGTGGCACAATACTGTCCCAACAGGTATTCCAACACATAAGTTGGTACACTTGCGTTCCCTTTAATCTTGTTTGTGAGGTCTTTTCTGACCACTTTTCCACCAAAAAGGTTATTAATTTTCTGATCTAATTCTTTCATGTGCTATTTGATTTATATGCCCCCTAACCCCATAAAGGTGGAATTTGTCTGGTGCATTAAGTTCCATTTAGTATATAATCATCCCTTTTAATATCATTTTTTTATTCGGTCATGGATATTTCATCTTATAATTTGATTTTGTAGTTAAAAACCATCGAAATCGTTTTCCATTGTCAACGAAAGTGAGTAAGGGAATTTAGATATAGTAATCCATTTATTTGTTTTATCAACTTTTTCTTCGACAACCAGATACACATTCGAGCTTCGTTTAATGGAAGTTGACAGCGTAAATTTATTTTGTATTTCCCGTTCTTCAGTTCTGTCTGAGGTCAGGTCGAAGGTGTAATTAAACACATCGCTGATAATTTGTTTGTTTTCTTCCACATCGTCGATTACAGCAAAGTATGATTTAATTGTACGTGCAATAAATTTAACTCCAACCGCTTGTAACTGATAATACTTTACGGTGTGTATGTTGGTGGTTATTTTATTGTTTGCCTTGTTGATTATATCAATTTCAACCTTCGACACCGTATCGGATCGTTTACGTGCAATAAACAATACAGGAACAACTGTTTCCTGAAGTGTTGCACCACCATGTACATACCTGCTGCCAGACCCCTGCTTCCGTAAACGGGTCATTCCTTTGGGTATAAGCACTTCAACGTCCGAAGCAATCTTTAAACTTTGGGATGTGAACTTAACTACATTCTGATTGTGATTCAGGTTTTTACCAAGCACATACCTTCTGCTGTCTTTGTGTATAGTTCCTTCAATTTGAGCATCGGTAAAGTCGCTTTCTAACAATTCCTGATTTTGATACACAAAACCATGATCAGCAGTAATGATAATATGATTTCCGTTCATATTAGCAATTTTTTTGACCAACTCTATCAAAAACAGAATCTCTTCTTTCGAGGCATCAATCACTTTTTCTTCAGTGGTTTTTTCGTCGCCAACTTTGTCGATACGGTTATGATACACATAAATCAGATCGTTGTTCTGAATCAGTGTTTGTGCTTCAGTTCCTTTGGGTGATAAACTCATAAGTGCTTCGGCATTGATTGCGGTAGCTCTTTGAGTTAAATTATCAGTCAGAATCTTTTGTCGGCTTTGTATTCCCTGCGTACTTTTACCATCAGCAAAAACGGATTCGCCTTCACCAAAACTCAAATCAGTATGTGGCAATAGCGAAGCCATGCCAAGCTGTGTGTACGATGGCAGATTTGTAACCTGATAACTCAGTTCAGAAGTAAACCGCACTTCTTCGTTAAACATATCGTGCAAAACACGTCCACATTCGTACCTGAATCCATCCGAAATTATCACAAAAAGTTTGTTTCCTTTTTCAAGATATTTTGATTTTACGTCCCTGTTGAAGAATTTAGTCTGGCTCTGCGAACCATTGTACCAGTCTTTATTTTTATCGATTACAGTTTGCCATTTTTCACTTAAAGCAGGCAACCATGTGTTGGAGTAAATTTTGTGTATCAACTGATATAATGAACTTAAAACGCTATTCTGAATTGTTTCACGGTAGTGCTGAATAAACAACCGATAATACATATCTATCTGATACCAGTTGGTAGTATAACGTTTAAATCCTTCATTGTAATCGGCAATGGAAATATTGCTGTTCGCCTTTACTTCGTCCATTAACCATACAGCGTAACTCAGGGCTTTGTAAAAAGGTGTATATCGTTCGTTCCAAAACTTCAGTTCCCGTATTTTGAGTATCTGTTCTATTTTGTCGGCAGTTTGCGTATCGTTTAAAATTAAACCAATTAACTCCCTGATTATTCGTTGGTCAATACATTCAAACAGGTCTTCCTGAATTAAATCTTCCAAGGCTGATTTCTTTATAACATCAACAATTTTCAGGTCAGTTTCTATTCTCTTTGATAACTCTTTTAAAGTGGCTTCGAACGAACGTAAATCTTTCCAATTCGACAACAAAACTTCGGCATTGTGATTTACTTTTACCTTGCCCGATAAGGGTGTAAAACTCTTTTGGAATACTTCCAGCAGAAAATCGTAGATCCCAAAGTTCGTAGTTTGATAATTATAGTTTGTTGCCACCTCGTTCCAAAATGGTTCAAACAATCCGAATTTTGTCAGGTCTTTGTCAATATCTTCCGACTTTTCATTAGCAAAATGAGTGGCATACATTTTCAACAATTCGTCGATACTGGCAGTTGTAGCTCCCAGCACAGACTGAATTAGTTTGAATGTCAGTTGTTTTTCATCATCTGTTTTCTCTTTCAGCTGATTAAATTTCTGTATCCGTTCTTTGCTTCTGAAAAACTCAAGGTGATTTTTAATCCACGCTCTGTAAAGTATTGGCAAATCAATTTCCTGTAAGGTCATTGCTTCCTGATCGGTATGAAAAACGTAATTGGAAAGTTCAATATCCAACAACCAATTATCGTCGTTTTCGGGTCGTGAGTAAGGTAAGTAAAGCAGAAATTTAGAACTTGGTTGTTGGATATACATCCTGTATTTGATTGCAAATTCGTTATTTTCCACCGCTATTTTCTCAACACCGTTTAATTCCAGCGTATCAAATTCCTGTGTAAAACTCTGATCATCGTCATACCATAAAATGATACGATTCAGTTCAAATAAACTGACTAAACTTTCCTTTATCTTGCTCATCTTATTTGTGTAACATCTATCCAATCAAATTCCCGTACTTTCTTCTTCGTAACCTTATCGTTCAACCCTGCCACAGCTGCCACGGCATTACCCAATTTGTTATAGTTGACTAATACACCATCATCCAAATCCAAGGCGATACGTTCGGTAGCTAATGGATACAGAATATCCACTTCGTATTGGCGACAATCTGCCAACATCAGGTCTATTTTATCAATTTCCTTTTGTGCCTTGTTCTGTTCGGTGGCTGAACCGACTACCACAATATGTTCCTGTTGTTTGCGGTGTTGGGTTAACTTTTCGATAAACTCTTTCAGATACGAATTCAGTATTCGGTTGATGGTATCGGGTGTGTAACGGTGCAAATACACCAACACATTAAAGTAACCTTTGGGCGAAGAAAACATCCAATATATCGGGCGTTTTTTATAACGTTGCACATGATCTTTGTAAAAATCTTTGGTAAAATATTTACGCACATCCTTACCCAAACAATCTTCCACAAAAGCAAGATTTTTGGCAAAGTTCTTTTCTCCAAAACTGGCTTTCAGGAACGCATGGAAACGTGCCACAATATCATCTTCGAACCACTCATCATCAAGCACAGGAATAATGTTATCCTCATCAGGCAAAAACGCATCTTTCTCCCCCTTCGGGGGATGGGGGGCTGTTTTTTTTATATAATCTTCCAAGGTTTCGCCCTGATTTGCCAATATCAACCCTTCTTTATCCAAGCTATACCGACCAAACATACAACCCACCGCATAGCTTACAAACTGCTCAAAAACTTCATCGGCATGAAATACCAACGCACCATTTTCTATACTTGTTTCTTGTTTTAGTATGGTAATGTCTTCGAGCGGTACATCGGGTGTAAGTTCATCTTGCAAACCATAGATTTCGATAAATTGTCGGTTAAGTTCTTCTTCGTTAGTGTGAAGTTGGAAAAATTTGTTTTTCCAATATTGTTGATAGAGGTCGTAGGATTCTTCAATATCTTGTGCCTTTTGTTTAATTAATTCGTTTTGAACGAAATCCCAAGAGGTTTCTCGGGAGTTCCATTCTAATTTTGATATATCAATATTTGATTCAATTAATTCAAATTTAATATCATTTGATTCTTTTAGAGGTAAAGAAGCAATATTTTCAACTTGAAAACTTATAGTAGGATTTGAAATATTTAAAAGATATTTTCCAACCACAGATGATATTAAAGCCACATTATATTTCAATGCTTGAGTACTTTTATTGAAGCCACTAGAACCATGAACATCCCAAATAACACTTCCCTCATAGTAACGGGACATTGGAATTGTTGAACCAATATAATTCCAACTAAAGCATGGTTTAAAGAAAAATTCTGAAAACTGTAAACGTCCTCTTGTGAAATCTTTGCCTTTTTTGCTGAAATTTACAACAAGTTCTAAATTACCATACCATTTTCTAATGTTACCCCCTTTATTATAATGAACCCATTTCTTTTCAGAATTGAATTCAATTATATCATTAATTCCTCTGTCAAAACAAAAATTTTTAATTTCATACCAAGATCTTAGTACTTGATCATTTTTTCCAGTTATTATACCTTGAAAAAAGTTTGTAGAATCAGACATTGGTGGAATATCAAAAATTTTATAATTCTCAGTTTTTACCCAATACCCAATAGGACTGCCAGGAATCTTTTCAAAGTTTATTTGGTTGGTGGAGTAAAACCAGCCACATTTAGGGTTTTGAATGGCTTCTAATGTTTTTGTGCTTTTCAAATCAGTTGAATTTAAGTCAACTAACCTAATGTATGAACCCATACTTTCAGGTTCAGTGTTCCAAAACGTAAAAGCAGCATTTTGAACTACCTCGCCACCAATTTCGGGGAAAGTTCGTGCCCCTAAATGCAAAAGCGTATCAAATTGAATACCTTCAATAAGTTTTTTTCTAAGATTTTCGTAACTACTCAGAAACATCCACGAATGTTGATTTATCATTCCTAAAAAACCTTTCTTTTCAAGGGATTTCCAACCTGCTTCCATAAAACAAGCCATTAAATCTGCCTTGCTGTCAGAATAATTGGTTTTTACAAAATCTGCCAACTCTTTGTTCATATTTCCACCACCCATATACGGTGGATTATCCACAATACAATGGTAGTTCTGACTTAATGTAATGAGTTGTGAAACAGAAGCAAGGAGTTGTTCTAATTGGGGTTTAGAAAAAATATCTGATTTTAATAATGCCGTATTTAATTGATTAAAGGCGGTTTGAAGTTCGGTATTTGTAGTTTTCGGTCTGATTAACGAGCCAAAATTGGTTGCTTGTTGCATTGTTGTTAAATCAAACAACAAACCGTCAGTCAATTCAGTTTTTAATTCACTGAATGTGGATTTTATATCTTCAACGTTTAGTTCTAAATCTTTGTAACAAAGTATATTCGGTTTTACTTCTTTTCTGAAAAATCGTCTGTTATAGCTTCGTGCCTTCATCATCAAGGCAAAACCTGATAATTGTGCTGCCCGTTCGTCAATTTCAAATCCGTTCAGATTATTTTCCAATATCAATTGTGGAATATCACTGGCATTGTAGCCTTCTTCTTCGTATATTTTGGCAAACAGGTCGAACGCATACACCAAAATATGCCCACTACCCGAAGCCTGATCCAACAAACGAATTTCTTCTACTGAGTTTACTTTCAGGTAATCGGTTGAATTAGCGGATGGAGAATCAATGTAATAAGGCATAAACTGTTTAATCCCTGAATTTGGTCGGTTTTGTAACCACAATTTACCCAAGGTGTTTTGCACCATATATTCCACAATCCAACGAGGTGTAAACAATTGGGTGGCAGCAGGAATATCTTCTTTTCGTACAGCAGATTTGGAAGCGAAAACTTCATCTTTTTTCTCCGAAATATAAAATTGATACAACCATCCAATTACTTCCACTTCGGCACAATCTTCCGTGCTCATACCGTTTACAATGTCGGTAATAATGCTAAATGGGGAGGTTAAATCATCTGAAAGCAGTAGTTCGGTATAATCTTCAATTCGTTCAAAAAGAAACGGAAATATGCTGGATAAGTTATTACAGGCAGCCACTAATAACAAACGATACACATCGTTGTCGGGGTTATTGGAAGCCTGTCGCCCATCCAAAATATCGAGTACCGTTTGTTTGTTCACCTTTAGTTCGGCAGGTATATTTCCTGAGTGTGCTTCGCTTAATAGTTGTGGACTTACACTGTTGGTAAGTTCGGCTGGTGATACTACCGAAATACCAATTGGCTGATACCCATTGGCATCCATAAACCGTAGAGCCATTAATCGGTTAAACCACGTGTATGCTACTTTTTCGATAACCGAATCCTTGCCGTGTTTCTTTATTTCTTCATTCAGTCGGGCTATGGTATTGGCTTTTCCACGCAGTTCAGCGGTATCGTGTGTAAGTACATAATTCAACTTTGCCGATACTTGTTCCAGTAACTTGGTTCGGGCTGCTTGTGCAAACTTTTTAAGCAGATTGGTATTCATTTGTTTGTAATATATAGAAAATAAGAAATAGGACGCTGATTTTCGCTGATTTAGCGGATTAAAAACGGATAAGAATTCCAACAAGTCGGAATGATTTTGCTACTATCATTTTGATTTATCGAAATAAAAATCCGTGTGAATCCGCTCTATCCGTTTAATCCGCGTTCCATTATATTTAATTCAATGTGATTTTGATATTGTTATTAATTCTGTCTTCCATTTCTTTGCGAAGTGCCGAAATATAGAGTTCCACATCGTCTATCGTTTCCAATTGTTGTTTGCCTATTTTCACGTGTTTTTCCACATTCTTTATGTCCATAAACTTCACAATGGGTGCAGCAGGTGGGTCATTAATTATACCACCACCTATTCCTGAAGTTTTAACAGCTTTAGCCTGACTGAGCATATTCAGTTGTGCGGTAAAGAGTTCATTCAACCCATCCCTGTCCACTTTTAAATTGGCAATGTAATTTTGGGTTTTAGCCTTGGATATAATATTCAGAAATGGTTTCTGAGCTTGTTCCTGCTTATCAGGCGTTGCCTCTTTAAAATCGTACGAATTTTGAAGTTGCAACAATTTAAAGTTGGCTGCATCAATCACCAATTGTCGTTCTTCTTTTATCTTTGTCAGAATACGTTCCGAAAGTAAATCCATTGTATCTTTAGCCTGTTTCATCACGTTCCCTTTGTAGGGTTCGGTACTCAGGAGCACATCGGCAAGGAATTGCTTTTCGGTAGATACAATATGGTCGAAATTGGCTTGATTTCCATTTTGGAAAACCAAAATTTTATCGAAAATTTTCTTTTGCTCTCCGTTCCAAAATTGCATTACAGGGTCGTAGATATTCTCTTTGTCGTCGAGCAATTTATCTTCGTGCGTATGAATGGAATTTATTAGTGTAGCGTAATCCATAGTCCCCAGTTTATGCAACAGATCGGCTAATGGTTGCAGCGATTTCAGAAATGCATACTGATTGGATTCACGCAACAATTTTCGGATATTGCGTTCTTCATCCACCGCCTTGGTTTTGAAAAGTGCTGCCACTTCCTTGGCTTCGGTATGTGGATTTGTTTCGTTAAACGCATCCAGATACACTTGTTTCAGTAAATTAATGTCTTTTCGTTCGAACTCCACCTGTGGCGAAATAATGGTACTTAACCAGGTTCGGTTATTGTCCAACGCATCAAAAAATCCTTTGTCATCCAACTGGTTTAGACCATCACGGGCTTCAATTTTACCCCGTTTGAACAACAAACCTACCACACACCAAATTGCAATTTGCGACCAGCCATAAGGCTTTTTGGAGAAATGATCCCGTAAATCGGACAATGAAGTGCGGTCGTGTTGCGATTTTCGTCTTTCAATCAGATACAACATTTCCTGTTCGGGAGCCGACAAGGTATTTTCATCATCGTTGAATAATTGGGGTTGCCCATTACTCATAATCATACGTAATTGTACTTCATCCAAATTGGCACTACCCAGCAATTGTAATTTGTGATATGCCAATTGGATTAAATCTTGTGCGGTTTCCAATATACGTGTTCTACCATCGCTACTCGTGGAACTCTTATTTTCAACACCATTCAGGTAAATAATGGATTTCGCTAATAATTCATTCAGCGAAGTCTCCAATAATTTCTTACGCAAAATGTTTTGTTGCCCCTTTTCGTAAAGTATGCGTGTTACGGCTTCTTTGTTGGATGATGATTGACTTTGTTTGATGTATTTAATGGTTTTCAGATACATACGCACTTCGTAAATCAACCGCTTGTCGGCAGGTAGTTTCACCATCATCAATGTAGTGTCAGCCAATGTATTTCCATTAAAATGGGCTACATGGTCGTACATATCGTTGTTGGGTGTTACAATGTCGATTTTCAGTTCTTTTTCCCTGCCATACAATGTACCATCCACTTTTCGGGCAAATTCAAATTCCTGTTTATTCAGGTTGTATCTTATTTTATTGTCACGGATAATGCCATCAAATACCAATTCGTTTATAAATTGCGATACCAAACCATTGTCGATGGAGGTATGTTTAATTTCTTCTTCAATATCTTTTTCGTCATCAGTCAGATATTCGTACACATCGCCTTTTAGTTGAATATACGATTGTTGTTCCAACAAATTCAGGGCATCTTCTACTTGTTTGTTGTGTGTGGTCAGGTTTACTTTCAGGTTATCAATAAGTAACACACTTACATTGCGTGCCGAACCTTTAAAACTATCGTAGTATTTTATCAAAAATAAAACCTTCAGTACCCTTATGGCAATCGGCATTTCCGATAACTGGTTTTTGGCAAGTAATATGGAATTTTGAGCTTCGGAACGAAGTGTACCCAAAATGCCATCAAACATTTTGTCGTAACTTACAATGGTGTTGGGGTCATCGAAATTGGTAGCTTTCAACACTTCCTGAAATACACCCAGCATGGAACGTTCGCCCACCGATTGATGTTTTCCCTGAAATACATTATGGCGTGAAAGTGATTTGATACATTGCTGAAACAAATCGAACTGATAAGGCAAAAACGGATATTTGTTTACAAAATCTTTTGCTCCCTGATAACCTTTGAATTGAAGTCCAGATAGGGTAAACGAAATAAGTGTTTTAATATTTTCTCCTTCGTTGCTAAATAAGGTAGAAAGTGTGGCTTGTCCGTTGTTGTTTTTTTCAAGCAATCGTTTTTCGATTACCTCATCCACACTGGAGGATGTAAGAGGCATTCTCGCCTTAAACCTTCCCTGAATTTTAGAAAAGTCATCCGATTGTATGCCTTTGTCGTCGCCTACCAAACTTTCCAAATCTTCCTGTGAAGTAACAATTACCCAACTATTTCCATTACATTTGGTAAACAATGTTTCGGCTATAGTCTGTAAATTCAGCATCAACTTAGTTTTTTCAGCAATAAACTGACCTACTTCATCTACAAAGAAATTTAGTCGGAAATTACCTTCTTTAGAGCGGATATAATCACTTACTTTCAATGCAAAATCTTCGATAGATTGTTTGTGTTTCGATTGCCATTTGAGTAGGTAATTTTTATAATTTTCCACATTATCGTTATAAATCTTCGCACAGGCTTTAGCTACCGCATCGTTTACAAGTGGTTTAATATAATCCATTCGTACTTCCACCCAAGACTTTTGATAAATGGCTTCAAACTCACTTTTAAAGTCTTCGTACTTCCCTTCTTTGCTCAGTCCTTCTTCAAATTCGGCAATGTGTGGTTGAAATCCATAGAATCCCTGATGGTCGTAAAATACCTTGTAAAACACTTTCAAAATGGCATTTTCATCAGACTTAGCTGTTATTTGTGCTTGTTGATCGATATTAAACAGAATACTTTCCGATTTAATTTTTCGTAAGCAGGATTGTATGTCACCTTTCAGTTTAATGTCATCAGTAACCTTGCTTGCAAACAGTTCGCCCAGTTGTTTACCATCGTAGGTTTTGTTTTCCAACACATAGCTCAGTATCTTCAATAAGTGTGACTTACCCGAGCCAAAAAAACCCGAAATCCATACGCCGTTGGTCGCACCTTTGTCGTTGTAAAACTCAAAAAAATTAGCTAATTTATTCGAAATCTCACGTGTAATTACATACTCATCAACCTCCTGATATATGTTATCTTTATCGTCTGCTTTGATTACAGTTTCAATTTTCCTTCCGAAATCTTTTAGAAATAAAGCGTTTGGTTCTGACATGGTATTATATTTTTTGACTATCAATATTGTTTGCTCTGTAATAATTATCGTCTTCAAATTCATTAAATAACCGTAATGATAAACCTGAGTATTCACCAGGATAAAACATCACCACAGGGACATGTTTTACGGCACTTTGCAGGTTATTAAGTACAGTATGCGAACGAATAAACGGATATACTAATCCAACACCCTTGAGGAATAACATTTGGGGTTGATTTTCATTTACCATTTCAATAATGGCTGGAATTAATCGTTCGTGTATGTTTATAGTTGACTGAATGGCATCCTTGAAATATAATTTTTCCATCTCTTTTTCAATTTCAAAGAGTTCTTCCAAACCAATATTTTCATCTATAATGTTGCACGAAAGTTTAAACAAATCGATTACCAATGGTTTAAAACCTTCATTTAGCAGTTTCTTTTCAAGGTTTTCAATCTCTACAACCACCTGATTTTCCGATATTACATTGTATGGTGCAATCCAGAATGGAATTTCACCCTGAAGACTTGTCATTTTTATGAAACTCTCCGATGTAACTACCTTGTAAATGTGCTTGAACTTATTGTATGTAATTTCTTCTAAAGTCATTGTTTATAAGTTAAGTAATAATTGAAGGTCATTCGGATTGTTTTTTGTTACCAAATTCACAAAAGTTGTACTGAGCTGTGGAATCTGAATATTTTTATCTTTGGTATTATCAATTAATCCACCTTGTTCCAATACTTTAAAAATAACCTGTTTAATTTTATATTGCGTTAATGTGGTTAGTTTTTCCAACTCTATATGATCAATGGATTTCTTATTAAAAAACACGTTATAATCCATTTCGGATAATTTAAAATCGAAAAGTGTTAATTTGTCCAGAACTACTTCTTCTACAAAATCACGGAAATATTTATAGGTTCTGGCAAACGACAAAAGACTAATGTATTTCTGTTCGTCGGAATTTGAATATGCCAGCACATTCATTTCGTCTGACGATAGTGTGTTTAAGCGTAGTTTTATTTCGATAAATTCACGTTGATTTGTCTTTGCTCTTCCCTTTTGTAAGTCATCAGGCTTAAGTTCTTCCAACGACAATCCTTCGCTCACTAATTTTTGAGCTAACTGTACCATCAATGGTACTTGCAGAGATGCAGCGGTAAAAGAAAAACGGTATTTAGACATGCCACTCCTTTTTACCGTTAATAATCAACGAAACGTCAACCGAGAGAATTTCTGAGAGTTTTTTCAGGTTGACAATGGAAGGTTGGCTCGTACCCTTTACCCAAAGAGATACGGCAGAAACAGAAACACCAAGTTTATCAGCTATAAACTTCTGTTTTATACCTCTTTCCTCTAAAATTTCTCTTAAGAAAATGACTTTTTCCATGATATAGAATTGAGTAGAACAAAGATAGCAAAACTTATCGAATGAGCGATATATTTATTTGAAAATTCTCAATAAAAATCAAGTAATTATAAACTATTTCGATTTAGCGAAAAAATCCTCTAATTTGCTATTCCAATATTCGATATACTTCTTGTAAGCCAAAATATCAGTAAGGTAATTGACATGGTGAGGTGAATTGATTTTATATGCTTTAATGTATTGAACATTTTCGAGATAAGCTTTATTTAAGCGGTGA
>Ga0172367_10005076_pt1 | contig 16037 bp, 12 predicted proteins | sample Lak10m_FD_114542 | JGI IMG/M metagenome (GOLD analysis project Ga0172367, IMG submission 114542) | Freshwater microbial communities from Kabuno Bay, South-Kivu, Congo - kab_022012_10m | ecosystem: Environmental > Aquatic > Freshwater > Lake | place: Democratic Republic of the Congo: South-Kivu...
ATTCTTTAAAATTATCTTCTTTAAGAAGTTGATTTTTGACGATATTAAATTTATCTTTAATATCTTCTTTTTGTTTTTCATTAATTATTTTTAAATTATTTTTTTTAAGTTTTTCATTAAATTCTTTAAAATTATCTTCTTTAAGTTTTTCGTTAAATTTATCTTTAAAATCTTCTTTTTGTTTTTCATTAAATTCTTTAAAATTATCTTCTTTAAGAAGTTGATTTTTGACGATATTAAATTTATCTTTAATATCTTCTTTTTGTTTTTCATTAATTATTTTTAAATTATTTTTTTTAATACCTCCTTTAAGTTTTATATCTTCTTTTAAATTTTCATTTAATTTATCTTTAACATCTTCATTTAATTTATCATTAAAAACTTCATTTAATTTATCTTTAATATCTTCATTTAATTTATCTTTAATATCTTCATTTAATTTATCTTTAACATTTTCATTTAAGTTATCTTTAATATTTTCATTTAATTTATCATTAATATCTTCATTTAATTTATCATTAATATCTTCATTTAATTTATCATTAATAGCTTCATTTAAGTTATCTTTAATATCTTCATTTAAGTTATCTTTAACATTTTCATTTAAGTTATTTTTAATATCTTCATTTAATTTATCTTTAATATTTTCATTTAAATTACCTTTAACATTTTCATTTAAGTTATCTTTAATATCTTCATTTAAATTATCTTTAACATCACTATTTTTATTTAAATTATTTTTTTTTGTATTTGAAAAAGATTGTTTTTCATTATCTTCATCTTCGTCATCTTCTTCATCATCTTCATCTTCGTCATCTTCTTCATCTTCTTCATCATCTTCTTCATCATCTTCATTTTCGTCATCATCTTCATCATCTTCATCTTCGTCATCTTCTTCGTCATCTTCTTCATCTTCTTCATCATCTTCATTTTCGTCATCATCTTCATCATCTTCATCTTCGTCATCTTCTTCGTCATCTTCTTCATTATCTTTATTTTTTTGATTTTTATCATTTTTCTTTTTATTAAATTGAGATTGAATACGTAAATTATCAATATGTTGTTCATAAAGATTAAGAATAGTTTCATAAGGAATAATATTTCGAATGGTATTTTTAATAATTTTTCTAATATTTTTTTCAATTAAATTAAGATGATATTGTTTTTCAGAGGGTTTAAGATTTTTAATAGAGAATAAATAAACATTTTTCCAACAGAAAATAGCAGAATTAATTAAACATTTATGAATAAAATCGGGAGGATTAATAATAGGGAATTGATTAAAATTAAAATCAAAATTCAATTTAATTTTAATGTCAATAAAGATAATTTTATTAAGAAGTTTATCTAAATAATTACATTTAGTTTTTTTAATAATATCATTAAATTCATCAATAACTCTATTATTATTCCAAAATTTAATATTAACTAATTCATCTTGAAATTTTTTAATATTAAAATTATTATCATTAAAAATTTTATAAATTTTTTTAGCAATAGGTATAGTAAAAATATCAAGAAGATGTTCAATATATTCTTTTTTATTATCTAAAAGAACAATTTGAGTGTCCATATAAAATATAAATAAAATTGTTTCTTTATATAAAAATTATATTTAAAGGGATTTATATAAAGATAAATAACTTAAAAATGACAGAGGATAGTTGGTGGTATCCTAGTAAAAATGAGAAGAAAAGGATAATGTGGTGTGGAACACATCCAATACAATCGAATGGATATAGTCGTGTAATGTATTATATATCAAAATATTTAGGAAAATATAAAGAGATAGAATTAACGATATATGGATTTCAGAATTTTAATAATGTAGGAGGTCAAGAAGTATTAAGAGGAGATATACCGAAGAATGTGATAATATATGATGCTTATGCGAATGAAGAACCGAAAAGGTCTGGATTTGGAGAGAAGGAGATAGGAGAATATATAAAGAAACATCCACAGGATATAATAATAATATTTAATGATGCTATAATAACGACAAGTTTAACAGCAACAATAATGAATGAATGTGGGAGTGAGAAGAAGAATTTCAAATTAGTATCATATATGGATCAGGTATATAAATATCAAAAGAATGAATATATACAATTATTAAATACTTATTATGATGCTATAATAGCATTTACACCATATTGGAAGGATATAGCATATAAATTAGGAATAAAGAAGACGATGCCGATATATATATTTCCTCATGGATTTGACCATAATTTATATTATCCAATAAATCAAAATATAGCGAGGACCTATTATGGATATGATGAGGGAGATTTTATGGTATTAAATTTAAATAGAAATCAACCTAGAAAGAGATGGGATACGACAATAATAGGATGGATAGAATTTGTAGAGAGACATTATCATGTAAATATAACAAAGAAATTGAATAAGAATGATTGTAAAATAAATAAATATACATCAAGACCGATAAAATTAGTGATAGGAACGATGGTAGATGGATATTGGAATTTATCAAATGTAATAGAGAATGAGGTAAAATTTAGAGATGTTCCATTAGATTATGTATTAAAAACGATAATAACAATACAAGCACCACAAGCATTATCAGATAGAGATATAAATATATTATATAATGCGTGTGATATAGGAGTAAATTCGGCGGATGGTGAAGGATTTGGATTATGTGGATTTGAAGGATTAGCATTAGGGAAAGCACAAGTATCGGCATATGTAGGAGGGATGAGAGAATTTTTAAATGAGAATATATCAATATTAATAAAACCGAAAATAAATATATATTTAGATAATAAATCGAATGGGATAGGAGGTGTAGCAGAATTAACGGATCCACAAGAATATGCGGAAGGATTTTGGAAATATTTAAGTAGTCCAGAATTAGTAGAGAAACATGGATATAGAGGAAGACAGCATATATTAACAAATTATAAATGGGAAAATATGATAAATTATTTATATAATAGAATATTAATAAATTTATAAAAAAGATTTAAAGATAAATAAAAAAAAATAAATAAGTATAATAAATAAAATTATTATACTTCATAAAAAGTAAAAAATCATATATAAGTTGGGATAATTAAGATATAACTTAAATTGTGTCGCTTATATTATTTATTTTTATAATTTCATCTATGTCGATAGTAGGTAAAACAGGTAAACAATCGTGTAAATGATATTTAAGAAAGGTATGAATTTTAAATTCAGTTGGGAAAAGATGTTTAAAACCTTTATTAAAATCAGTAGTAAAGGATTTAAAATGAGTTTCTAATAAATGATTACTTTGAATAGGTAAAATAATAAATAATTGAATTTTAGGAGGTAAAAAGGAACCTAAATTATCAATATCTTTAATATTATGAACATTAAGAAAATTGGAAATATCTTTAGAAGTAGGTGAATAATTATAAGGATAGAACCAATTATAATTTAAATTAAAATTTTTATAATAATTGAAAGTCCAATAAATACCATTAATATAAGTTTCAACAATAGTAGAAATCATAGAAGTATCGAAATTAATATTAATATCAAATAATGATTTATAATAATAATATTTCCATTTTTTATTATTACTATAGATATCAATAAGTAAATTATCTTTATTTTTAAGAGCATATTCTTGACTATTTAAAGTGAAATCTCTAGGTTTTTTATTAATAACAGTAGAGACTTCATTAAAAATATCAATATCTTCAGTTTGAGAGATATAAGAGAAGATATCATTTAAACAATTTTTATTAATTTTACTATTAGAAACTAAAGAACCATAAGATTTAATAGCTTTGGAAGTAAAATCAATTAATTTATTAAGACCTTTATTTTTCATATTAAGAGTAATAATATTAGGAATAAAGTCATTACCAAGAATGGAACACATAACACAATAACTTTCAATAATATCAATATTATTATCAATATTCCAAATAGGTTTTAATTCATCAATAAGGGAATTTTTAAGATTATCAATACTAAGATAAATAATTTCATCATTATTTTCACGCATAAGATAAATATTATTAATATTAGATAAAAGAGATAAAATAATTAAATCAGCATCAAGACCATTAATAATAATAGCTTTAGATTTATCATAATCGATAGATTTTAGATAATGAAAAATTTTATGTTCTCCTTCACCAGAATTGGAACTACCATCAAAAATAAATGAATGTTTATCAATATGAAGATTAATATTATAAGAAATAAAATTATCGAGATTATTCATAAAAGAAGTTCCAGCAGAAATTGCATTAGTATCCCATTTAGAAGAGATATTATCAATTTTATTTTTAAAAATAGAAAGATATCTTCTTTTTCTTTGTTGAATAATTTTAGCAATAGGAGCTACACCATCAATACAAATAAGTATAGTAGAAGGATTAAAATTAGTTTTATAAGAGATAATTTTATTCCATAAATTAATAAATAATTGTTGTTCATTAGTTTCTTTATGTGCTTCAGGATGAATAATACCATTAAAATCTAAAGCATATAAAGAGATATCTTTAGGTAAATCATTAATAATAATATTTTTATATTTTTTAATAAGATTAGAGAAATAATAAGGGATACCCATTATAAATATAAGAAAAATAAATCTTAAATTAAAATAAATAATCATTTTTTAAATATTTTTTTATTTCTTATTTTCTTTTAGAACAATAAATAAGAAATAAAGATGAGTTTTTTTGATGCTTTCTTTGGTTCTACACAATCGCAATTTAGTGCGTATGCTATATTAGCAGCAGTTTTATCAATATGTATATCAATAATTTTAACTGGAACAGATATGACTATAGGTAATCGTTTATTATTAATATTTTTTGTGATATTAGCAGTGATACCATCAATATTATTAATGTTATTACAAATTACTTGTATGGTAACTGGTGGAAATAAAGATGAAAGATGGTGGTGTTGGTTATATTCATGGATAGTAGCTGTGTTTGTAATAATATATTGTATATTTGTTGTAATAATAGCATTATCATCATTATTTACTTATAATAATGCTATAAGTAAAGTAGATATGAGTGAGCAAAATAATAAGATGTCTCCAGAGAGTTCAAATAATTATGCTAAAATGATGATACAAACTAATAGTGTAGATGCTATAGAAAAATTTATGAATGCTACTGAAGATGAAATAAAGAATGATATAAATGGAGATTTAATTCAAGAATTTTCAACTGATAATAAAAATGAAATAACATCTGTTCCGTGTACACCACCTTCATCATCACCACCTTCATCATCACCACCTTCATTATCACCACCTTCATCATCATCATTATCACCACCATCATCATCATCATTATCACCACCATCATCATCATCACCATCAACATCACCACCATCATCAACAGAGATGTCATCATTATTAAAGAATATGGATGAAGAGAAAAAGGAGAAATTTAATTCGAAAGAGGTGTTAGAAGATGAGATAGAACCATTTACAAATTATCAATATGCTTCATATAATTAAATATTTAAGAATTTATTATAAATAAATATTTAATGAAAAAAATATGAAAAACAAAACACCATTTAAAACTCAAAATTGTCGTAATTGTGGATTAAATGGACATATATATAAGAATTGTCCACATCCAATAATAAGTTTTGGGATAATATGTTATAAAATAGAGGATAATGAGATAAAATATTTAATGATACAAAGGAAAGATAGTTTATCATTTATGGAATTTATAAGAGGAAAATATGAAATAACGAATATAGATTATATAAAGAAATTATTATTAAATATGACGATAAATGAGAGGGAAATGATATTAACGAAAACATTTGAGGAGATATGGAATTATGTATGGTTTCAAACAGATAATAGTTCAAATAAGAATAATAAGGAATATATGAATTCAAAATTTAAATTTAATATATTAAATGATAATAATTTTTTGAAAAATTATATAACATCAATAAGAGGAGTATTTTTTTCTCAAGAATGGGGATTTCCAAAAGGTAGAAGGAAGATAAGAGAGAATGATATAGATTGTGCGATAAGAGAATTTTATGAGGAGACGAGAATAAAAGAGGAAGAGATAAAGATAATAAATGAAATAATACCATTTGATGAGATGTTTTTTGGAACGAATGGGATAATGTATAAACATTTATATTATGTATCAAAATTAATAAATAATAATGTAAATATAGAGATAGATAATAATTGTATAGAACAAATAAGAGAGATAAGAGCAATAAGATGGTTTAATTATAATGAGGTAATATCACATATCAAGTCATATAATACGGAGAGAATTGAATTATTCAAATTCGCCAATAAAAAGATACTTGAATATGAGAGTTTATAATTATTTATTTTTTCTTTTCAAATTATCTAATAGATAAATATGCGAGAGATACCAACAAAAGAGGAATGTGAAAAATGGAAATTAAATAAAACAATAAATCCAATTTCGGGATATAAGATAACGAATATAAATGGGAAAGTATATAAAAAATTAAAGAAAGAATGTGAAGGTATAGAAACACCACTACATTCAATACCTAAAATACCAGAGAAGATAATAATAAAGAATAGAAATAAGGAGATAATAATAGATGAAGGAGTATGTAATGAATGGTTAAAAAATCCATTAGTAAATCCATTAACGAATACAATAATAAAAGAGGGGAAGGATACATATAAGATGTTTAAGAATGCTTGTATGGAATTAGGTATAATAGATAGAAAAGGGAAGATAATAAAACCATTAAAGAAGACGAAAAAGATAATAAAGGAGATAAAAGAGACAAAAAATCCAATAAGACATCTTAAAGAATATCCATCAAAAGAGGATTGTAATAGATGGCGTATGAATAAATTAAGAAATCCATTAACAAATATAAGAATAAAGAAGAATGGTGAGATATATAAAGAATTAGAGAGAATATGTCAAGGGACACCAGAAGAGAGTGAAGAGAAAATATCGAAAGAGGAGAAGAAGAGTAGTATAAAAGAGGAAATAGAAGAATTAAAAATAAAACGAAAGGAGAATAAAAGGAAGGAGATAAATGAGACTAGATTAGAAGGTAATTATTATCCAGATATAAATGAAAAAGGATTTAATGAGAAATTATTATCATTAAAGGAATTTAATATTCATAAAATAGATAGATATGAGGATATAAATAATATAGAAGATTTTGAGAGAAAATCGAAAGAATTATGTGTATTTGAGAAATCATCATTTCAATATTTAATGTCTCATTATTTATCATATAGAACACCATATAAAAGTTTATTATTATATTATTCAGTTGGAGTAGGTAAAACTTGTACAGCAATAACAATAGCAGAGAGTTTATTAATAAATCATAATGGATTAGATGAACCGATGATATGGGTAATATTACCATCAGCGATAGAGGGTGGATTTAAAAATCAAATATTTGATTTATTAAGATTAACAGATTTTTCATCAATATCAAAACAATGTACAGGAGATACATATATAAAATTAGCGAATATATCAAAAGAATTAGATACAAAGATAGCAGAAAAGAGAATAAAGAAGTTAATAAAATCTAGATATGTATTTTTTACATATGAAGGATTTGCTACATATTTAGATACAAATTATATATCAAAAAATAAGATAGTAAGTGATAAAGTAATAATAGTGGATGAGGCACATAATATAAGAAGTAGTGGAAATGATAAGGATGAGAATAAGAGAGTATATAATGCTTTATTAGAGATATGTAAAGAGGGAATAAATAATAGATTAATATTTTTAACAGCGACCCCGATGTATAATGAACCGAGTGATATATATAATTTATTTTATTTATTATTATTGAATGATAAGCGTGAGGAATTATATAATGATGAGAAGATATTTGATAGTGAAAATAAATTAAATGAGAGAGCGAAAGAATTTATAATAAGAATGTCATCAAATTACATATCATATTTAAGAGGTAAAAATCCATTTAATTTTGCTTTTAAATTATCACCCAAATTAAGTGGATATGAGATATTAGATAAAGTAATACCATATAATGAGAATGGGAATATGATAGAAAAGAATGATGAGAATTGGATAGAGAATATGGAGGATGGAATAATAACATCACAATTAACAAAGAAACAGATAGAATATTTAGAAACGACGGATATAGAACAGAATAATTTTGGTTCATTACAGGTAATGAATATAGTATATGATAATTCAATAAGTACAGAAGGATTTAATAATTTTTTTATAAAAGTGGGTGAGAAGGATCAATTATTTGTAAGATATAATTCAAAATATAAGGATGGTTTAAGTCCATCAAAAGAGAAATTAGGATTATATTCGAGTAAATTATTAAGAATAGCAGAAATAATAAAGAAAACGGAGGGAGTAATAGTAATATATTCACGTTTTGTATGGTCAGGAATAATACCATTAGCGATAACATTAGAACATATGGGATTTACAAGAGAAGGAACAAATAATATATTAATAGAACCGAATATAACACATAATACAACATATCCAAATATAAAATATCCAAAATATTGTATATTATCTTCAAGTGATCCAGAGATAATGGGAAATACGACAATAAATAATTTAATGACAAAAATAAATAGTCCAGATAATATAGATGGTTCAGTAGTGAAAGTAATATTAATAACACAAGTAGCAAGTGAAGGATTAAATTTTTATAATATTCGAGAAATGCATTTAATGGATGCTTGGTTTCATTTTAATAGAATAGACCAAATAATAGGTCGTGGAATAAGAAATTGTAGTCATAAGAATTTACCAATAGAAAAAAGAAATGTGTCAGTGTTTCTTCATGCAGCTATAAATGGATATGAGAGAGAGACAGCAGATATTCATGCTTATAGAATAGCAACAAGGAAATTATATCAAACAAATATAATAGATGAATTAATAAGAAATAGTTCAATAGATTGTAGTTTATTTAAAAATATAAATTATTTTGATAAGAGTTTATTTAAATTAGGGAAATTAAATATAAAAACATCACAAGGGAAAATGATAACATATGAATTAGGAGATGATAAATCAAAAGAACCGAAATGTAAAATAGATATAGATAAAATAAAAGAGAATTCATTAGGATTTAGAGAGGAGACATATAAACATTTAAGTTTAAATATAAGAAATAAATTAAAAAATTTAATATTAAGTAATATACATAATAATATAAGATTTATAAGTATTGAAGAAATAAAAGAATTTTTTAAAGATATTGATGAAAAAATATTAATGTATGCTATAAAAATAAGTATATATCCAAATGTAATAATAGATAATATTTTATTAATACCACATAGTAATGGATTACATATAATAGATATAATAGAAGATATACCATTAAAAATATCATTAGAGAGAGTAATAGAAGACGAAAAGAAGGAAAAAATAAATATAGATGATAATTTTTATAAAAAAATTGATGAAATAAGGAATGATAATTATAATAATGCTATAATAGGATTATATTTAGGATTAGATGAAATAACATTTAAATTATTAATAAATAAGATATTTAAGGAGAATAAATTAGATAAGATAGATAGTTTTATAGAGAATTGTTTTTTAAGAGAAGGTGTAATAATAACAAATAAAGAGATAATAGGAGAGAATAAATATGTAGGATTTGTAAATATATTTAATGAAGAATTTGAACCATTGATATATAATGAGGATGGAATAAATCATAAGAATTTAAATATAAAACAATTGGAACAACTAAAAAAGAATAGAAGATTAATAAAAAAACCGATAGATTTAAAGATGGAGACATTACCATTTGGATTAATAATACCTAAATTTATTGATAAAGAAAAGACAAATAAAATAAATGTATTTAAGATATTAACAGCAGGAGTAATGACAGGAGAAAAGACAGGAATGGTATGTCAATCATTTAAAAAGAAGGATCATTCAAAAATGTTTAAAGATTTAGGTTTAGAAGATAATAAGAATAATAAAGAGACATATTGTAATAAATTAGCTGTAGAGTTATATAAAAAGAATAGAATGATATTATTACCAGAATATAAACCAATAAATAATTAGTAAAAAATAATATATAAAAAAATGATATATAATTATATAAATAACTTTAATAAAAAATGGATATTATTCTTAATAAAATACCGGATAATTATGAAAATAATGATACTTTATGGATTTATAAGGATAATATACCAATTTTCAATCAATATAATCAAATAAATCAAATTAAAAATGAAGAGAATATTATGAATAATAATAATATAAATGAAGAGAATATTAAGAAAGATAATAAAATAAATGAAGAAATTATTAAGAAAGATAATAAAATAAATGAAATAATTAAAAATAAGATAGATGAAAATAAGGGAATAATAAGAAGGGAGAATAATAGAGGAAGAAAAGAGATAAATCAATATACACCAATAAATTTAATAATTAATCAAACATTTACGGCAAATGTAATGAAAAATGAGGTTAAACAGAGATTAATAGACTTTGTATCTGAACCTGAATTTACGAAAGCATTTGGAGCGAAAAAGGCGGGAGAGATAATGAATGCGTTAATAAGAGATAGTTGGAATCAATCGATAGCATTATTTATATCATTTTTATTGGATGCGAATTTAATATATAAAGAGAAATCATATATATATAATAAGGAAAAAAATAAACAAGAGATATCAATAATGGTTAAATAAAAATATATTCTTCGTGTGTAAGGATTTTATCAATTTTATTATTAGGATTATTGGAATGTTTAGCATATTTTTTTTTTAGAAGATAGAATTTCATATAAGAAGATATTTTTTGTTTATTTTTAGAAGTATTTTCGATAATATCGGTAGAAATATCTTCAATTTTATCTTTATCTTTATTAATAACATCAATATAAGAATTACAAATATTTTCATATTTAGAGATTTCATTATGAGATTTAATACAGAAATTAATATAATTAAAAATTTCAATAAGAATATCATAATTTAAATTAGAGAGATTAATATTAATACCATTAATATTTTTAGTATAATTAAAATTATATTTATATATAATTTTAAAAATTTCTTCTAATTCATTTTGATTAAGGGAATTAATATCAAATTTAATTTTTTTACACAAAGTTAATTTATCCATAATATAAGATATATAAAAATATATTTAAATAAAAAAATGATTTATATTTAAGGATAATTTAAGTCAATTAAATTGATTTAAAGAAAAAATGTCATTATCTTTAAATACTGATGATGATATATGGAATATGATGATAGATATGAAGGAATTAATATTAGCAGAAGAAGGGGGAAGAATAGATGAGGAGATAATATGTTCTTGTGGTTCAAAGAAGATAGTAATTGAAGATAGTATGCAAATATGTGAAGATTGTAGTTCAATATTAGGGAAAGTGATAGATAATACAGCAGAATGGCGTTTTTATGGTAGTGAGAGTAAAAGTGATGATCCATCTAGATGTGGATTACCAACAAATTTATTATTACCGAAATCATCATTAGGTTCAATGATAGGAGGGAATAAATTTGGAAATAATTATGATATAAGATTGATTAGAAAATATCAAATGTGGAATGCTATGCCTTATAATGAAAGAACATTATGGAATGTATTTGATAAATTAACAGGTGTATCATTAAGTAATGGAATACCACAGAAAATAATAGATGATGCTAAAGTATTATATAAAAGAGCGTCAGAGAAAAAGATAAGTAGAGGGAATAATAAACAAGGATTAATAGCATCTTGTATATATCATGCTTGTTTAATGAATAATTTACCAAGAAGTTCAAAAGAAATAGCTAGAATGTTTGATATAGATCCAATAATATTAAATAAGGGTAATTCAAGATTTCAAACATTATTACAAATAAATGTATCAAGTTCATCACCATTAGATTTTATAAGTCGTTATTGTTCAAATTTAGATATGAAAATGGAGGATATAGACAATTGTAAAAAATTGGCGAAGTTTTTAGAAGAAAGTGAAATAATGAGTGATAATTCACCAACATCAAGTTGTGCTTCGATTTTGTATTATTATTCAAAAAAGAAAAATTTAGGAATAACAAAAAAACAATTTTCAGATGTTTGTCAAGTAAGTGAAGTTACTGTAGAAAAAGGATATAAATTCTTAGAAATATATGAAAATTATATAAATAAAAATTTAAAAATATTTTAGTTTATTTATTTTGATTTATTTAATTATATAAATAATGATAACTTATGAATTATTTTCTTATTGGTTATTTATATGGTTTATTTTTCATTATATTGGAATAATTAAAGCATCTCCAATATTTTTTTTAATAATAGCTTATATAATAGTTCATTTAATATTAATAATTCATATAATTCAAAAAAAGTTTAATTTATATGTAATTATAAAAAAGATAATATCAAATATATATTTAAAAACAATACCTATATTTTTATTATTTAAAATTCCAATAATTCAAGAAAAAGATATATTATTTGGATTTTTATTATCATATATATATGTAATAATATTATTAATAAATAATAAAAATCCAATAAAAATATATTTAGATTTGGAAAAAACGGAAAGTATTCATAATTATTTATATGATAATATTTATAATTATTTAAATAAATTAATTAATTAATATAATTTCTTTATCAATTAATTTAGAAGTTGATTTAATATTAGAAATTTTACCATCATATAAAAAAACTTGACTTAAATAAATTCCAATATTATTTTTATCATCACTTTCAATTTTTCCAGTAAATATAATTAAAATTTCATTTGTAGTTTCTTCATTATTTAATAAAAATTTAATATAATGTTCTTCTATTTCTGTATTATAATAATCATCTTTAGTTAATCTAATATCATTACTATCTAATAATTTATAAACATCATTTTCATCTAAATAATATATTTCCCATAATCCTACAGCTTTTTTCCAATTTTCACTCATTCTAAATCCATATTTTTTAAGCACAAATTTTTTATTATATTTAAATGAAATAAATTCTCCTTTAATTTCCATACCATTAATTACTATTCTTGGTAATTCTTGAAATTTAAATGAAGATTTATTATTAATAGCTAATGAACCATTAAATAAATTGGATGGATTATTATCAAGAGATATTCGAGAGGAATATCTAATTTCAATACCTCCAATAATTTTTTTAAAATGATTTCCAAAAATAACATCATTTAAAATAATTTCAGTATTTCCTTCACCAGAATAATTAATAAATAATTGTGTATATTCAAAACGTCTATTCATAATTTTAAAATTTTCAATAGAAGTATTATTTTTTTCTTTAAATTCATATAAAGTATATTGAATAGTTTCTTGTCTCATTTTCATTTCACTATCAAATAATTTATTAATTTCAATAATTAATTCTTTATTTTCAATATTAATTTCATTTTTTTTAATTTCAATATCATTTACAGATGTTGAAATATTAATAAATTCATTAAAATTTTCAATTTTAATTAAAAAATTATTGAATATAGTTGTTAATGATTGTTTATTAATTTCGACAACTTTAAAACGAATATTATTTAAATCAATATTAACCTGATTTAATAATTCTTTTGATTTTATTTTAGTTGATTGTAAAGCAATATCATTATAAACAGAATTATAATCTTTATCAATTTCAATAATTTTACTATTAATTTGATTAGTTGTAAAAGAATTTAAAGAATTATTAAAATCATTAATTTTATTAATAATATTATCATAAGAAATATTTAAAAGATTATCATTAATTAAATTTTTATTTATAATAAAATTAGGTTCATTTAAATTAGTAATTTGTAAATTAATATTATTAATTGCTTTTGTTCTGGCATATATTAAAGAATTAATATCAGTTATTAATGTTTCAATATTTTGATTTATTTTTTTTAGTTCTATATCAAAAATATCTGTATTTGTTTGTGAATTATTTAAAGAACCAATGAAAATAGTTATAGAATTATCAATATCATTATAAAAAATATTAAATGGTTCAAAATTTAATTGTATTTTTTTATTATAAATACTTTTAAGATTAGCTAATGATTTACCTATTGAATTTTTTAAAGATAAAATTATTAAATTTCTTTTATAAATTTCAATAGTATTTATTAAATTATTAATAGCAATATTAATTGATAATAAATCATTATCAATTTTATTAATTAAATAAGTATTTACATTATTTTTAAAAATTGTTATTGAATTTTTAATAGAATTATAAGTATTTCTAAAATCATCATTACTAATATTTCTAATATAATTTTCATAATTATTTAATTTTATTTCTAAATCATTTAAAGATATTAATGCGTTTTTTCTAGTGGAATTAATTAAATCATCAATTTTAATTATTAGATTATTAACAGATTGAGATATTGAATTAAAAATATTTGTTATTTCTTGTATATTTTGAATAGCGTCTAAATTAATATTTATATTTTGTGAATTATATTCATTAATTAATTCTTGATTTATTGGATTATCAATAATAATTTTTTTTTGCTCTAAATTTTTTCTTAATTGTAATAATTCTTCTTTTTTTTGATTTCTAAAATTATTTGTTCTTATTTGTTCTTGATTTCTCGTATATTCAGCTTGAATTTTTCCATCTGTTCCTGATGATGTAAATAATTCATTAACATCATTATCATTTAATATTTTTTTATATATTCTAAAATCATCTAAATATCCACATATTCCATAATTATAATAATGCATATCCATTCCTAAACCATAAACAACTGTTTGGTGTGATGTAAAAGGAGGTATTATAAATCCATTAAAATTATTAGTTTTTTTAATATTATCAATATATATATTCCATATTCCTTGATTTGATATAGTCCATACAATATGTCGCCAATTATTATAAACATAATTAGAAAATTCTAATTTTCTTATTTGATTATTTTGATATATATTAAATGATAAAGAACTATTCAATTTAGTATTTATACTTAATTGAATTCTATTAAAAGTATTATTATATAATTTAACAGGACTATAATTACCAAAATAAAAAATACGAGCATAATCAACAGTATCATTTGTTAAATAAAACCAAAAACTAATAGAAATACCAGAATTTTTATTTATTGAATTTAATTGAGTTTTTGAAGTTATAATAGATGATGGAATTTGTATATATATTTTTTCTTTATTTATTCCATTATTATTTAAAAAAACACTATTAGTTCCACGAATACTTATATTAGTTAATTGAACATTACCAATAATATTTAAATTATTTAAATCTTCAAATTTATACCAAATAAAAGGTTCATCATCTAAAATAGGATAAGTTCTTGTAATCAAATTAAAATTTTCAATATTTTTTTTAAAATTAAAAAATAAAATAAGAGAAATAAAAAAACATAAGATAAAGAATATTAGCAAATTATTTAACATATTTATAATATAAATATATATATTTTGTGAAAGTTTAAAAAAGATATTTATAAAAGATATTTATGAAAGTTTAAAAAAGATATTTATAAAAAGTTTAAAAATATATTTTGTGAAAGTTTAAAAAAGATATTTATAAAAGTTTAAAAAAGATATTTATGAAAGTTTAAAAAAGATATTTATGAAAGTTTAAAAAAGATATTTATGAAAGATATTTATGAAAGATATTTATGAAAGATATTTATGAAAGATATTTATGAAAGATATTTATGAAAGATATTTATGAAAGTTTAAAAAAGATATTTATGAAAGATATTTATGAAAGTTTAAAAAAGATATTTATGAAAGATATTTATGAAAGTTTAAAAAAGATATTTATGAAAGTTTAAAAAAGATATTTATGAAAGATATTTATGAAAGATATTTATGAAAGTTTAAAAAAGATATTTATGAAAGATATTTATGAAAGTTTAAAAAAGATATTTATAAAAAGTTCAAAAAGATATTTATGAAAGTTTAAAAAAGATATTTATAAAAAGTTCAAAAAGATATTTATGAAAGTTTAAAAAAGATATTTATAAAAAGTTCAAAAAGATATTTA
>Ga0172367_10005077_pt1 | contig 16036 bp, 23 predicted proteins | sample Lak10m_FD_114542 | JGI IMG/M metagenome (GOLD analysis project Ga0172367, IMG submission 114542) | Freshwater microbial communities from Kabuno Bay, South-Kivu, Congo - kab_022012_10m | ecosystem: Environmental > Aquatic > Freshwater > Lake | place: Democratic Republic of the Congo: South-Kivu...
AGCACGTCCTGTAGTAGCACCAGACTGAACACCTAATATCATTATACCAGTACCAGTAGCACCCATATCTGTCCCACCCACAGAATAGATAGGCTTAACCATAGATACGTTCTGGGTGCCCCCGGGTGTGAAAGCAACTACTGACACATTTAATGTAGATTGGTCATTAGCTATAACTACTGGAACAGAACTAGCCATAGCACCTTGACCGAATACTAAGTAATCAGCTGTATCTGCAGCACCAACCATTAACTTAATCTTCTGATAATGTGCTGTACCGATCTGGTCAGTTGCTATAGTTGTACCTGACCCCGTACTTATGTTTAGGTTATCAGCCATGAATGCTCCTTAGCTATGCACCACTTGAGACTAAAGTCCAAGCGGTTGAATTCTCATAATTCTGGTTCCACGTATCATCACCAGCGGTTGGGTATGTAAGAACTAATAATAAGCCAATGGGAGAACCTAGAGGGTGAAACTCTCCGCCTCCCCCAGTTGTGGTACTACTCCATACAGTAGATCCTGTCGAAACAAGTGACCAAGCCATTATGGATTAATGAAATAAAAAGGTTTCTTCCAATAATCTCCTGTAATAACCTGTTCAGTGTCGAAACCGTGACCAACAGGCTCCCAGTCAGGACAGGCCTCATTATTTAATACAGCCTGTCTAAGCAAATCTCGATACTCTCCCTTCCAGTATGCAGCATCTTCGTACATCTGTAGATACCTAAACCCGCGATAGGTCATACCAGAAACTAGCATATCTTCTTTACTAGGTTCAAAAGATATGAGATCAGCTGTAGTTGTAACTATTGTGGGGAGTAGGTTAACGCGACATTGTACGGTATAGATACCGTCTGGAATAGGATAGAGGTCAAAACTATTACCTCTCGGCACGTATATGTTGGGCCGATCCTCACTATCTCCTTCTGGGTAAGGAAAGTACTTATCGAATATGTGTGATAGCATAACCCTTAACTTAAAAGAGTTAGTGCCATCAATACAACGGACGGTCAGTATCTCTTTATAGTTAACGGGAAAAGAATAGTTTTTTGTCCCATCCACAGTAGCTGACTGGTATAATCTCTCCAGTTCTACAAAGTTTGTAGCTTTGGAAGCCTCTAACTGTGTTCTGTTAAGCCAAGACATAGCTTGACTTGAAAGGGTAGCGCCAGAACGTGTCGTAGTAGTAGAAGCCCTAGAAAGATTATCCAGAGTTTCTGTAATGAGGACTGAAGCTGCTGAATTAGCCATCCAAGCCCCCGTTTGTTATGCACTTATAGCTATACCGGTACCAGTATTATCCTTCATTATATACACCCCGCCGGTTGCGCTGGAGTAGAATAATAAACCGGCTTTGTGTTCTGCACCAGTACCAGACGATATCACCTGTATACACGGATTTCCAGAACGTGCGATTGTCTTTTTACCTTTAAACGCGGTGTCCTCTATTTTCCTTCTAACGGTCATTTGACCCCTCCTGTTGGTATTTCTTCTCCTACCTCTACCATCTCTACCTTAGTTTTTAAACCCGCTTCTGCATCTAACATCTTATTGTGTAACATGAATTGATGCTTATCCATTTCCTCTTGTGATAACGTTACCATCCCAACACCAGTCTTACGCTTTTCCTCTAAACCCATATTCATGTAGTGCGGTCTAGTAAGATCATTCACACCATTGTGGGTAAGTCTAACAGCCATATGTGCGTATTCCTGAATGCCGGCTTCTATACATCTATCCGCAAACCACGAGTCGCTTGGATAACCCTCTGTGCAATGGAACCAAGGCTTCTTTATCTTATCAAAGATAGAAGTTTTCATCAACGTAAACGCGAACGGTATTAGATCAGCTGTTTGTATTAGTTGATCTTGAGGTTCTCCGCACACCATACAGAACTTCGCATCCCAATGAGATAACCCACTGTTACACTTTTTACATAAACAAGGTATCTCATATAATCTATACATCGAGTTATCGGCTGGCATGTCAATAACTTTCTTACTCCGATCGTACCTTCTAAATACACACATCGCGTATGGAAATTTAGAAGCATACATTACACCACCAATAACATCTTTATCTGCAGCTAAGAGTTTTTCTAAATCATCAACAGTAACATTATATATATCATCATCCATAAATAGGATGTGCGTGCACTTATTAAACTGTGCTACTTTTACTATCTCTATCTCAGCCATATGCACTGGTCTACGATAGACAAAGTAATAGCCAGCAGTAAATTTACCCTTAGCCATTGTGCATATAGAAGTCCAAAATTTCAAAAAGCTTGTAACAAACTCATATGAAAAGTTTAAACACGGTATGCCTATAAGTATTCTGGGTATACCATCCTGTGGGGGAGGAACTGGTGAAACAGCCGGAAACTGCGCCGGCATATCTCCTTCACAAGACATATGAATATCTCCCTTTGGTGCCCCTGTTTCAGGCTCTTGAGGCATTTCTACTTTAGGAAACTCCACTGGGGGCAACGCAAAGTTGGTTGTTGCTTCGCTCGTTACTTTAGTTTCTTCGCTCATTTCTTCTATCCTTTCATATAGGTGGACGGGGGCACAGGCAGAGCCTGCACCCCTCATCCTGTTGGTTTATTCGAAATCAACATACGTTGGTGCACATTCAGTATCTACAGCAGCTAACCCGACGTTCTGGGCTACGATGTTGTACATATTGCCTGTTGCAGCCAAAGTACCTGTAGTTACTGCATCTAACGCACCAGCTGTAGCGGATAGCTTCAGAGGTGTGAAAGCGGCAGCGGTATCAGCACGTAATACGTTTGCGATACCCTTGGTTTGCAGCCAGAAGTAATAACCAGATGTTACTGCGATAGGAACGACTCCCATTGGTTTACCAGTAGCCGTTAAGGTAACCGACTTGTACGGATTAGGCACATAACCGACCACGGAAGCTGAACCTAAAGAGCTAACCAAGCCGTCATAAAGTACAACTTTAAATCCGGTTGTACCAGCTTCGTTAGATTTGATGCGATACATTTGTCCTTCACCTGTTAGATCAGCAACGTAGAAATAACCATCAGCCATCGTGTTAACAACAGCCATAGTTGTTGAGGTGCAGGTTAAGGTAAGGGCACCAGCGTTAGTAGAGGCAATGGTTAAATTGACAGTACCAAATCCGGTATCCTGCGCTGCAGCAACGGCGATTCTACCAGCAACTAAGTCAGATGCGGTAGCTGCATAAGCATAGCGGAATACTCTGTCCGCTACTTCCAGCTTCGTCCCTAATCTAGCTTTGGCTGTAGACGAAGTTTCCATTATCCCTTGATCCACAGGAATCGTAGGATTCAGGACATTAATTACATTGGTAGGTACACTCATGTTTGTCTCCTTAGCCTTTTAGGCTGGCTCAAAGGGGCCCATTGGCTTGGGCCCCGGAGCGGTTTTTACGCAGTTGTTATAGCTGTTAACACACCTAAAGATGCACGTCTAGAAGCGATTAAATTACCTTTCCAAACTATCTGGGCAACCCTGTCCAGCTGGTTAGGAATGGTCTTCCACTCTGTCATAGTCATGTTGATATCAGGATCCACATTCAGGCCGATGAACTTGCTATTCAAGAAATACATATAGCCCGCGGTGCACTGAGATGACCACACAACTGGAATACCCTTGAAGGTAACCGTAATCATCATCGCATCACCAGAAGTCTGGTTAACGATTTGCTTCTGTTCCTGCACTTCGTCCTCATAATACTCTGCTACGGTCTGGGTAGTCACGATCATATCAGGTACATCTGAGGCTTGACCAGTTGAACAATTGTTGTATAACTTCCTCATGTCTGAGAGAAGATATACAGCAGCAGAACCACTAGACGCGGCCTGCTTGTTCTTCCACCAAGTATAGGTGGTCTGGGCAATATTACCAACGGTACGTGCGGTGTCAGGTGTAGCATCAACTAAGTTGCCAAAACCTTCCGGATCTTTACTACCATTACCAGTACCATCACCGAACATAAAGGCTTCAAACTTATCGACCATACTTCTCTCTAAGTTATCGATCTTTGCGTTGGCGAGTGAAAGGTGCTGTTGTTTCGACTTGTTCTTTGCATCGTCAGTATAATAACGGACGATAGAACCAGCCACGAATTTCCATTCATACTGAGCAACCGTTAAGAACTTGGTGTCAGAAATGGATATCGTATCACCCTTGTCTAGTGAGGTGACGGTTTCGTTCTTGGCATACGCCAAAGGTATTTCTAGATACCTACCACCGGTGCCATTAAGAGTAATGCCACCCTTGGATTTTAACAACTTGAACGTCGGTGTCGCAGTAAAGATATTGTCGGTGACGCTATCTTTCCTGTTATTATACGTTGACGTATAAAGATCGTCCAGTTGCTCTGTTCTAGTAGGATTAGCCATGTTAGTTTACCTTTATATTGAGTCCTTCCCAGAACCTACCACTTGATTCCAGGCATCCTCAGCAGCGTCCATCTTGTTCTTAAAAACCTTAGTCTGCATATCCCCGGTAGGTACATGGCCCGTAGGCTTCTCCGCAGCAGTCTTAGCAGGATCAGGCTTTTCTTCTTTAGCTGGAGGCTGTTTGTCAGCTTTCGCTAACTTGTATGCCTGTTCAATTGATATAGGTGTTGGTGAAGATTCGAGTATTTTTCTGGTATCTTCTCTGAAGTCCTCAAAGTCTTTATACTTCTTTTCACATGCTTGTAACTCGAAAACAGCATAGATATCAGATAGACTCATATCGTAGTTTTTGAATTTCTTCTCCAACTCCGGCGAAAGCTCTGAGAGTACCGCTTCCTTTGCTTTATCGACTGCCAACTCTAATAGCTGTTTAGAAGACAGCTTATCGATGTCAGAATCGGTGAGTTTAAAGGAACTCTCTACCCTCTTTTCTACCTGTTTACCTTTCTTTGTTTCGAGAAAAGCGATGTACTCTGGATCCAACAGAGAAAGATTCGCGTCATCTAACTTAGTTTTCAGCTCTCTTTCAGAGGCACTAAGTTTCTCGTAATCCTCCTTCGGGACAAATTTCGTTAAGTCAACATTCGCAGTTGATTTAGCCTCTTCGTTGGCTTGCTTTGTCTGATCGCTCATTCTTGCTCCTCCATATTTTGCTTCCTCACCTGTCGCTGGTACTTGTGGTACTCACGGCGAAGAAGACGTGAAATTGTTAAGATGTCTCTACTTACCCAAGCCCCTGAAAATATGAAACTAGGAGTGCCCTGTGAATCAATGTTTATAGAAAGTTGTTTCGGCTCTACCTGTTTCATCGTAACCGTCGCGGTTACATCTTTGTTCGCGTCCGTCATAAACCCCTCCTTTTTATTTCGTAACCTTTGCCTTGAGACTTCGGTTTAAGGAAAGCTTTAGGCATGTTACCGTGTTTTTCACATTCTTGAAATAAATGTTGCTTATCCCTTATATAAATGGGTTGTGGGCCTATATGTTCATACCATCCCCTAACCCAATCATTTGTATTTACTCTAACACCCTCACCTTTTACGTCTTCGCACTTTGCACAGTGATCACCTAACGTGTAGCCATGACGAGGGCAGATTAGTGCAACGACTGTTTTACTCATTACACCGGCCCCCTCGTCTTTGCAGCCATCATCTGTGCCGCTACACCGGGAGGTACCGGTTGTTCGGGATTCATCCCTGCCCCTGGCGCCGGTTGCTGATTAACCTGAGCAAGTAGACGGTCGACATTGATACCATCGAATTGGTTAAAGAAATACCTCTGTAGCTCGGCTGGGGCTGGAGCACCACTCTTCACTAATCCCATGTTCATATTAGCCCATGCCGTAGCCATTTCGATAGCGTCTTGTCTCTTAGTCCTCTGGTCCACAGGTAGTGCGTTAGTAGGATCAACTTTTAAATTATACTCCGCTTTGATATCAGTAGGAGAGAACTTAATCCAATACTTGGCACCGTCCGGTCCTACAACAGCTCTAACCATCGGCTGTGTCCAGTTAGTGAATACTATCTGGTTAAACTTACGTACTATATTAGTTAACATATCAGCAACTATATCACGTCTCTCATCTATACGTATCTGGTTAGCCCAGTTTACCACATCTGTTTCTTTAGCTGATATATGAGTCTTACCCATATACTCACCAACACTGGAACGGGAGAATCCTACCATTTCACGCACATCTCCCCTAACTACCTCACCAGCTCTTTCGAGATCGGCTAATATACCGGAAGCTCCTGGCTGTAGAGGCATGATAGATTCTGTAAGGGCACCTTCAGCATTAATCATAATACCAGCCTGAACCTGCTCTGTAAGCATCTTATCTAACTCTTCCTTCTTCACAGCTCCTTCTTTATAAAGGAACTTTAAGATATCAATACGGCGATGCTTCATAGCTTGTGTACGTATCTCATTTAACTCTAACATCTGTGGTTCTATGATACGCGCATCTGGCACACCATAAATGAAATCCGGATCAGGGTTAAACACAAGAGTCTCAGCAGGAATGCCCTCGATTTGCAGAACATCCTCATCCTCTCGTAGGAACTCGCTGTGATCCATAGTCAGCGCTAATATCTTCTTTGTCTTAGCATCACGTATCTGCCACAATTCTACCCACTCATGATCCTTCATATCTCCGTCGTTCCACTCGTCCCTAGTGCCCCCGGCAGGAGTAGTTCTGCGTTGTACAAAAGAACCTTTAAGATCTTTAGTATTCTTATACTTTGGGTCCGCTTTTATATCATCCACTGGACGGAACACCCTCATTGCTACCCATTCTGCTGAGTCGATTCCTTCACAGCCCCAAGGATACACGACATCTTCAGGTCTAGATCGAATGAACCAAGGCATGCCTGGAGTAGCTCCAGTATTATACTCGATACGATTACCTTTCTTATCGAATGAGGTGAGAGATGCGATACCCGTTTTACCGATTGTCTTTTCTTGGTCATATCCGTATAGTGAATCGTAACCTATGAAACCGGTGCTGATACCACACAGGAAAGCATCGGCAATCATTCGTTTAATCTGATATTTCGTATTTAATTCTCTAAGTAACCAATTATCTATATCCTCAACTAGACGCGCGTGTAATTCAAACTCTAGGCCGGGTTTTGTAGGTGTGATCACTACAGCAGGGTTACGAAAGTAGACCTGGGGTATTGTCTGCCTGAGAACAGAGAAAACCATGTTAACCGGAAGTATACCCTCGGGAAACTCGTGTCTATAATATGCTTTGTAACTAGCCCACATATTACTTTTAGCATATTTAAGTTGAAACTTCATCCCGTTGACTATAGCATCCTTCCACCATTGAAGGCTTCTTTCCTTAACCATTCCAGCGACCTTTCTTTGGACTAGACTTTATTATAGCTCTAATGCGAGCAGCCTTCATCTTAGCCGGAGACATTTCTTTCTTAAGGTATTCTTTAGTCATAACGTTCTTCATATTACACCTTTAATACGGAATAGAATATTATGTAGTTAGTTACAGTACCTATGTTAGTAGCAGTAATACCATTACCGCATACGATAGGAACCATAGTACTATCGTTTGTTACTGTGGTCGCTACAGCTTCGATCATAAATACCTTAGCTCCGCCCGTATTAGGACTATTGTGTACGTTGATAAACGTGTTATTGGCACTACCAGAAACACTGATTCCGTAAAACAACGCCGGTTTAGTTGTGACAATAAAAGCTCCTGCACTTGTAGCAGGTGAGGCAATACATGCATCCCACTTCATACTTCCTCCTATCGACTTAATGCTTTGACGCGCGACTTATTGGGCCGCCAGCCATGTTTATAAGCTCGAGCCACACGCTCAAAATTATCTCTTTTCTTCTTGGAACCGAAACGCCTTACCTCACCGCTTGACATACGTAGATACTTATCACCGATTTTCATTTATTCCTCTGCCGCCGGTGTTCGAACATATCCTAATAATCTAGGCATATTCTTTTTATCGTAAATAACCCTTTTAACTTTAGCTGGGTAGTCTCCCACATTTCCCTCTATTATAACTATTTTATTCCCAGCTATATAATCTACTATACCCACATGTCCCGAGGCACTTTTAGGATCCCCACGAGTAAATACAGCAATATCTCCGGACTGTGGTTCATTAACTGTCATACCAGCTTTTCTAGCTTTATTCCACCACTGTTTGGCCATTGGAAGATAACCAAATACATCCTCCCCCACATTTTTGGCCATCTGTGAAACAAAAGAAGAACACCAAGGATCGCCTTGTCTACCACCAAGACTAGCCACAAACTTTCCAGAATTGTTTTTACCCTCTTCTCCCTGCCCTATAAATTTGCGAGCCTCTTCTGCTAATGCCGGAGACGCTTCGGCCGAGGGGATAATCATATCCCTTAAAACAACCCCAGCCTTTCTAAGATTAGATACTAGTGTGCTCACTTCTCCCCCGCAAATGCCCCAACTGAAAATCAAAAGGATAACCAGCAGCGCTGCTCGCATGTCTCTTTAACTCCTTCTCGATCTCCCCCATCTGAAAGGGGTTAGTCTGGACAGGGGCAGAGGAAACGGTCTTCGGCCTCAATATCTTCAAAGCATACCCCAAACAGTCTAATATATCCACCGTCTTCGAATACGGATAGAACTCTAATTCCTCCAATAACGCTCGCATGCTAACCAATATATGCAGAGCACCGTTAGTAATAATAGGCTCCAGTGCCCGGATGCGCAAGTTCTTAGCATCTTTCCTCCCGTCGTATGGAAGCCTCTCCTGTTGAAACCACTCCCCCGTTGCTTCCATCTCCTGTCGCGAAAAATGCGATACTGCCCTCTGATATTGTATCTCTTCTATGTATATCTTAGTCTTAAATTGCCTCGAATGTTCTTTGTACTTATGTATAACCTCAGTGGGTGTCATACGACCCACGTCTAACCTCGGTACCCACAGGTTATGTTTCTCATCCATACCTATCGTTAGTATGACATTTCGTGCTGTACCCTTCGAATCTCCCCAACCAGCCAAGTCTACGATAGTCTTATACTCCATATCGATAGGGTATTCCTGCAAAGACTCGTGTTGATTGACATATTCCTTCTTAAACACGATATCTTCGGTGGCTCGTGGGCGATTAAGGTATTGAGTATTCTTTGTAGCATATCCCCAAGCTACATAATTACCAGAAGTAGTACCTATAGCGAAAACTTGTTCCACACCATCAGGTTCTATACTTACTACTTCATCATAACCACGTATAGATCCATGAGGTTTATTCCAAATAGTATTAACTATACGATGACTTTTAGCTGGATTACCAAAACGTATAATATCTATTTTTACTTGTCTACCACCAGACAATACAAATGTTTCTCCAAAACCACGTCGTATTACTTTATTATGTAATATGTGTGTTTGGTTTGCATTTACTGTAGCCATAGTATATGGTATATTTAACCGTTGCAACACATTTGCAATAGAAACATATACGTCTGGATTAGCGTTCTTAGATTGGGCTATAGCAATACTACCATGATTACAAGCACCTTCACCATCTATTAATCCTGCTAGATATTTATAATCTAACAAGTCTTGATTATCAATGTTATAGTAGTTATGGACTTGTAATAACTTTCTACCCACTTCTGCTGGTAAATATGCTTTATGTGTTTTATCACATCTTCCGGTATACCAAGGATGGTCAGAAGTGCATCTTATAGTTTTACCACTAGCCAAAGTTATTTTAACTACTTCTTTCAAAGAACATTCTACTAAATTTACAGTTACTTTAATTAACTTTCCTTTGGATTTCTCTTTACCGTTACTAAAACCTACTACCTCATCACCAACTTTAATATCTTTTATTGGTGTGTACGTAAAATCTGACTTTAGTATCGGTGTTTCTGCTGGAAAACATTCAAACATCCTCATACCTTGGGCACCACACACCTGCTCTAGCACGGTTTTATTAAATCTCTCAGGCCAAAGGGCCTGAGCATCGTCAACTATCGGCCAAACGGCCTCCCTCGTGACGGCTATTTCAAAGCAGCGGTACTGTTTTTCAAATTTACGTATATAATAAACCAAATCCTGAGGTGCCCACCGCGTTCCTACGTTATCTAAGCAACTTTCCTTCGGATTTGAGAATAATGACTGCGCCAATTTATGCCAACCGATAGCATTATCGATATCTTCCTGGCTAGGCATCAATTCCTGCCCAGTAAAATCATCTTTCCTAGCATAAATCAAGTCGTCTTCGATAACATGGTCGAAATGTTGAGAAATAACGGATCCACCGACGCCCACAGCTGTATATGTACCTTCAGTAGCCTTTAAAGACCTCTTAATTTCAGCTACGTGGTCACTCCAACGCGTCTTATTGAAGTCAGGAATGAGTTCTGGAAACGCTGCTCGTAACCTCTCGTTGCTCATCCACTCCTGCTTTATCTTAAAAATCATCTTAGCAGCGTTATCAATGACGTTTGAAGCTATAAGGATACGTATATTCGGCCCCTTATATGGATAGATGTCTTTATAAAGACCAAGTTCATCAGGTAATGTAAGCCAAATCGACTTCCCGATAGTCCAGACCCACGTCTTAAACCATGACCTCGGAAGCGTGGCCTGCCTGAAACGCCCATAAGACGGTTCCGTAGCAAAATGACAAAGATCTCCGTGCACATGAGGCACTAAATCCCTATACCCCAGTATCTCCTTGCACAGGTAATACAGGCTCCTCTGGCACAGTTGCCTGTCCAGTTCCGCCTGTCGTGTCAGTGCTGGTATTTGACTCGACAACTTCGCCCCCCTCGATCGGGACAGGGGCAATAGGTGGCGCGTCGTCTTCCGGCGTATTCTCCAAGACGAACGGACTCTTTTCCCCTCCCAACCTATTCAATATCTGCTCCATCTCGCCTGTAACTTTGGCTGCGGAGGCGATCTCTTCCGGCGTATACTCACGCTTCCGTGTCTCTATAACCTCTACAGGTTTGAGACCTATTTGGTAGAGAATCTCTTTCGCAGCGTCTAATTGTACTCGACTATCTGGTGCCCCTGTCTTAGCTATCTTTACTATCTTAATAGCGGCCTGCACCGCATGTTTCTCAAAGATAGCCCGGGCAGCATCCACAGCTTTCTCATGCATCTTATGTTGAGCAGCCAATACCTCTGGCTTTGCCAGCACCTTACATATCCAAGTATAGTCCATATCCATTTTCTGGGCTATTTCTCTCGGCCGCATCCCCTGCTCTACATAAAGCAAAATCTTCTTATATTTAAGTGGTAAACCCTCTTCGTTCTTCTTCATTCTAGGCATGTTGTAAGTATAACACACGCAACGACTTTTGTCAAGGGGTTTTCCACAGATTTATCCACAGGACGTAACCCGTTGTGCGACAACGAGTTGTGAATCTCAAAGTCGCCGAGGGGTCGCGTAAATTTTAGATGGTTGTAAAAATACATGCCCCCGGCTTGGGGGAAACGAGTTTTATCCACAGGTTATACACAGGTTATACACAGAGTTATTAAAGATTTACATAACTAAAGTTATAGGAAGTTGAGCTTGGCTCGGCTTGGCTCGGTGTTTCCTTAGTTTTTATCGGTGTTATCCCTAATTCTACTCTACATTACATTATCTAATAATTACATCAATATAATACCTAACATAATCCAAAAACTAGGCGAGGTGTTTTCGTGTTTCGAGAGCAGAAAATCTAACTTGACACATGCTTTTTGATTATCGTTTTTTTGCGTTTTGAGGGCGTTTCTAGACGAGATAATGCCGAGAGGGTTGATTTGGGTTAGCTTGAGGAGATAAGCGAGCCTTGAGCCTGATAAGACGGCTAGGCTTGATTTAGCTTATTTTTTGCGTTTTTGAAGAGGTCAGAGGCTTAGTTTATCGACGGCAGAGGCTTAGTTGCCGTTTTAGGTTATCGACGAGCCTAGCCTTGAAAACCTTGCAGAATAGCCTTGAAAACCTTTTTTGAAAATATTTTCTCGACGAGCTAGGCTTGACAGCTTGGCTTTAGGGTATATAATGGGCTTGGAAGTTGAGGATAAAAACCGTTCTTTGAAAATCGGGGAGGAGGTGAAAATGCCGAGCAGAGCAGATATCCTAGAGCTTAGAGAGTTGGAGCAGTTGTATCAGGACAGTAAGTATAGTTCAGGGTTAGACAAAGTTGTTAAGAGGGCAGGTTATTTCGCATTATACGACAGGCTAAGAGAGCGAGGGATAATTAAGACAGCAGGTATCGAGGGTATAAACCAAATGGGTATTGAGTTATAAACTCTAGAAAAGGGGTATGGTATGAAAACTGCAGAGCAGAGAGCGTCAGAGGTAAAAAGTATCTTAGCAGATATAGATGCTAAGAAAATAGCTGATGTAAATGTTCCTTTAGATATTAAAGAGTTATATGGTAAGTTAGAGGGCTATAGCATCAGAGAATTAGTTCCAGAAAATTGGGTTATCGATAAGTTAGAGCAGGTAATAAGTAAAGATGGTAAGAAAACCTTTTATAACATCTTTACGACGGGTTTCGGGTTAGCTGATGTTAAGAAGGCAGGTAATAGGAAGTTAAGATTAAAACTGCAGTTGTTCTTGCAGTAAATTAGTTCTTAGGGTTAAGGGATAGCTTAGGTTATCCCTTAGCCCTATTTTATAGATATCGGCAGTTCATCTATTCCTGTTTTCATGCAAATATAACAATTCAAAGGTGATATATGTATCAACATAAGCAATTCAAAGGTAATCGTATAGCTAATCTAGAGGAGATGAGAGAGATGTTATTCGGTAAATATACAGAGATGGACACAGTAAGTAATGCTGTATTGATAATAGACATAACTAAGCTAGATAAGTTAAATGATATTACTTTAGCTAATTATGATTATGTAGTTGTGCAAGATAGAGATACTAATTATCTATGCAAAGTAGTTAAGACTAAACCAGAAGCAGAGCAATTAGAGTTTGCTTTTGTTAATGGTATTTAATAACAAGTAGTATAACATAACGGAGGGAGGTGAAACAATGTTAGTAAAGATAGCACCATTAGGAGAGAGAGTAGTAGAGGTTAATGTTGAAAATGATACAACTATCGGAGAGGCATTAAACGTAGCTGGTATTGACATCAATGGTAGGTCTATTCGTATTAACAATGCACAAGCTGATGAGAATACACCGATACAAGCTGAAGGCAGTGTTATTACATTAGCACAGCATATGAAGGGTGGGAGATAGTATTTAACAATTACTACACATAGAGGCATAGGCTCATATACAATATATTATATGATAAAAGCTTATAGCTTCTATGTGTAGTTAAATTAAGGGTATATAAAATGGCTATTAAAATCGAAGGTGTAATACCTATAGGCACTAGAGTTAGACTACTTCGGTCTACTTATGGTATTGGTGATAATGATGTTAAATTAGGGGATATTGGCACAGTAATAGATACACCTAATTTAGTGTATAGACACTATTCAATAGATATTGGTAATTGTCCTAATTTTATAGCTAGTCCTGATGATATAGAAGTTGTAGAGAATAATATACCATTAGCATTGGATAAATTGAGTATAGACTATATAGGACTAAAGAGGTATGCAAATAGGATACTTAAAACGTGTCTACAAGAATTAGATAATAGTATTTATAATAAACAAGACGAATTAAAGAAGTTATATACTAGTGTTCGAGACACATTAAGGGCTATTAAAAGTAATACATCTATGGTTGGCAAGATGAAGCCTGCAGAGATACAGAATATTATTAAACACCTATTAGATAGGTATTACGAGAGTATAGATATATCTAAAGGTGATGGAGATATAATAGCTATTACCAAGCCTATTGTTATAGAAGAATTTGAGTATAAGAATGGAACAGATATACCATTAAGGTTTGAAAGTATAAATCTAGGACAATATGAAGTGTATATATCTTATACAACTATTAGAATATTAAACAGGACTTCTATAACAAACAGAAACGGTTATCCACACCCACATATAAATGCTAATGGTGTGCCTTGTTTTGGAACTTTCTACGACATACCTAAATTACATAGTAATGGGGATTTCTTAAATCTGTTAAATATGATATATACATATCTACATAGTATAGACCAAAACGGTTGGTATATACCATTGATGTATTGGTTGCCTGATGTAGATAAAAGGTGTAAAAACTGTTGGTGTTTTGCTGATAGTTGTGGGTGTGATATCTGTTCATACTGCAACGAGCATAGAGCTAATTGTTCGTGTATGAGGTGTCCTGATAATAATGAGGTATTGCCAAACGGATATGATGAGGCTTGTAGAAACTGTAGTAGTTGGGATAGGGAAAACGCAACTTGTAGTTATTAACAAAAGGAGAGGGTATGGATAACACAATAGCAATAGGGAGAAGTGAAACAGAGGTTAGTCTTAAATCTGCTGTATATATTACTATGGCTAGTGATATATATAAAGAGTTAAGAGAGTATGTTAAGCATTATGATACTGAAGTGAGTGGTTGTGGATTAGTAGAGAAGATAATACATAAACTAAAGAACGCAGATACGGATAAGCCAGATACACAGATACTAGAGTTTAAGATAATCGAAGTGTTTCTACCTAGTAAACAAAGGAACACAGGCGCTACTACAAATATAGATGATGAAGAGATACATAATATAGTAGCACAGTTGATTAAAGACGGTAAAGATGTAGAGAAGCTTAAATTACATTGGCATAGCCATGTAGATATGGATACATTTCATAGCACTACTGATGAGGATAATTATGATACGCTATTCAATGGTGATTACTTAGTATCTCTAGTTATAAATAAAGCAGGGCACTTCTTAGGTAGAATAGATTTACAAAATCCTGCTATTATATCCATATCCGATGTTCAGATATATGTATATGCTACTGCTGATGATAAAGTTATGGATAAGGTTAATATGAACTTAGCTAAGCTAGATGAGTATATTAAGAAAGAGAAGGAGACTAGCATAGTTAGTTATAAGGGATATGGTAATCATGCTGGTTATAGTGATTATGGAGATGACGCTATAAATACTGCAAATAATTGGTGGGATATAGAAGACGAATATGAGAAAAAAGTAGGTATAACTATTGCAGAAACACTACATATGACCAAGAAACAGAAGAAGAAATTTGATAAGTGTTATAGAGTTAATTGTTCTGGTTGTAATGAGACTAATCTGTGTCAGAATTATAAGGGTATGATAGATGATGCACTAACAGAGTTTAGGAGGACTAATTATGGAACAAGTGGTCTTTGATAGGCAGTTAGGCTTGGTTGATAGTAGTATATTTGATACACCTATAACTGTAGTAGGTGCTGGTGGTATAGGTAGTTTTACTACACTAGCACTTGCTAAGATAGGATTTAAGAATATAGCAGTATGGGATTTTGATATAATAGAACCACATAATCTACCTAATCAATTCTATCGCTTAGATGATGTTGGTAAGTATAAAGTTGAGGCGTTAGAGGAGATAGTATTAGCATTTACAGGAACTAAGATACTAGGCTTCAAGGAGATTTGGCATAAGGATATAGATATGCAAGGATTAGTTATATCTGCTGTAGATAGTATGAAAGTTAGAGCAGAGATATATGATAGTATAAAACGCAATATAAGAGTTAGAGCATTTATTGATGGGCGTATGGGTAGTAATCAATTAGAGATATACACTACTAGGATAGATAGTAGTTTAGATAAGAAGGCATATACTAAGACACTATGGAAAGATAGTGAGACAGCTAATATACCCTGCACGGAGAGAGCTGTTATGTATAATGTATTGACTATCGCTAGTTGGATAGTTAATCAGGCTAGATTAGTGCTTAGTGGTAAGGCATATCATAGAGAGATGATATTAGATTTAGAGAATATGATACTTATACTACCTGTGGAGAAGAAATGAAAGAGCGGGTTAAGATTTGTGAAAGTGTTATTGATACTCTAAGAGATTATGTGGAAGATGTAGGAGATGTGCCAGAAGTATTTTTAGCTGGTGCTAACAAAGAGGGTGTAGTATGCAAGTTATATTGTCTAAATAATGAAGAAACTAG
>Ga0172367_10005078_pt1 | contig 16033 bp, 7 predicted proteins | sample Lak10m_FD_114542 | JGI IMG/M metagenome (GOLD analysis project Ga0172367, IMG submission 114542) | Freshwater microbial communities from Kabuno Bay, South-Kivu, Congo - kab_022012_10m | ecosystem: Environmental > Aquatic > Freshwater > Lake | place: Democratic Republic of the Congo: South-Kivu...
TAAATCACTACCTACTTCTAGGTTAGATTAGAATGGTAATTCTTCGTCTGAATCATCATTTATTTGTGGGTCAACATAAACTTCCGTTTTTGCTTTTGAACCACCGAATGATTCTTCACTTACTGTTGAATCCCCATAAGTGTATTTGCCCAACTCAGTGTCCCATTTAGGAGTTTCACCACGAGCGATAGCTTCAAGATACTCTACAGGTTTTTTAGCATAAACATCTTTCCATGTTAATTCATCTTTAACCCAAGAATTCTTAGTTGCTTCGTCCTCATGTAATGGTGCTGGGTCATCATACATAATTGTTTGAATCACAGTGTATTCTTTCCCTTTTGGAGTTTTCGCTTTCGTCAACTCAAGGATTAAGTCTCTACCTTTTTCTGCGTCGGTGATATCACCTTTGTTTCTCCAAATTGGAATGATTTTGTCTAAGATACCTTCATTCTTATAGTTGTGTTTAAAACGCCAGAATTTAGGTCCGTCTTGTTCGTTATCACGGTCGATAACTTTTACGATGTAGAACTTACGAGATTTATACTCGTTTGCTAATTTCTTATCACCCTCAATTAATAATTCTTCATAGACTTCATTAAGAGGTGAACGTTCATTGTCCATTTCAGGGTCGTATAATTTAATATACTTACCATCAATTAAGATTTCATGAAATGATGCTTCTTTAAAAGGTGAGGAACCATCTTCTGTTGGAAGAATTCTAAGTCTTTTTTGACCTTGTTTTTCATTATCACCTAAGATTGCTGCGAAATACTTTTTCATTCTTTCGTCTTGTGATAATTTGTTGTTGTTACTTGAGTAACCACTTTGTTGTGCCTTCTCGTACTGAGCTAACACCGCATCTAAACTGTTTGTCGCCATAAAATTTAAGTTATTATTTGTTTATCTAATTATAAGCCCGCCTTATTGTATTGTCAAATTCTGAGGAAAAAAAAACTTGTCTTATGGACAAGTTTTTACCTCATTAATAAATATTAGTATTTTAATTTAAATACGTCATCTTGTTCACCATCTTTGTTAAAATCAGTGAATGTTTTTTGCATTTCTTTCGGTGAAAAATCCGTAACATCATCTTTAGTTAAAATGTACTCGTCTCTACCTAATTTTTCAAAATCATCTTCTTTATCCTCAAAGTATTGTGATAATTTTTGATTAAATGGTCCTGAATCTAATGTTCTTAATTCTAACTTTTCTTCAGGTGATTTGTTTCTATATTTTTCAACTTTAGCTTCTAATGAATTTAATTGGTTAACAATATTATCCATTTCACCTAATTTACTTTCTAAATTTTCTAAGTGTGAAAATAATTGTTGGAAATACTCTTCTTGTTTTTCCTCAACATTTTTTTGACTCTTTACTAAATCAGTAATTTCAATCTCTTCTTTTTTCTCACCACCTTCTTTATCTTCATCACCAACTTTTTCAACATCAGGGTCGTTTTCAATATCCACAGGTTGTGGTACTTCACCCGCAGGTGGTGCCGGTGGTGTTCCCGCAGCTAATGGGTCAGCCGGTGGGGCCCCCGCAGCCAATGGGTCCGCAGGTGGTACACCCGCAGCTAATGGGTCAGCCGGTGGGGCTCCCGCTGCTAATGGGTCTTCTACCGGTGGTGGGGGTAATTCTTGTTCATTAATATATCTATTAATCGAATTAAATCTAGTTATTTCTTCTAAAATTTTTTTATCAACACTCATATTGTTATCCGTTTAATAATTGTTTAATCCCATTATGTGTTTCCACCTGTATTTTTTTATTTGTTGACATTGTATTATCAACTCTTTCAATTAGACCATCTTTCATTCTAATTGTATAACAATCACCCGTTTCCATATCACACACTTGTTTGAAACCGTTTCCTGCATCTTTCTCTGTGTATTTGGTATTCTTACCCAAATAACTATCTAATATTAATTTCGTGTTCATAATCGTTTTTATTTATAAATATCTTTATATTATAAAATAATTAATAACTATATTGATAACGACTTAAATAAACTAATTGATGTTTCAGTCTTAGATTCCATATTACTTAATTGAGTTTTATCCATTTGAGTATATACTGTTTCAGGTATATCATTTTCAGAATTTAAAATTATAAACTTAGTTATTTCTTCCTTACTAATATCTTTAATTGTTACCGTTCTATTTTTATATCGTTCTATTAAAAAATCAATATTACTATCAATGTTATTGAAAGCCATGAATGGGGTTGAATTACCATTAATTTGTTTACAGAAAAACTTTGTTGTTGGTGTTGTAGACCATTTACCTGTTAATTTAACATTAGTAAAATTACTTTCATACGATTTAAATGATGTCCCTTCAAACGAAGATAAATAAATTGACGTAAAAATTACATATTGTAATTTAACATCACCACTAAGATTTTTATTCGCTAATCTCGATAATACTTTAGTATGAACTTCTTTTGGTGTTAAAGTTATTTGAGCTGGACTATCAACCGGTGTGTATTTTTTATAATCCGTATATAATATTTCTTTACAAGAATCTGATTCATCAATTTTATTTTGTGTTGTTAACATCATTTGTGTTTCAGTTTGTAACGATTGATTAGTTTTATCAATACTTGTTGAAGTATTTAATGTTTGTTTTTGAACATCAATAATTGATTTCAACAAACTTGTTTTTAATGTTTGTATAAAATCATCTATTTTTAAAACCGATGCCGTTGGTTGTCTAATACCTTCAACTGTAGTTTCAAAAACACCAGGTCCTATAACATGGTTAACTTGTGTTATCATGTAAGGTCCGTGAAACATAGGAACATATCTCAAATTAAAATACATTGTTGGTTGTATTAATGCGTTACCCATCATTGAGACAGTACAAGTGTAACTTCTGTTTTTATAGATATTATATAACGAAATACTTTGCGTTGCAGTATTTTTACCTGAACTAATGTTCGCCATCATATTCTCAACCTCAAGCGATTCTGCGGTTGCAGTTCCTGACTCTTGACCAACACTAAAATTAAAAAATATTGATTGATTTTCAGGACCAATATCAACGTTAAATCCAACAACTCTATTTGATTTGTCCCAATCTTCCTTATTTTTTTGGTCCTCCAATAATGGATTGTCAGACGATTTAGTAATATCAAAAGAATCGTCTCTAAATTTAAAATCAACATTCTTAATTGCCAAATATTCACTTGATTTACCGGCATAAGTACAAACCATTTTCGCTGAAGATTGTCTAACATCAACGTTTAAAAAAGTTCCAAATAATGTATTAGCAAATTCTAACGTACCTTCAAGTTTAGGTGTTGGTTTTTTCACAACTTCCTGAACATTATAGAAATTAACATATGATGGTAAATTCATTACAACAAAATTATTTTCAATCAAAATTGATTCAACAAATGATAACATATCAACATTAGGTTCCGAAGCAAATAAACCATCAAGTCTATTTTTTAATTTATAAATGTCAACCAATATCTTATCACCTATATTTCTTGACGCTCTATCTAATAACAACACATCTTCAAATAATGTTTTATTATTATATTCGTAACCAGCTATCCATTTATCATTAATTGATTTAAAACATTCCCAATGTTCTAATTTACCAATAGTATCAGTTAATTTAGAATTAGTCATCTTTTCAGGTGTTTCAGTTACTGACGGTAACGTAACCTGTAATCGTAACATTAAATTATTAATTGCTTTATCTTGAAATCGACTTAGACTATCTATGTAATCATCGACCAACGATTTAAAGTTTTCCATATTAAAATTAGATTGGAATGGAACTTCCAATTTCAACCCTTTAGGTCTTATATAAGTTGTTAATATTGGATTATCCTGTAAACCAAAAGGACCATAATAATCTAAAATAGTTTCCTCAAATAAATCGTCCTCACTATTAAATAACATTAAAGATGATTGACCAGCAAACAAAACAGTTTTATTAGTATCATACAATACAGGTGTTAACCTATTATTACTTGTTGGTAATAACTCAATAGTATTACCATCCGTTAAAACCGCATATGAATTAGTATTTGGTTCATTTGAAGGTATTATAGCACTATCAACATAATCCTGTAGTTTTTGTGTCGCATAGATTTTAATAATTGGTGTATATGTTTGAATGTTTTCAACTGTAAATGCCACATTCATATCCACAAAGAAATCGGTAATATACGAACCATTATTTGAATATTTTAATTTATCAATTTCAGAAAACCCAACATAAGTTTCTAACGTTTTCCATTCATTAGGATAGTTAGACTTTGAATCTGATAATGTCACACTACCCCCATTAGTTGGTAATGCGTTTGGTGTTTCAGATTGATATTTGGTCCATTGATATGGGTCAGTTAACTGATAATTTGAAAAACTCAAAAACAACTTTCTATCATAGTTACCAGGGTTACCATATTTCACATACATTGATGTATCAATAAATTTATTTAAATATTGATTAACATTACTTAACTGTTTTTCTTGTACTTTATTAACAATTTCATTTGATGTATTACCGGTTTGTTTTGGTATCTTCATCATATCCACCATTAATTTTTGGAAATTTAAACCATAATCAACTTCTTCATTAATATCATACATTGATTTACTAAAATTCAAAAATTTCTCTTCAAATAAATCTAAAATTTCACTTTCAAAAACAGAAAACAACTCACTAATATCCGCATATTTGGTAATATCACCCTTGATACCAAAATTTTCCTGTATTAATTTTTCATCAGAATTGTCAGGTTTCCCAACCTTCATTTCTTTCAAATATTCTTTAGGGTTATTTTTAAAAACTTTACCATTATCAAAATAACCATAAGTTGGTAACGCCCAAAAATTTCTAACTGAACCGTTATATAACGAAGTATTACCTGATAATTCAATATTCATTGTATTACCACTAAAACATTCATAGTACGCTTGATTTAAGACACTACCCATTGACGGGAATGGATATATAAAATTACTATCAACCGTTTCCACATAAACACTCCAAGGTATTACTTTTAAATCCCTATTAGGGTCTTTACTATCAAAACCTTTCTGACCTCTAATTAATGTTTCAGGAACATATTTTAACGATACTTTAAAATTATCAATCCCTTCTTGAAGGTCTGTATTAGTGTACCCCGAAAACACCTCGAACCCTTGATAAAATACGTTAAAATCATTAATTAGTTTAGGGTAAAAACCTGTATTTATCAACGTCGAAGTGTCAGTTCCAAACGTTGAGTTTTTTTGTAAAATAATATCAATAACACCCCCATCAACAGTTAAAGTATAGTTCTTAGTTGTTGCACTTGTTACAGGGTCAAAATTAGTTACATAATCGAAGTTCTTCCAAACATCATCTAAAATATCAATATCGTCATTCACATATTTTTTGTAACGATGCCATATAGAACCTAACTTAACTATAAGTGGGTATGGTAACTTATGTGTTGCACCAAATTTTTTAAGTGTTGCGAACACATAATCCAATTCAGTATTAAAACCTGAATCATAAACTTTATATTTTTCACGTAGAGTTGTTATAGGTAAACTATTCAAAAATAAATAAGCTGCCGAAACAAATGGGTGTGTATTAAATTCCCTAAATTTAGCAACACCATCTTGTATCGCATTAACAAAATAAGGTGTGTTTAACATTGATATTGTCTGATTACTTGATACTCCACCACTATAATTCACATAATCTAAATTACCTTCAGTAATTAATTGATTATTCGGTGTTCTTATATCATAAAACGATTTTAATAACCCTGAATAATCCTCCGGTGTCGGAACTGTAATATCACCTTTATAAACAAAATTAGTTATCGGAATAATATCGCTATTTAAACTAAAATTTGTTAGAGTCTTTAATTTTTTGTCGAATGATATTGTTTTAGTAGTATTGTACACTTCAATAGCTCGACTAATATTTTTCCCACCAGGTAATTGATTTTTAATCCAAGAAATATCATTAAACGGGTATAAATCTAACAAATCAAAATTATTTGTTTTAGAATCACCTGTTAACACTTCAATAAAACCGTCCTCATTATCTAAACTAACAACAGGTCTCACTAATGGGTTTTGAATTACTAACTCATCTAAAAATAAGAATTTATTACTATTGTTTAATTCTTTTATGTATGGGGTGTTATAAATTCCTCGAATATAATTTTGCCAACTAACCCCAACCCCTTGGTTTGAAATGTGTCTCAACACATTAACAAAGTTATTTGATGAAAATGCGTAATCAACTAATTTTTTAATTAAAAACGGATTATCATTTGATAGACTTTCTTTAATGTTTATTACCTCACTTTGTGCAACTATACTAGCAACAATATCTGTTACTTCAGGTGTTGTTGAACACCTGTTTAATCGTGAAGTTGTTGAAAGAAACAATAGTCTTTCAAAGATTTCATAAAAATATTTAACCTCCTCCTTATTTTGAAACACTTGGTTTGAAATGGGGAATTCAATTGGGTTTAATGTAATTCTTTTTACATCAAGAATTTCATTAGATACCGGTTGTTTAAAATCATCACTTTTACCTCTATCTGTAAATCCTTTAATAAATTCCTCAACAAATTCAACTTCAGGCCATCTTGTATAATCATAACCTTTTGTTAATTGAATTATCTTACTCTCACCCGGATACTTAGGTTCAAACTTTTCATGACCATCTTCACCTGTCGTCGATACTAAAAATGTCGGCCAAGGATAAACGGGTACTGTCTCATTAACACCAGGAGTAATTGCGTCAGGATTCGCATTAGAAACTGAATTATTAAAAATAGCATTTTTTCTTATCTTATCATCCCTAACTTCCCAAGCTTTTTTATGTGTCTCATCTAATAATCGTATAAAGGCTTCACCACTCGCGAAAATAACCGCTAACACATTTCTAATTGTTGGGACAAATCCAATCCCATTATCACCACTTTTTAATAAATCAAATAACGAATTTGTTAAATCATCTTCAATTTGTTTTCTAAATTTTTTAAGTTGATTTTCTATATCATCTAATTTATCTGTAAAACTAAGTTTTCCTTCATAATAAAAATATTCATTAACAGGAACTCGTTCACCATCTTTTAAAGTATATGTCGTTGATAACTCATTCTTTAAAACACCTTTATTAATTAATTCACTCTTAAATTTTAATAACTCGTCTTCAGTTGGTTGTATTTTTACATTTTTAGTTAAAAAATAGGTTTGTTCTAAATCGACCTCATCACTCGTAAATTCGGCATTAAATTTAAAATCACTAACATTTATATTTATTGCGGATTCCTTAGTCTTGTTATTAACAGTATATTTACCGTTAGAACCTAAAGTTTTATTATCGTTTAATTTTTTAACCGCAGTTTTAATTATCTTATCTAATTCAAGTTTAGCATTTTCTCTTTCAGATAATGTTTTAATTTCAGGTTTAAATGTGTAAACTTTTTTAGGGTCATATTGTTTACCTTTACCAATAGGTAATTGATTTAACGCATTTTCGGCCGATGCAGGTAATAAAGATTTAATATTACCAAAATTAGGATTATCTAAAACCAAATAATTTTTCATATCCATATATTTCTCAAACCAAGAAACTGATTGTGAAATATAAACTTGTTTACGTAATTCTAACAAAGTACTTTCGTATTCCGAAATATCATTTAAAGGTGTTAAATTTTGTTTTGTAAAATTGTCTAAAACATTTTTAACAAAATTTTCAATATTATATCGTAATCTAGCAATAGTTAGTTCAGGAAAGTTTTCCGGTATAATACCCTTAGATTTATATTCCGCATAAACTTCTTTTATTTTTTCATAACCCTTATAAGCATTTTGATTACTAACCTCAACAATATTAGATGGGGTCCCAAGTCTGTTATTTAATGAAAACTTTGATTGATACATATAAGGTGTCGCTAACAAATAACCCATAGACACCTCAGCAATAACACTAAATTGGTATGTATGGAATATTAAATCAACAATAAAATTACCACTTGAATATTCATATCGAGCGTTAAATGACCTAAGCATTAATTTATATTTAACACCCTTACCGTAAAACCCTTTTAATGTTAATTCAAACATCGGGTACGGCATATTAAAAAAGGCTGCGTAAGGTGAACTATTACCCGCTTCAAATAAAGCACGACCTTTCACATCCTCAAGTTTAATATCAAAGGTCGGCATAAAATCCAAACCTTGTCTAATATTAATTGACGTTATACCTAATAAACCATTATCTGTTGCTTTATCCTCACCGTTTGAACGGACGTTTTGTCTATAATAAACATCATCAGGATTTTTAACATTTACAACTTTGGTTTTATTAGGTTGATTTATACCTTGACCTTGTAAACTACCTTTACCCGTAATTTCATCAACATATTTATTATTTAAATATGTTTCACCACCCGGACTTAAAAAATTAATAGATGCTATTGATATTGTTTGGATACTGTCGTTAGCCGCAACCCCCAAGGCCATTTTAGTCCTTGGAAATACTTGACAAGTAAGATTAGCATACATAACTAAATCTTCCTGTTTAACATATCTATCACTAACAACACCATTATCATCAATAACTCTATTCGGGTCAACAATTACTATGTTATTACTGTCAAAGTCTACTAATATATTTTCTGTTTTACCTACCATAATAAAAGAAATGATTTTCTAATTGATTGTTATAATCTTGTAATGAACCTATTAAAGGAAATGGAATTGTCAAGATAGCACCGTCATTTATATACCATTCTTGTCCCCCATATTTAGGATTTGCCATCATAATTAACCAACCAAAGTATGGTGTTCCATAATATTGTTGTGAAATTTTATCCAATCGAGACTGTCCAACCTTATAAATGTATCTTTTATCAGAACTTTTACTAGGTAAATTAACATAAGGAACAACAGTTTGTTGTCCATTAATCACAAAATTATTATATCTGTTATAATATTTACCACCCATATTAATTAAGTTTTATTTTACCATCAAATGTTTCGAAGTTATTTATTTTTGATTCGTCCCCTTTATATAACTTAGTTAAATCAGATTCTTTTTGAGCTTGTTGAGGGTCAGCTTCAGTTGTAAAATTAATTATTCTCGGTTTTCCTTTTTTATATAACACCTCATCTAAACCGTTAATGTATTTTTGATATTCTGATTTTTTCTTAAATTTCTCAAAACTTTTAGCTTCATTTTTTAATTCATCTTTATACAAACCAACCAAATCATCCACAATGTTCTCAAACACTCTACTTAATTTTTTAGGTTTTTTCACATCTTTAATATTTGGTGTGATGATTTTATTAATAAAATCTTGAACTTTGTTTTTATCTTCAAAAATTCTACCAACAATCATATAAAACCTTTTATTTTCTTCACTTTTAAAATCTTCTTTAGATGGATAATCAAAATTTGTTTCATCCACTTTATCAGGTATTATCTTATAAACCCCATCAGATGTGGTTAATAAAGAGTAATAATCATATTGAGCATTATAAAAATATGTGTAATCAGTTTCTAAATCTGTAAAACCTTCACCATCTAACAAATTATATATTTTCAAACTACCATTTTCTAAAATTTTACCATCAGTTTTTGTGTTAACAAAATTTAATTTTCTTAGTGTTTGTACAAACTCTTGTAATGGTATTCCAATCTTTGAATTTACAATTGTTGCAATATCACTTGATATTGTACCTTTTAAACTTTTAACGTATTTAGTTAAATTAACTTTAATAATATTAATTGTTGTATCACTTGATTCACCGTTAAACTTTTCTTCATCTAATGCAACTAAAATAGGATTACTACCATTATTAATATCTTCAAGGACCATATTAAATAATTTATCAATATTTTCTTGATAAACAGGTTTTCCTAACACATTAATAAGATAATCCGTATTTGAGAAATACAGATTACCTTTAAAGAAATTCCTAACACTACAAACCGTAGATAACATACCATAATTAGTTTTCGCACGTATCTCATCCATAGAGTTGAATGTGTTTGTGAAATAAGTTTTAGAATCATCATACAACTTATCCATAATCTTCATATAACTCATTTCACCCGTCTCACCACTTGGTGTTAAAGGTGTTGTAGTTTTAATTTCACCAATAGTTGACCCATCATCATTAGAATTAGTTTCTGATATATTATCAACCGAACTAACAGGCGGTTGTTTAGATATAATAGCATCAACAACCATTTTATCTAATGCTGATGTATCTTCAGTCCAAGTTGCTCGTTCATCATATATTTCAGTATTAGCATAATAATTAAATGACAATGCGTTTTGTAATTGGTCAACAGGTTCTTTTAATCCCATTCCACCTATTATTTTAAAACTAAGACTTACGTTAGCAATCATTGGTTGGACCCCAATACCTTCAGGGTTCATATCTAAAACTAACGGGTCATAAGTAAACGAAACATTATCAGGTATAATTTTTGTATTATAAAAATCACCAATTCTAAGTACTAACACCGGTGGAGCACCAAATGAAGTATTAACCGCATCCAAACTTTTAACTTTATTATCACTGATAACGGGTATAGTTTCACCAGGTCTTACACATTGATTTAAGAACGTTAAACGTGAATTTAAACCTTCAGGTGTCATTGAATGGAACGTCGGATTAAAGTATTTAATTTTTTCTTTTATTGAATCGTATAACATTGGTGAATTTTCTTTAATCACTTGAAAATAATCACATTCACTTAATAAGTTTCTTAATATCTTTTTCGAGACACCTTCTTTAATTTTTTTAACAATACTAACTTGTGGTTCAGGTTTTTTAACAGGTATTGTTTGTGTATTACCAGCTGTTGATGTAACATCGACAGGTCGTGCAGTTGTTGTTGTAGTTGTAGTTTGATTAGGTGTTACAGTAATTGATTTAACTTTAACTCGTCGACAAGCCATTGCCGTTGTCGAATATATTTGAGCGATATTTTTATTTTGAGTATTACTAGGTACACCAGGTTTACTTGGGACTTGGTTATCACGACAATTAACATCAGTACCTGTTCCTGAATCAGTTGTTGTTCCCGTAGTACCATTTGCCCCCGTTTCAATATTTGTTTTTGGTATTACTATCTCTTCACCATTACCTGTTTCATTAACAATTTTAATTAATTCTTTATCAAAGAATTCACCTAAATTTTTAGTACCAATTGTTTTTGTTTTTAAAAATGTTTTAATCGAATCAATACGTCTATCCGATAATTTTTTATTGTAACCAACAGACGCAACCGCAGAAGCTGAACCTTCCATAGTTATTGTTATAGTACCTAACCCTTTTGATAATATATCATAAGCATCAGTAATAAAATTCTTTTCACCTTCAGCGATTTTTTTATAGTTACCTTTAACAACACTTTCAAAGAAATCAGAAACATTTATGTTTACATCATCACTCTTAAAAACACTATTAGCATTTTTCTTATATTTTTCAATATTACTTGCACTTGTGTATGTACCGTAAATGTCGTCATATTTTGCCGATGTTGTTGTGTCGGGGTTTTTACCCGGTATATCATTTTCGAAATAAAAAGCAAAATCTAAATAATTGTTCTCAAAATCTTTAATTGAACTGTCGGGTTCTGTTTGTGTTTGTTGATTATTATTACTTACATCAGCCGCCGCGGTCCCTGAATTATCTGAAGGTGCTTTTGGTATTTCTTTATTAATTTGAGATAATGTCTCAACATCAGTTAATCTTGGATTACTTAAAATTTCTTGATAAGTGTACAAATCGTTAACACTTAAAGTATTAAATTTTATAGCTAACTCATATATATCATATTTTACACATCCCGCAAAAAACGAATCAATAATTGATTCTATTCTTTCTTTAGATGCACCTTTCAATTGTTTTTCAACAATAGTATTCATAACTGAAGGATGGTCAACTATTATTTTCCAACTTAATGAACCGGTTCTACTAGTACTTTTGTAAGTATATATCGGTTCAGGTCGACCTAAGAAAACCGCCTGACCCCATTCAGCCTGACTAGTATCATTAAACGTTAAACCATACGGAGGGAACCACATAATTCTACCCCCATTAGGTCCTCGTTCACACACAGGTAAATCATCATAAGTATAACCAGGTTTACTTGATGTTCTCCAAGCTAAATTCTCAATTGAGAACATATATTTTTTTACGTGACCTCCTTTACCGTTAGAATTATCAGGTATGATATTTGTTGAATCAACCCCTTTTAATGGTGCTATGTTAAGATTATAAGTATTATCTAAAACAGAGTATGTAAAACGTCTCCCTGACGTTGTTATACCATCTGTTTTTTGTAAATCAGCATATGTGTAATAAGGGGTGTCTTTAGTAAATACACGACAATATTCCATACCTTTCTGAGAACCATCAGTATTATCTTTATAAGATAAAACCATAGAACCTTTGGTCATTTCTTTATAACCATCATTAAACACCTTACTTACTTGATTAATTGCATTACCAACATGTTTTAATCTATTGATTCCTGATACATTATCTGCTGAATCAATTAATCGTTGAGTATTATCTAAAATAGAATTTTCTTTAAAATCAATTGAAGTTGATTCGGCTTTTTGATAATTACTTGATATCTCATTAAATTGTTCGTCTCTCGAACCCACACCACCACCCGGTACTGCTTTATATCCAGCGTTTGATTTATACTTTGGTGAAACCCATACCAAACCACCATCAATACCCCCACCATCGGTCATTGATTTACCGGCAAAACCAAAATTTAAATTATTTTGATTACCTTCAAATAAAATACCAATTTCTGACGGTCCATAAACAGGTGTTTCAACTTGTTCACCGTAAGGGTTTACGGGTATAGCCTCGGAAGGTGAAGTTATAGTACTTGGTTCTGAATTAGTACTACCAACATAATAACCACCTGATAATGTACCATTTGGATTAATAAGACTAGCAGCCAAATTCACCACCGCTTGGGCAACACCTAAAATACCACCAAAGTCTTTTTTATAACCCGGTTGATATCTATTTAATTCTAAATTATTAAATAATACAGACCTTTGTCCGTTACCTGTATTCGCTAAAAATACTTGTGATGGATTTCTTTTTATATTTAAAATAGGTCCTAAAAAACCACCTGTTAATTGATTAGTGACATTTAAAGCTGTTGATGTTTGTTGTGTTTCAAGACCACCTTTAGTATTTTCATCAAAATAATCACCGGGTATAAATGACACCGGCCAATAAGCACCCGCAATTCTTGTCGCAAAATCAACCGCCTGTACCACAGGTGATTCAGGTACTGTAATCCTCCAATTACGATAGATTAATGGTTCTTGTCCTGATGCTAATAAACTAGCCTCAAAAGGGTCCGATAACGATTGTAAATTAACTAAACCAACACTATTTTGATATATCTCAAAATTTATTCTTTCTTGAAATAAAAAGTTCAATTGTTTAGCACCAATTTTCGCCAAATAAGAATCATTCGATAATTTACCATCACTACCTGTTGGGTCATTTGATATTAAAATTTCATAAGGAGAATATAATGACGATATATAAGTTGCCGGAGTAACCGTATTATCGTAAACATATGGTAAAAATAATTTATTATTATTCTGTATATCCCCAATATTAACACTATACTGATAATTTCCTGTTATCGGAATAAATTTATTCTGAATTAATGGTGAGGTTGGTAAAATATTTAAATATAACCCACCACTATTTAATATAGGACTTTGAAGTGGGGAATAAGGACCTTGATTAGGAATCACAGGTAATAAAGGACCATTAAACCCAATTGTTTTGTCGTAACCCCCATCAGGACCATATTGATTTAACGGATATAAATTATCCGCATAAGGGTCATTAGCAATTAAATCATTTGGTGAATCAACAACTGGTGATTGATTTAAAATTATTTCATAATTTAATGGACCTGCAGGTGGTGTATATACACCTGTCACACTATATGTTGACAAATTTTTTGCCATTAAAACATCTCTAAATGAAGATGATGAAGCAAATGATAATGTACTATTCGGCATTACTTATTTCTTTTATATTATAAATAGAATGTTTTTTATTTTCTTCCCATATATCCTTTAGCACCGTCATTAGTTTTTGCCGCATGAATTGAGTTAATTACCGCAGTACGAACCGCAGGGTCTTTTAATGCAATTTCTAATTGTTTTGTATCAATACCTGAAGGTGCTTTTATATCTAAGGTTAATGTTATATCACCCGTAACATTTGTCTTACTTTGAACATCCAATATTTTATTTAATTGTTCCTGACTTATACCACTTTTTGTTGATATATCTTTCATAATATCTTTAGATGTTGATGGGTTAATTTTATCTAACGTTGGTGTTGATGGGTTAGTTAATGTTACTTTTTTATCCTCATCCTTAACTAAATCAATATTTATTTTTTCAACTTTTCCGGCGTATTCCACAAATTTATCTAACACCGTAACAACGGCTTTCGCATATTCATTTTTACCACCCATTATTTTTTGAGTTTCCTCAGTACCATATTTTTTCACATCTTCATAAACAGTGTCAAGACCTTTTTTTGTATTATCAACCGCATCACTAAAAGCCTTAGCAACATCGGTCATAGAACCTTCACCTGTCGCTAATTTCGCTAAAGCATCGGTTATTCCACCAACATTTTTATCAAACCCATCACGTATTGAACTTATGTTTAATGCTTTATCAAAAGTATTTGCAACCCCTTGGACTAAAGAACTTTCAGCATCTAATAATTTTTCAGTAGTTTTACTTGACGCAATCGCTTTACCCGTTTTTCCTCTCAAGGCATTTAATGAGTTGTCCATATTTTTTTGGTATGTGTTAGATTCTTTTAATAAATCCTCAGTTGTTTTGGGTTTGTTAGCTTCAAGTAATTCATTTAATTTCTCTTTATCACCACCAATATCTTGTAAGACTTTATTCAAGTCTTGCATTTTACCATTAACATTAATTTTAACAACACCATCTTCCATTTGTGAAACATTAAGTAATGTTTGTCTATCCTCATCACTAATACCTAAATTACTTGGGAAACTGATTTTTTTCATTTTTTCATCAGCTTCACGAGCAGCCTTAGACATTTTAGCTAACTCACCTGTACTAATACCCATTTCATTAGCCAATTGTTTCATTTTTCGAATACTACCAGGTGCAATTCTAACATTACCTTTTTCATCAAGTTCAGTTAATGATTTACCCATTTCACCAATAGATTTGGTAAATTGTTCTGGGTCATTCATTGACATATTCATTAATTTAAGTGGGTCTAATAACTCACTTTGAGTAACACCTAATCTTTGGAAAGCCGACGCCATTTTAATAGCACCATCAGGGTCAAACGCTTTATCAACAACACCCATAATTGTACCCATATCAACACGTAAAGTCGCACTTGTCGCCGCCATCTTAGCTAATCCTTCAATACCCCCTTGGAAATTGTGTTCGTCCATTTTAGACAAGTTATTGAGTACAGTATCTGAAACACCTTTTAAACTTACACCCATAGAACGAGCAACGTTAAAAACTTTGTTCATTTCAGAATTAACATTCTTTAAGTTATAACCCGCATCAACAAATCCTTTAATTAATGAACTTACATTTGTTTGAGCTAAAAGTGAAGTGGCTGATAAATCTTTTTGAAATTCAGTATTAACTAATATGTTCCTACCTGTTGCCTCAATGAGACCTTTGTGCATCTCTTCAATATCTTCAACAGTACCCCCAACTTTTGCAACTTCAGAATACGCATCAGTCATAGCCTTTTTAATCCCTTCGGCAGACTCACGACCAACACCCATTTGTACGGCAATACGAGAATAAGACTCTTCGGTCTGTCTTACTTCTTTCATAATACCGGACATGGTACTATTACTTTCTACAATTTGTTTAACATCACTAACTTTTCCTTTTAATCCTTCGGATACACCACCAACTGATTCATTTTCATCACCCATAATAAATGTCCTTTATAAA
>Ga0172367_10005079_pt1 | contig 16033 bp, 14 predicted proteins | sample Lak10m_FD_114542 | JGI IMG/M metagenome (GOLD analysis project Ga0172367, IMG submission 114542) | Freshwater microbial communities from Kabuno Bay, South-Kivu, Congo - kab_022012_10m | ecosystem: Environmental > Aquatic > Freshwater > Lake | place: Democratic Republic of the Congo: South-Kivu...
AGCAAATAATTTTAAGATTTTGTCATAATATCTGAAGGTAAGTAAGAAAAGCTTTGCTTTTTATTATTTTATAAGGAAGTATTCTTACTTAAATGTAATATAATTTGAAGGTAAGTAAAATTAGCAGCTAAGCTGCTGAATATTCCAAAGGCGCTTAAGATTTCATCCTTAAGTGAAATCTCAAGAAACCGTTTCACGCCTTGAGGTAAAACTGAGAAGCTCAGCTTCTATTTCATTTTAAGATATTTAAGGATATCAAGAAATAAGAAGCAAAGCTTCTCAACTTTTATGAAACGGTCACTAAAGGAATAATAAATTTGTATAAATTTAACTCCAAATAGACTACTACAAAGCCAAAAGAAATAAGCAGCCGAATGTATTAATAATTCTTTCATTACTAATTATTAGTGTTTCGTCTTTAAGCAAATTGATAATTTAAGAGTAAATAGGATATAAATAATTAATGGGCGTACCACATTTTTTCAGATGGTTAATTAACAAGCGTAGCGATATAGTGATGGATAAATTAGAATGTAAGGTTGATAACTTATATTTTGATTTTAATGGATTAATTCATCCCTGTTGTAGGGATTTAGATAATCCAGAAAAGATGTATAAAAAGATTGTGGAATATACAGATTTAATAATTAAGATGACAAATCCAAAACATGTATTTATAACAATCGATGGAGTAGCACCACGAGCAAAGATGAACCAACAAAGAATTCGCCGTTTTCGAGGTATCAAAGAAAAAGCAGAATTAAAGGCTATTCGTGATAAATTTAATCAGCCACATCCAGTGGAATGGGATACAAATGCGATTACACCAGGAACGGATTTTATGATTAATTTAAGTGAAAACATCAAGAAATATATTAAGAAATCGAAGACAAAGATAACATTTTCAGATTGGACTGAGCCAATGGAGGGTGAACATAAAATTATAAGGTATATTCAAGAGTATCAAAAGACTTATCCAGATGAATCCCATGTAATTTATGGATTGGATGCAGATTTAATCATGTTATCACTTCTATTAAATAATCCGAATATTTATCTATTGCGCGAAAAGATATACTTTAGAGAAGACTTGAAGAAAGTTCCGCAGGATGGACAGCCGGAATTTTGCTATCTATATTTATCGAGAATGAAGAAGTATTTGCAAACCCAGTTTGAGGGTAAGGATTCATCAAGAATAGTGAATGACTTCGTGGTATTAGCATTCTTTGTAGGTAATGACTTTATTCCTCACATTTATAGTATTAATATCAAACAGAAGGGTTTAGATACATTGATTCATTATTATCGGGAAACATTACAACAAAGTAATGGCTATCTCTTGAATCCAGATTACACTTTGAATATGAATTTCATGATTCAGTTTATGGATTACTTATCAGAGACAGAAGATGACTTGATTCGTGATTACGAAGATTCAATGCGTCATTTTAAGGCTCGTTTAACGGGTGAACCATATGCAGATTACTTAGAGTCTCGTAATTTAATCAAGGACAAATATGACCGTGAATATTCTGTAAGCGACCCTAATTTCAGGAATAAGTTTTATGAATATCACTTTGGAAAGGGATACAATATTGACCAGATATGTGAGGAGTACTTTAGAGCAATAAAATGGACAACAGAGTATTATTTTAAGGGTATCCCTTCATGGAGTTGGTTCTATCCATATCATGAGGCTCCATTGTTAAAGGAATTAAATAGATACTTGACTAAACTGGATTGGAATAAACTCGTATTTGAGAAGTCAGAGCCACTAACACCAGTTCAGCAGTTATTAGCAGTATTACCACCTCAGAGTGCACATTTGATTCCAGTGGAGTATCGTAAGTTAATGGAGCCAGGTTCACCCATTGAGGACTTTTATCCGATAGATTTCGGATATTCAATGCAAGGAAAAATATTCTTATACGAGTGTCATCCAATATTACCATGGATTGACATTGGTAGATTAAAGAGACATGTTAGCAAGTAATAATTTTTTTTAAAATAAAAAAGAGCTGCTCCTCGCTGCAAAACATTTTAGTTTATACTAATTCATATTCTTTTAGTTTGAAATATTCAAATACTCTTGAATCATCCCAAATTCTATCTAATGGTACTAAAGGAATCCATTTACAAACATTTTCATTTATATCTTGTGATATTTTTCTAATTGATAACATATAATTAGGCAATTTACATTCTAGATAAGACAATAAAGATTTTGCTTCTTTTTCATCATTTACTTTGAATGATATATAACTTCCTGTATGAATTTCATCTGGTTCAGCTATTGTTTTATAACCAAAACACGGTCTACTACCATTTGCTCTTGCTGTAATAACTTTCCAGAATTTATTTTCATCTGTAAAATTATATTTATCTAGATATTTTATTCTGTCCTTATTTTTAAGGGATGATATATAACATTTTATTTTGCCAGTATCTTTTAATCTTTTATCATTTGTTTCTATGCCAAAATATCTTCCCTTATATAATTTATTTATACTATTAAATTTTATTAATTTATCAATAATATTATGATACTTTGGTTTAATTATGCTATCATACTTTGATAAGTTATAGTCAATATTATTAAACTTACACAATCCTTTATAATCTTTTTCTTTTAAGAAGTAATTACAACCTCCTTCTATTTTAATATTATTACCAAACCATTCTTTATCATTATCATTATGTACTATTAATTTAATATCTTTTCTTTTTAGCATTTTTTCTCTAAATTTATCTAAACCTTTACCACCAACAAACCATCTTGATGGAACAACGAATAATAGATAATTTGTTTTATCTATAAATTCATCTATAAATAAATTATATAATGGTTTAGAATTTGGTTTTGATGGATCAGTTGAATAAGGCGGATTACCAATAACAGCATCGAATCCTGATAACTTCCATTTTTTATTTAAATCCAATTCTAAAGTATTTCCTTCATTATAATTTAATTTATATTTATTTTCTGGGTCCAGAAGTAACTTACAAATATAAATATTAGTAGGATTGATATCTGAAAAGTATAAACATTCTTCAACTATTTTTTGATATCTTTTCTTTCTATCCTTGATACTTTTGAGACCATCCATAAATCTATCTAGAATATCAATTAAGAATCCACCTTTACCTGAACAAGGTTCAAATACTTTTTTAGGTGTTTCCCAGAATTCTTTAGGAATGGTATCTAACATTTCCTTTCTTAAAGCTAAAGGTGTAGAAACTTCAGCATTTTCTTTTTTCTCTAATTCTTGAGGAATAAGATATTCATCAATTAATTTGCTTAATTCTTTTTGATTTCGTGTTGATTTCTTAAATAATTCTTTAATTCTTTCAACAACAAGATTAAAATCTTGATTATCTTTTAATTTAGTTTGATAGATATCCATTAATTTATCTATGAAATTATCTTTTAAGTTAGAGCCCCACCAAATCTTCATTTGGTTGATTAAAATTTTTTTTTCATGTGATTGAATATAATGTATCATTTCTTCAAGTGTATATTCATCCGTATTTATAGTTAAAATACATAATAATGGTATAAGATGACGAAGAATATCTTTCATCAAATTAATTGATTTTTCTTCTTCAATATTTTCTTCTTTAATTTTTTCTTCTTTAATTTTTTCTTTTTCAATACCTTCTTTAATTTCTTTGTCTTTACCTTCTAATTCTAAAATAGTAGTCTTACTACCACCTTTTGAGAATATTAAACTACTAAATGTTTTTTCTTCCTCTTTGGATAAATTAATAATTTGTAAGGAATCTAGTAGAGTTTTAACACAATTCGTAGGTTGAGACGCCCATTTTTCATAAATAAATTCACTTATTTTTATAGTATTTTCAAATAAATTTTCATCTGGATTTATTTCTATTAATTTTTGAGATAATAAATATTTGATACTATCTTTAATATTCATATCTTTCTTTATTTTAATTGCGTAATCAACTAATAAATTACAGGTTCTTTGTATATTCAAATCTACAACAAAACCATGTTGTTTTTCTGAATCTTCAGTCATACATCTAAACATCATTTGATAAATGCTATCAAATGATGTTGTATTATTAAGAAGTAAAACTATATCACATTCAGGAATAGATACACCTAAACTGCATTGTTTTCCGGATAAAACTAATAATCCTTCTTTGTTCGAATTCTTACATTTTGCTAAGGCATCATAAACACCTTTTTTACCTTGTTCAGATGATTCACTATTGATACAAACTATTTCAAAAGTAGGTAATAACCCTCTTTTTTCTAATAAATCTTTGTAAGCTTTGGATAATGAATCAATACCATTACCACATGGTAAGAAAGCCATAATAATAAGAGGCTTTTCTTTAGAAAACCATCTATTTGCTACTTTTTGAATTCTAGATAAAATACATGAATCATCTTTGATTTTACTATATTTACCTTTCTTAGGTGTGCCAAAGATATCAATACTCATTTTTTCAACTTCATCTGGACTGATAAACTGGTTATTATCATTCATCATAAAAATACTAGATAATGAATAACCATAATTATTATCTTCAGTAAAATCTATAAATTCTTTTTTAACTTCTTCTTTTAGTTGATGAGTCATTAAAACTAAATTAGGATACATGTGATACATGCTTAAATCTTTTTGAATATCAAATTTACCATGTTTTTCTTCTAATTCGGTTATTTTATTATTCTTACATAAATTAATATCTTCCAAGTCCCAGGTAATCCAGGCTTCTTTTGGAATAGAATAATCATTAACTGGCTTAGAATAAGTAGCAGTAATATAAATTGTAGGTGAATCAGGGCTATAATAATCTAATATTTTTTGTGCTAAATCAGTAGTTCCACCATTATGTGATTCATCAATAAAACGAATATCAAAATTAATTTTTGATAACCATTCAAGTTTTTTATTCTGTAAATATTGTTTGGAACATATTATAATATTTTTATCTTTGATAATTTTCTTATTTTTAATGTTAAGATTTATAATATTAAAATTCTCAAATTGTTTATATTCATTAAATATATCTAAGTATTGTTCAATGGTTTCATTAGGTGCAGTAGTAATAATAATATAGTTATTACTATTTTGTTTATGAATTAAATCACCCATACAAAAACTTTTACCACTTCTAGGTATTTGACCCCATAAAATCTTTTTATGACCATTTTGAAGTAATTGTAATGATTTTTCTGTACATAAAGATTGATTATATTTTGGAATCATAACTTTTCTTATTTTCTTAATTTCATCCAAGGAGTTATAATTATTTTTGAATATTTGATAATATTTATCTAAATCAAACCAATCAATAATTATAGCTTGTTTCAGATTATCTTTAATATCTTGATTACAATCTGTAGTTCTATTAAGAATCTCATAAAAATTTTTTTTATCTTTTATAATAATACAAAGTTGTAAAGAGTATTTATCTTTATATCTTTTTTGAAATAGATCTGAAATATCTCTAATATCTAAATCACCAATTGTATAATTTGAAAGATTTTTAGAAGAACAAACTATTAATTCTTTGTTATTTCTCATGAGTGATAAATCTGATTTATCACCGCTATCTTTTAGACATTTTTTGAAATCAATTCTTTCATCGATTTTTAATGTACCTTTATTAAAATTACCTTTACAAATGTTAAATCCATAAAATTCGGGTATTAGTTTAAGATAAGCAAATAATCTAAAAATAGATTCCTGTTTATCTTTACCAATCCATGATATTTTTAGAAAATCAATAATAGATTTTGGTTTATCATTTATTAAATGTAGATATAAATCTTCAAAAGTAATAATAGAATCCATTAAAATATTAAGTCAATTATTACTAGAAAAATCAATTTTAAAAAAAATTGAAAAAAGAGGCTTAAATAAATATGCTATTATAATAATATGGCATCAATCTTACTTTTAGACTACTATAAGATTATCAATACAGCGGTGGAGATGTTAATGGACCGTGGCTATCCGGAGGACGAACTGAGGGATAAATATTACCAGATGGACATGGATGACTTATTGGAATTAATCAAGGAGGGTTCATTGCAAATCCAGGTGAAACATCCGAAGGAAAATAGAATGGCAATAGTTCATTTCTATAATTTCAACGTAAAGGGTCGTGGTGATGCTAAGTTAAAGAAGGATGACATCATGCAGATTATTCAGCATACAAAGCAAATTATGGAGAAGGGTATAGAATATGATGTAATTTTGGTAACAAAGGAGAAGTTAAATTCTCAGATATTGAATCGTGTAGCAGACATCAATAGTTTAGCAAATACAGACCCAATAGAGAAGATGATGTATATCGAGACATTTATTCATGATGAATTGAAGTATAACGTATCGCGCCATTTCTTAGTACCAAAGCATACAAAATGTGAATCAACAGAAATTAAGAAATTAATGGAAAAGTTCAATATTACAGTTAAGGACCTTCCAAAGATATCGCGTGAGGACCCACAAGCAAGATATTTGGGTCTTCGCCAGGGTGAAATCTGTCGTATTACCCGTATTAGTCCTACAGCGGGTGAGGAACCATATTATCGTTTAGTGGTTTAATTTTTTCTTAATAATTTTTATGGATATAAAAATAGGTGGTAGTTATCAAGTACATCCGGATGAATTATCAGATGTAATAACCCAGATGCACAAAATGGATGGGAATGTTTTACAAGTGATGATTAGAGACCCAACAAAAAACGGTAAAATAAAGAAATTAAAAGAATCTCAAGTTGAAGAAATACGAAAAAAATTGGCGAATTATAAGATGAAGTTATTTATTCATTCTCCTTATGTGATAAATATGGCTCATCCATTAGCTGAAAATGGACCATCATTTAGGTCAATAGTTGCGGAGATGGAATTTTTATCAAGAATAGCGGATACTGGCTGCGTAGTGCACGTAGGAAAGACAGTTGGAAAATACACGCAGAAAGAGGCACTAATAAATCAGGCGAAATTTATTACTGAAGTGGTACGTGCAACTCCAAGCAATGTATCATTTATACTAGAGACAGCAGCGGGCCAGGGGACTGAATTAATGTATAAATTGAAGGATTTCACAGATTTCTTTAAGAATCTCCCGAGGGATATCTTAGATAGAGTGAAAATTTGTTTGGATACCTGCCATATCTTTGCGGCTGGAAATGAGGTGGACCCAAAGATATTTAGGAATAGAGTAATGAAAAAACATTTAATATTAATTCATTTGAATGATTCGTTACGTGAATTTGGAAGTAGAGTGGACCGTCATCAGGATTTTGGATGCGGCGAAATACCGAAGAAAAAACTGGAAGACATAACACGAGCGGCAATAAAATTGGATTTACCAATGGTAATAGAAAAACAGTCAGGAACAATGTTTTGCAAGGACTACAAAGCGCAATTTAAGATGGTGCGGGGTCTAGTGAAGTAGACCCTTTAGGGCAACGTCTAGGGGACTTTTTAGTATCATTAATTTTTTTGTTTTCGCGATAAATTCTGACAGCAAGGGATTCATGAAGTGATTCCATGATATCAACCTTTTCCTTAGTAATTTCGCCAGTTTCATTAGAATAAAATACATATTTAACACCAAATAATTTCATGTATTCAATGCAATTTTTACAGGGTCGACTGTTTAGTAATTTTTCAGGGTCATTTCCCGAAACCCTGACGACATATAACTTCATTTTTGATGGAAGGCCCAGGGCCTTGATAGCTGGGTAAAAAGCACCGCTTCTGGGAATCTGTGAGCGGCTTGGAAAAGTCAAACAATGACGTCGGCCTCCTCGTTCCGTACAACTTCAGCAACTTCATAATAGCACACTGTTCAGCATGACAGTTAAGAGCATGACCAGTATGATAATTATAAGCGTCAGAAACGAGGAGCTTGCCATTGGCATAAATACCCGCAGAATGCTTGGAAAGCATGGGAGAGCGGGTAGCGTGGGTCTTAATAGTGTTGATAACGTCGGTACAGCGGCACATGATTATTAATATATAAATAATATTTAAGCTGAAAAAAAATCAATTTGGCATTCTTAATCAAATTTGAGCGTAATTTTGATATTTTGTTTGCTAACAGTTTTAATGGCAGAAATACTAAGCTCACGTCGTTTTCTGCGAGTATTGGATTCATTTTTAGAGTATTTGCAGCATTCTAACATATCTTTTTCTATATCTTTTAGATTGGTATCAACATAATCTATGACCCCAGAATCTATAGCCCATTTGAAGAAGTTAAGTTGCCCAACTGTGGAAATAATTTCGGTATCCTTATTAGAATATTTAATTCTTTCGTTTCTACAGAAAGGGTCAAATAATTTTTTACTCCAACCTTTTAATTGGGCTTTATATTCAAGCCAAACTATAAAAGGTTCTTGCTTACCGGAGACATCAAATGAAACATTATTCTTCTTACTATAATTAGTTACAAACCAATCAATAACACGAATAGAAATTTCACTTTGACCATTAATAATGGGAAGAACGCGTTTGATAGACTTTGGATTATCGTCAAAATATTTCTTAATACCTGCGTAGAGAAGTACCGTCTGGGATAGTAATGACATTATCTAAAGATACAACCAAAGCTTTAAATCAATTAAATACTTGATAATGTTCTTCCGTGGAGAAATTAACAGCAACAGGTTGACGATATTGATATTTATTAAAAGTGATATAGCTATCAGTATTTACATTTTTAGTATTATCATTAAAGCATTTTTCTTTGAAATTGAAGATATATTTGGAAAGGGTGTCTTCTAATTCGACGGATTTTTTATTGAGTAAATTGATATGAGTATTATCTTCAGGAGGAATACGGTAAATAATTGAGCTGAGGGTATTTAAAATTTTATTTTTAGTTAATTCAAGAGTATCGATATGATACTTACAATATTCAAAGTTTGGAAGATAATAAATACGGAAGAAATCATTAAGGTAAATTAGCATTTGTTGATATTCTTGGTTGTTGTAAATGGAAAGTTCATAGATACTGGAAATGAAATTTTTAATCTGAGAATTGAGATAATCTTTGTCTTCTAGGTCTTCAGAAAAGCCTTGTGGGGTATCATTTTGATTGGAATAGAAGTAATAAAATACTAAAAGAGAAATCAAAAGTGCCATGTTGTTAAGTTGAAAATTATTAATAATTTTATACATTCCAATGCAGGCAAGTATTAAAATAATAAATGTTCCATTTTTTTTATTCATTTATATTAATGGGAGAAAAAAATATATTTGAAGGAGGTTTAGGAACACCTCAATTAAATACTGATTATACAGATTTAACAGAACAACAATATTATACAGTTGTTGAGGGAATTCCACGAGATACACAAGTAAATTTATTACCAACACAGGGCTTAATAAATCAATTAAATGCGATTCAACTAGCAGCTGAAATGGAGGAAAAAAAGAAATTTGAAAAGGCCGGTATAACAAATCTTTCAATAAATGATATATTACAGAATTTTACTAATAACTTTTTTAGACTGCTCGATTTTACTTTGAATTACAATTATTCTGATTTTTCATTTAAAACATTTTTAGAACCATTTTTTGATGGTGAAAATTTAGTTTATACTGGGGTATTATTGGTATTAATTTATATAATATTTTCAACAATGTCGACGTGACTTGAAATTACAGTTTTACAGCAATATCGGGTTAATTTAAGCTCTTTTTCAAGAATATCTTGAGGTGACATTTTTCCTTCTTTCATAAGCATTTGATATTTACGATACTTATCAGCAAGGATTTTATTGCAGGTATAACAACGAACAGGTATAATCATTAATAAATAGAAATATTATTTATTTAAGTTAAAAAAATCAATTTGACGCTTGCGGCAAAAACGAATTAGCGATGCTAATTTTGTTTTTAGAAAATCAATTTGGCATGTATTAAACTTTATAATAAAATTTTGATATATTTTTAGTTTTAATTAAAGATAATATATTTGATAAATCTGTTTGATACCTATCATAAATTTTATCATCTGTTTTTTCTTTAATAAGCGAAATAATATGTTTTTCAAATAAATCTAATAGACCAATGATGTATTCAAAAACTGTATTTTTAGTAATACGCAATTTAATATTTAAAATTTTTTCCAAAGATAGAATGATATTTTTAAAAATTCGCCAAAAATCATAAACATGGAAAAATGGTGGTCCAATTTTTTTAACATTTTTAGTGAATATTTCTTTACTTTTTAGGTCATCAATATTATAATAAATTGGGAAAAATCTACTTAATTCTTTATATATTTGATGACATATTTTATCATTTACATTAAAAGTTTCAAAGTGATATGACCTACCAAAATCAGATATTTTTGCTAGGTTTTTAGTTGAAATTTTATAGTTATCTTTTTCAAGTTTATAATTAATTTCAATATTTTTATTTAGTTTATTGATAAAAATATTTCCGGTGTGTAAATCTAAATGAGCAATATGTTTTTCTGTTAATGCAAATAAACCAAATAATATTTGATAAATTATACTAAGAATATCATCAAAGTCATCTTCAAAGGAAGTGTAAGAATTCATATGGGTTGCAAGGTCTGAATCAGCAAGTTCATTTAATATAATTAAACTTTTAACTGGATAGTCTTTAAGACTAGTTATTTTATCTTTTAATTCACCGGTAATATTTCCAATAGTTTTTTTTAGTACATTATAATTTTCAATAAATACTTCATACACACTAGGCTCATATTCAGAAATCTTTTTTTCAACATTTTCAAGAGAATTATTAAATTCTACCATTTTTTCTAATTCATTTATTTTTTCTTGAATCAATTTACTTTCAAAAATGTATTTTTTGCTATGATTACAAATAAAATTATCATACATCAAATTAAAATGGGGACAACCTTTATCAATAATATACTTTTTAAGTATTGTCATAATTTCAATTTCTCGCTTATTAAATTCTAGATTTTTGATTGGGATAACTTTTATAGCAAGAGGTATTTGTTTTTTTTTATCTAAAATAGTAGCTTTCCAGGATTCTCCATCTTTACTTTTTTCTGGAGTGCCAAGAATACTGACTAATTTAATAATAGATGTATTTTTCTTTGTATCATAAATATAGCGATTATTTTTGGCATCTCTTTTAATACATAAATTTGGGAATTCTTTTAAAACCTCTTCAATGTAATAATATTTATCTATACGTTGTTTGTATAATTCTTCCATAATTAATAATTGGAAAAAATAATAAAAAATTGATTTTATTTGTGGCTTAAATAAATAATATTATTTTATATTAATGTCAGATTATGGTGATGAAGATTTAGGACAAGTAGAAATTTATGATGACTTAGATGAAGATTTCTTTGAAATTGAGGAAGAAGACCCTACAGAAGAAACTGATGAAATTTATGATGTCAAAGATACTATTGACAATATCAAGGAAAAAACAAGCAAATTAATTCCTAGGAGTGAGCGTAAGACTAGTAGAATAATGACAATTTATGAAAAAACACGTTTACTAGGTATTCGTACACAGCAAATTGATATGGGATGTGACCCTCTAATTAATGCTTCAGAAGGATTTACAGATTCTCTTCAAATTGCTGAACAAGAACTTAAACAAAAGAAATTACCCCTTATAATTCGCAGATATCTTCCAAATGGTGACTTTGAAGACTGGGAGGTAGATGAAATGATTATTCCTTAATTGACCAGTTTTAAGGAAAAATTTTTTTTTTCAGCTCAAATTTTAACTTAAAAAATTATTTCTATAAAAAGGTAATGAGTACTTTTACGGTAATTTCAAAATTTTATTCCTGGTTATCGCAGTACAAATTGCCGAAAGGGTCTAAGAACTACTCACATGTAAGTTTGGGGGATCCTCCTGGTACTTATTTAGTTCCGGAGGAAAATTTAGCTGAGTTTTATGAGCGTTATAATCAGTCAGTTTTGGAGGGAAAATTCCCATGTTTAGCAGAGCGTCACAGGGATACTGGTCCAGTAGTAATCGATTTGGATTTTAAGTTTCCAAATGAGGAAAAGTATAAAGAAGTGCATGGTTATACACTAACCGACCTTCAAAATATAGTTGGTTTATATGTAAAATATATAAAATATTATTTTAATATTTTAGACCCAACTGCATATATATTTGAGAAGACAAAACCGGTGGTAGATAAAAACTTAGTTAAAAGTGGCGTGCATATAATGTTTCCTGAGGTAATAACAACCCCGGATATTCAATATGTAATAAGAAGACGGGTATTGGAGGAAATTAATGATATCTGTAAGGACTTAAAGGTGGTGAATAATTTTCATGACATCATTGATGAATCTGTAATAGAGCGAAATAGTTGGTTAATGTATGGTTCATGTAAGCCTCGTGGAGAACCTTATAAATTAACTTATAAAATGAAATCAGATTTAAGTGCAAAGAAAATAAAGAGTGTAAAAGCCGGTGAACTAAAGGATTTAGTAATGTATTTAAGTATTCGTCGGGATTTAGACCCAATCCAATATAGAAACGAGATGATTCATAATGAAGCAATTTTATTTTACGAGGAAAACATATTAGGATTATCACAGGAGGATATCCCGGAGACAAAAAGAAAGAAGGCAATAAAGAGAACACAATTTACTTACCAAGAGGTATCAGATTTAGTATTATTACTTTCACCAACAAGAGCTGATAATTATCAGCAATGGATAGAATTGGGTTGGTGTTTGCATAATTTGGATAAAGATTTATTGGATATTTGGGTAGACTTTAGTAAAAAGAGTGCAAAGTATAAGGCTGGTGAATGTGAGAAATTATGGGAGAAGATGAAAGATGAAGGTTTATATATAGGAACACTGATAATGTGGGCGAAGACTGATAATCCAGAGGGCTATAGACAATGGGAGAAGAAGGATATTTCAAAGTTAATTTTGAATTCAATAAATAATTTTACCCATACAGCAATAGCTGAAATATTATTTCGTAAGTATGGACATGAATATGTTTGTGCTTCCCAAAAGTTTAAGTTATGGTATAAATTTGAGCAAAATCATTGGATAGAATCAGATGATGGTGTGGATTTAAGGAGTAAGATATCATCAGAGTTGGTTAGGGATTACCTTGAATTATTAAGTTTGTATTCAAATGACGACTTAGACGAGGTGACTGGTGTAAAGCACAAACAAAAGACAGCAAAGAAAGATAATAAGAGTCAGCATATTGAGGCAATGGGGTTGGCCTGTCCTTGTGCAAGATGTCAGATGAAACGAGAAGCAATTATGAAGACTGGAGAAATAAACGAGGAAGAGCTTCCGGATAAATTTGATACAGGAGAAGAAAAATTTATGTATGATAGAACATCTGAAGATTTTATAAAGGAACTTACAAAGAAGCTGCAAACAACTAAGTTTAAGAATGATATCATGACAGAATGTCGTGAGATGTTTTATGATCGTGATTTTTTAAATAAGTTAGATAATGCTGATGTAAATGAATTTTTAATTTGTACAAAGGATGGTGTTTATGACCTTAAAAAGTATGAAATGCGTTCTGGTCGTCCTGAGGATTACATAAGTATAACAACAAATAATCCTTGGGCAGATTATTCAGACCTATCAGACCCAAATAAAAAGAAAATATGGGAGGAAATGAATTTATTTTTGGAGACTGTGCTGGTTGATACAGAAATCCGTCATTATGTAATGAAAATGTTTTCAAGTTATTTGGCTGGAACAACACCGGATGAAAAATTCCATATTTTTACGGGTTCAGGTGCAAACGGTAAATCAAAGTTGATTGAATTGCTAAGAATGGCATTGGGAGAATATTCAAAGATATTCCCAATTGAGTTATTAACACAAAAGAAAGGGAAATCTGGTTCAGCATCACCTGATGTAGCTGATGGTAAAGGAAAAAGATTTGGAACTTTCCAGGAGCCTGGTCCAGATGAGAAGATTCAGGTTGGTTTAATGAAGGAATATTCAGGAGGTGATACAATTAGTTGTAGACCTTTATATAGACCACCAATAGAATTTAAACCAAGATGGAAGTTACTCTTAACATGTAATGACCTACCAAACATTCCTAGTACTGATGATGGTACATGGAGACGTTTATGTGTAGTTGAGTTTAAATCAAAGTTCGTGGACCCTAGAGATTATCAAGAGGGTAATAAATACGTTTTCCTAAAAGATAGAGAATTATCGCAAAAGATGCGAAATTGGAAAGAGGCATTCTTTTATTTATTAACGCAGTATTATCGAAAGTACGCTGAGGAAGGATTATCGCCACCTGAGGATATTATAAAATATACTAAGATGTATCAAGAGAAATGTGACCTTTATGCTCAATTCCTTACAGAATGTACAATTCCTTCTACGGATAAGAAAGAGGATACTGAGGAAAAAGAATTATATGCAGAGTTTAAGAATTGGTACGTCGGTTTATATGAAAATAAACCACCTAATTTTAAGGACTTCAAAGAGTATATGATGGCAAAGAAAAAACATTTAATTTCAATTAGAAGAAAGCACTTTAAAGTTACAGTAGTAAAGGACGAAGAAGAAGAAGATTAATGGTTAAGGATACGAGTTAAAGTGCTAAGGAGACGAGAGAACTCGGCATCAGTAAGGGAGTTAATGTTCTTGGGGCCAAGTTTGGCACGAGCGGAAGAATTAATACCTTCGGCGGCCTGTGCATATTGCATGGCCATTTGTCTATTAACGCTGCCGAACTGTGATGCAGGAGATGGGTTCTTGTAATCAAGATCCTGAATTGTCATGCTTCTGATTAAGTTATCCATATAAATAATATATAGATTTTTTTTTAACATGAAAAAAGAATTAAATTTCTTTAAAAGAATCGATTATATGATATTTAAGTTTTTTACAAATATTTTTTTGGAATAAAATAGAAATTATTTTTGGTATCCTGAAAATAAACATAAATTCAGATTTTTTTAGATATTGACCCTCCATAAAGTCCCGAATTTCAAATTGTTTTGACAAACTTAATTTTTTGCCATAATAGAATAAATTCAACGGTTGCACACCTGCTTTGTAGCTGAGTTTCATTCTATTAAAGTTATTTTTTTCGTAAAATTTTATTAAATGGTTTTCACATTCTAAAATGAAATCTTTATTACGATATTCATTTAATAGATAATTCATAAATTTTGGTCCATATCCTTGACCCTGTACATTTTTACTAAGGGCTAGATAGTCCAAATGAACTAAATTTTTGGAAGGAAAGTAGTTGAGAAGGGCAAACCCTATAACTTCTCCACTACTTTTTACTAAAAAGTGTGTGAGGTACTTACTTTGTACCTTTTTTATTAAATTTCTATTTTTAACCCTGAGATAAACTGGGAAATTAGATTTATATATATCAATTAATTGTTCTCTAAATGATTCTTGGTATTGATTAACGACGACAAAAACAGCGACTCATACTATTTAATAACAAATTATTTCTTAAATTTCAATTTCCCTAGCAAATTGAAATTTAAACAAAAAACTAATAATAATATTATGGATACTAAATGTCATGCTATATCTAATAAAAAAATACAATGCAATAATTCAAAAAAAAGTGGTGAAAATTATTGTGGTACTCATCTAAGAATGTTTTTACTCGGGAAACCCTTTGATTCAATAAAGGCGCCACAAAAGCCAAAAGAAGAAGAGAAGCCACAAAAGCCAGAGAAGCTAAAAGAAGAAGAGAAGCCTAAGGTTTCAGAGAAGCCTAAGGTTCCAGAAAAAGATATACCTGGAGAATGGGGACTAATTAGGGAATATCTTACAAAAGACGAAAAGTTATTTGAACCAGAAGATATAGAATATATTGCAAAAAATATTGGCTATACAAAAGATAAGGGAAGTTTCAAAATATTTGCTAAAAATTACCTACGTTTTAATACACCCAAAATTTTAACCATTCAAAGGGCTTACAGAAAACATTTAGCTAGAAGAATATTTGGTCCAACATTATTAAATCAAAAGTTAAGTTATAATGACACTGAGCTAATAAATTGTATTCCTCTTAATGAA
>Ga0172367_10005080_pt1 | contig 16032 bp, 11 predicted proteins | sample Lak10m_FD_114542 | JGI IMG/M metagenome (GOLD analysis project Ga0172367, IMG submission 114542) | Freshwater microbial communities from Kabuno Bay, South-Kivu, Congo - kab_022012_10m | ecosystem: Environmental > Aquatic > Freshwater > Lake | place: Democratic Republic of the Congo: South-Kivu...
ACTCGGCGTGATGAATGTGAGCGCGAAAAAGCCGTACACCACGGTGGGGATGCCAGCAAGAATCTCGAGCAATGACTTGAGCACGCTTCGGACGCGCTGTGGCGCGTACTCGCTGAGATAGACCGCGGTCAGGAGCCCAAGCGGCAACGCGATCAAGGCGGCGATGGCAGTCACGAGCAGCGTTCCAGACACCAAGGATGCCACGCCGAATCGCGGAGGGTTGCTCAGCAGAGGACTCCAAACCGAGTCGCCGAGGAAGTCCGCGACAGGCACGAGAAGCTGCCCATCGGTACCCCGCATGGTGAAGAAGCCCCACGTCTCGCGGACCAGAATCACGACAATGGCGAGTGTGGTGACAACGCTCAGCAGCGTGAGGAGGACGAGGGTGCTCTCGATGAGCCGCTCCAGAATCGCGCGCAGCCGCACGCGAGCGGGGCGCGCGCGTGGACTGATGAACGGCGTGGATGCTGGGAGCGAAGTCATGGGAGCAGCGGAAAATGGATAGTGCGGAGTCCGCACCTCGTCGTGCTGTGTGGTCTCGACGATGCAGCCATCACTTGTAGATCTTCGCGAAGGTGCCCTCGACCTTCTGTCCATCCTTCACGAATTGTGTGCCCGTGCGGCGCGCGGCCCAGTTCGCCGATACCTTGGCAAGTTGATCCTTTGTCAGCGGCAGATAGCCGACTTCCGTGGCCAGGTCCGAGACATTGGAAAGGTAGAAGTCGAGGTACGCGGCGACTTCCGGGCGCGCAGCGTCCTTGGCGTTCACGTAGAGAAAGAGCGGTCGCGCAAGCGGGTAGGTCTCGTCGAGCACGGTGGCGGCGGCGGGGGTGACTGGAGTTCCTGCAGAGCCGATGACCGGCACGGATCGCAGGCGGCTCCGATTCTCCTCGTAGAAGGCAATGCCAAAGAAGCCGATGGCATCCACATCGCCCGCGACGCCGAGCACCAACACATTGTCGTCCTCGCTGACACTGATGTCCGTGCGAATCTTTCCGTCCTTCCCCATCACCGTTTCCTTGAAGTAGTCGAACGTCCCCGAATCCGTACCGGGCGAGTACCGCTTGATCGTGCGGTCTGGCCACGACGGATCGACCTCCTTCCAAGTACGCGGTCCGCCCTCGGAGAAGATGCTGCGCGCCTGCTCGATCGAGATGGACTTCATCCAATCGTTCTTGGGGTGTACGACGAAGCAAAGCGTGTCGATCGCAATCGGGACTTCAATGAAGTCGATCTTGGCTGCTGTTGCGAGGCTGAGTTCGCTCGGTGCGATGGGGCGCGATGCATCGGAGATTGCGGTCTCGCCATGACAGAAGCGTTTGAACCCGCCACCTGTACCCGAGACGCCCACGGTGACATTCACCTTCGGTGCGACCTTCGCGAACTCCTCTGTGACAGCCTCCGTGAGCGGAAACACGGTGGAAGATCCATCGATCCGTACTGAGCCGCGCAGGGACTTCAGATCGGGCGGCGACTGTGAAAACCCGTTCGCGGCCGTGAACAGAGCTGCGGCCGCTGTGGCAATGGCGGCCAGTGGCAATGGCTCAAAAACCTTCATGCGATAATGCTCTCCGATTGGCGGGAAAGAATTGTTCAGGTTCCGTTCATTTGGCGGAAGCCGCGCGGTATTCGCAGCGAAAACACGGTTCCACCACCCCTTGGACAGTCGACCGATGCGGACCCGCCGTGCACCATGGCGATGTGCTTCACGATGGCGAGGCCAAGCCCGGTACCGCCCGCCTCGCGGCTGCGCGCGGCATCCACCCGGTAGAAGCGCTCAAAGAGGCGGGGGAGGTGTTCCTCGGCAACGCCAGGACCCTCGTCGCGCACATCGACTTCCGCAAAGCCATTGGCGAGATCGCCAACGATCTCAACGGTGGTTCCCTCGGGCGAATACTTCAGCGCGTTGGACAGCAAGTTCAGCACGGCTTGTGACAGCAGACTCGCGTTGACGGTGGCGTGCAGGTCCTCGGGAACGGTGTTGCGAACGGTCATGCCGCGCGCCTGCGCCATGAGTGCTACCTGCGAGCATGCGTCTTCCACCACGCTGCGCAGAGGAGTCTGCGCAAAGTCAAGATGTGTGGCGACGCGCGGCTGATCGAGGAATGCAAGCAGCAGAATGTCCTCGATGAGTGTCGAAAGGCGGATGGTGCTGCGGTGGATCACACCGAGGAAGTGGCGCACCTGCTCAGGGTCATCGGCGCCAACATCGAGCAGCGTTTCCACATATCCCTTGATGTTGGTGATGGGAGTTCGCAGTTCATGAGACACATTCGCCGCAAAGTCCGCGCGGACATTCTCCAGTCGGCGAAGACGCGTGACATCATCGAGGGCCAGCAGCACGCCGCCACTGGGCGATCCACTGAGCGGTTCGCCTGCCACCATCAGCGACTCGGCACCTGCACCTGTGAGCCGAACTTCCGCCGTGATGGGCTCGACTGAAACGGCAGAGCGTTCGGCGAATGCGAGCAGTTCCGGCTGGCGGATCACTTCAGCAAGCAGGCGCCCGCGGTAGTCGGTGGTCTGCAGTCCGAGCATCCGCTCGGCGATCTCGTTGGCGCTTCGGACACGAAGTTGGCCGTCGAGTGCAACAAGCCCGGTCTGGATCGCGCTCAGCAGCGTCTGGAGATCGTCACGCTCCATTTCGGCACGGGCGAGTGCCTCCGCATAGCCGCGCTGCGCACGCGCGATGCCGCGCTGGAGTCGCAGTGTCCCCTCGTGGCGTGAGTCGGGCAGCGAGGCACCGAGTTCTCCATCACCGATGCGAGCGAGCAGCCCATAGAGCGTCATGACGCGCTCGCGCTCCATGCGCCGTGTGATCCAAGCGACGACTGCCGCCGTTGCCGCCATGCCTGCGCCCACAAGCGGAGCAGGACCGACTCCCGCCAGAACGCAGATGGTCAATGCCACGAACGCCGAAGCTGCAGCGATTCGGGAGGAGCGCCAGTGCGTTCCATCGGCAATGCGAGGCATCCCCCGACTTTACCCGCACTGCGAGGAGGCTCACTCGGCCGTGACCGCTTCGCCGTCCGCGAATCGGTAGCCGACGCCACGCACTGTTTCGATCGCCTCGCCCACTTCGCCGATCTTGCGGCGGATAGCGGTGATGTGCACATCGATCGTGCGCTGCGAAAGAACCGTCAGCGGTCCGTGGACCGCTGCGATGATCTGGTCACGAGTGCGCACAAAGCCAGGTTTGCGTGCAAGCATGTTGAGCATCTCGAACTCAGTGATGGTCAGGGAAATCTGCTTGCCGTTCACCGAGACTTGGTGGCGCTCCTTGTCGATCACCAGTTTGCCACCGCAGCGCACGATCATGGAATCCGTGGATTGCTCGCGCAGCGGCGCTGACGTGCGACGCAGGGCATTGTGGATACGAGCCATCAGCACGCGAGGGCTGAACGGCTTCGTGACATAGTCGTCCGCACCAAGTTCGATGCCGTTGACGATGTCGTTTTCACTGCCGCGTGCGGAAAGCATCACGATCGGGACGCCGCACGTGTCGTCGCTCTCCTTCATGCGCTTGCAGACCTCGAGTCCGTCAAGATCTGGAAGCATCAGGTCGAGAACCATGAGTTTCGGCGGCGCTTGGCGCGCCAACTCGAGCGCGCGACGACCCGAGCGCGTGACGGCGCATTCGAACCCCTCGCGCTGCAGGTGAAAGCGCACCAGTTCGGCGATCTCCTGCTCATCCTCGACGATCAATGCTGTGTTCTTGGCACCCATGGCAACCCTCCCATTATCGCGCGCGTTGTTCACACTTCGCGGTAGTGCCATGTGAAGATTGGGTGAAGGTCGACGCGCTGCAGCGCAGCAGGATGCCATCCTGGCCCGCCCCGGAGGTCCTGCCGGTCACGGCTGGCAGCGTGATTGGAACGCCATCCATGGCGAGTGCACCGAGAACCGCCATGGCGGTCGGCTCTCGCGCTTCTGGTCCAATCCCAAGTGCCTGCGTGGTTTGGATATGCGACCCGCTTGCTTGTTCGATGGCCGCCATCAGCGGCTGGTGGTGAACGCCCCCCCCGGCGGCAAAGACCTCGGGCGTCCTTGCATCGCTTTGGCTCGAGGGACCGCCGATCGTCCGACCGATGGCAGAACCCACAGCTGCCGCCGCGGTGGCAAGGGCATCCTCGCTTGGAAGATCGCGAAGGGCGATCGCCGCCTTCGCAACGACTTCGTCCGCGGTTCCAAGCGAACGACCCGACTGCGCCTGCGCGGTGAGCATCGCCTCGAGTTCGCGCTGCACATCGGACGAGGCGGTGCCACGCGAGGCGCGTTGGCCATCACGGTCGAAAGCCTCACCGATTCGCGTTCGCGCGAGATGATCGAGCAGTTGGTTGCACAGGCAGACATCGAAGCCGCGTACGCCGTCCACCCACTCGGTATCGCGCGCGCTCCCGCGTCCGAGCGGCGCACGCGGAAGTCGTGTGGCGTTGGCGAAGCCGCCAAGGTTCACAACCACGCGCGCACGGCGTGGCGATCGGAAGAGCATCCAGTCCGCGAGCGGCGTGATGGGCGCGCCTTGACCGCCGAGCGCAAGATCGCGTGCGCGCAAGTCGAAGAGCACAGGGCAGCCGAGCTCGGTCATCAGCGGAGTCGGATTGATCCACTGCAGACTCGTGGGTGGCGCGTGAAAGAGTGTCTGTCCGTGCACGACGACCAGGGTCGGTGAACCATGTTGCGCCTCGAGTTCGCGAAAGGCGGGGAGGTGGGCGAGCGCGAGTTCGCGTGCGAGGCGCGCCAAGTCGGCGGCGGTCGTCGGCTCCTGTCGCTGGACGGCGCGTAGGCGGTCGCGCAGCGCGCCAAGCGGCGCCGCGGCCGTGCCGAGCAGCGCAGCGCGTGCGCGGAGCCCGCGTCCAACGATGTGCACTGCCGCGGCATCGACAGCATCGATGCTCGTGCCTGTCATCGCACCGAAGATGAGTCGCGGTCCGCGCGGCGGCATCCGTGCAGTATCGCAGTTGCTAGACTCGGATGCCAATGAGCAAGAGAATCTTGGTGACGGGTGGGGCGGGTTTTCTCGGTTCCCACCTGTGTGAACGACTGCTCGCGGAGGGGCACGATGTGGTCTGCCTCGACAACCTGTTCACCAGTCAGAAGCTGAACATCGAGCACATGATCGGGCAGCCGCACTTTGAGTTTGTGCGCCACGATGTCACCGAGAGTTTCAAGTTCGAAGTCGACGAGATTTACAACCTCGCTTGCCCCGCCGCGCCGGGGCATTACCAGCACAACCCGATCAAGACGCTGAAGACGAGTGTGATGGGCACCATGCACGCGCTTGGGTTGGCGAAGCGACTTCGCGCGAAGGTGCTGCAGGCATCGACAAGCGAGGTGTATGGCGATCCTGATGTGCATCCGCAGCCCGAGGACTACCGAGGGAACGTGAATCCCATTGGACCGCGCTCGTGTTACGACGAGGGAAAGCGCGCTGCCGAGACATTGATGTTCGATTACTGGCGCGTCAACAAAGTCCGTATCAAGGTTGTTCGCATCTTCAACACATACGGGCCGCGCATGCATCCCTTCGATGGTCGGGTGGTCAGCAATTTCATTCGTCAGGCGATTCGTGGTGAACCGCTCACGCTGTATGGCGATGGCATGCAGACGCGGTCATTTTGTTACGTCGACGATTTGGTGGACGGTCTCATGCGGGCGATGGCAACCGAGGATGATTTCACTGGACCCGTGAATCTCGGCAATCCGGAGGAGTTCACCATCCGCGAATTGGCGGAGCGGGTTGTGAAAGCTGTCGGGGGCTCGGCGCGGATCGAACAGGCTCGTCCGCTTCCACAGGATGATCCGGCGCAGCGCTGCCCAGATATCACTTTGGCAAGGCGGGTGCTCGGGTGGGAGCCGCGCGTGAAGCTCGCCGAGGGGCTGCCGCGGACAGTGGAGTGGTTCAAGAGCGTTGATATGACGCAGTTCCGCGCGCCCACGCCGAACTATTGAGCGGTCCGTGCTTTGGTGCGGTTGACCATCCGTGGCGCAGGTGGTGGCCTGTTCCTTTAGATCCTGGTCCAAGCGCTTGAAGTGGGCAACTTGGCTCGGCTTGCTTCTGGCGCGAAGAACTGCAGAAGGCCGCACTTTGCACAGCAAACAACATCAAGCTTTGGGGTCGTCCACCACTTGGTGGAGAGTTGAGGGAGGTAGTTCGGCGCGTAACCGCCGCCTGAACTCACCTTGGTGATGTAACGGTCAGTGCTGCCGCAGCTTGGGCAGATGCGCGGGATGATTGGCTGGGGGGTCATCGATGCCAAAGAGTAAGGATGGCGCCGTGGGAGTCGGTGTTGACGGGAGAAAAACGGGGCGCTTTGGGGGGCGGCGGTTGCAGGCTGTTAGCGTGCCTCGAGGAAAAAGCCCGCAAGAAATGGACCCGAAAAAAATACGAACAAATCGTTGACGGATGCCGATAGGACCTATACCGTACAGATACCAAACGAAGCAAGGATGCTCCTGGTCGAAGAATCGCGTGGATTCGAGACCTTGGGCGGAAATGAAGGAGTCAGTGGACAACATGATCGCAGCAGCACCAAACGGAGTTCAGGGAAACAAGTCGCAGTCGGGAAGCGCGCCAATCGCCGCAGCCGGGGGGGGAGGAGCCGGGGCCGCAACGAAGTCGCCAACACCGCGCGCAGATCTTGGCGCGCCGGCGAGAGGCAGTGTGGATACAACTGCAGCGATGCCCGCAACAACACAGTCCACCCCATCGTCGCAGTCACCTGCCGGTTCGACAACTGGAAAGTCGAGCGCGAAGGAGCCAGCCGCTGCAGCCGCACCGGCCGCTGTAGCCGCGCCGGCAAATGCTGCAAAGGTTCGTGCGCTCGAAACTGCGGTTGGTCATATCGAGAAGACCTTTGGCAAAGGGTCGATCATGCGGTTTGTCGGTGACAACCTCCCCGATATCCAAGGGATCAGCACTGGTGCACTGAGCCTCGACATTGCACTTGGCGGAAAGGGTCTGCCCAAAGGCCGCATCGTGGAGATCTTTGGCCCAGAGTCCTCTGGCAAGACCACGCTCGCACTGACAGTCATCGCGAATGCTCAGAAGGGGGGAGGAAATGCGGCATTCATTGACGCAGAGCACGCGCTTGATCCATCGTGGGCGAAGCGGCTTGGGGTCAAACTCGAGGACATGCTCATTTCCCAGCCTGACACGGGCGAGCAGGCGCTTGAAATCTGCGAACTGCTTGTCCGATCGAATGCAGTGGATGTGATCGTGGTCGACTCGGTTGCGGCGCTGATTCCTCGCGCTGAAATCGAGGGCGAAATGGGCGATAGTCATGTGGGCTTGCAGGCGCGCCTGATGAGCCAGGCGATGCGCAAGCTGACAGGAGCCATCGCCAAGAGTGATGTGATCGTGATCTTCATCAATCAGTTGCGTGAGAAGATTGGCGTCATGTTTGGCAGCCCAGAGACAACCACGGGCGGTCGTGCGCTCAAGTTCTATTCGTCTGTGCGTGTGGATATCCGCCGCATTGGTGCGATCAAGGATGGTGAGCAGAATGTGGGTAATCGGGTTCGCGCGAAGATCGTCAAGAACAAGATTGCCCCTCCATTCCGCGAAGCGGAGTTTGACATCATGTTCACTGAAGGCATCAGCACCTCAGGCGATCTGCTTGATGTCGCGGTGCTTCACGGCGTGTGCGAGAAGTCAGGAGCATGGTTCAGTTTCGGGCAGGTTCGCTTGGGTCAGGGGCGCGAGGCATCAAAGGCCTTCATCCGTGAGAACGCGGATCTTGCTGCAGAGATTCGATCCGCAGTGATCGCGAAGCTGGCCAGGGATCCGCACCCGCCAGCGGCTGCGAAGCGTGGAGCGGGCTCCAACGACGAGTAAACGAAGGCCAAGTTGCTTGCAGGAGGGTCGCCTTGACCTTCAAGTGCTGTGGTTCGCGCATCCCACATGATCTTCGTGAGGTGCGGCCGAGGCGTAGGTCGGTGGAGCAGTTCGCGGGACATGGCAGGAAACAGCAGGACGGGGATCACTCGGCGGAAAGGGCCGGTCGCCGAGTGGTCCACCGGGTGCACACCAAGCTGCACCATGATGCGCACCAAGCTGCACCATGGCGGCAACGATGCACCCCATGCGTCTCCCTGCTAGACTTTCGGTCCGCTGCGGGCGTGGCGGAATTGGCAGACGCGCAAGATTCAGGTTCTTGTGGGGTAAAACCCGTGGAGGTTCGATTCCTCTCGCCCGCACTCTTGACGCAAGGACGCGCCGCTGAAAGGCGGCGCTTTTTCATTGAGACATTGGTCTTCCGTCCGTGATCTATCTCGACAACAACGCCACAACGGCTCCATCGATCACGGTGATGGAGGCTGTTCGCTGCGCGTTGCATGAAGGTTGGGGCAATCCATCGAGTGTGCATCCCTTCGGCGCTTTGGCGCGCGAGAGCGTGGAGTGTGCGCGGAGTGATGTTGCGCTCGCCATCGGTGCCTCAACGCGCGAGGTGGTGTTCACTTCGGGTGGAACGGAGTCCTGCAATCTCGCACTGTTTGGTTCGCTCGGGCATGAGCCAGGGCGTCATCTCGTGGTGACAGCACAGACGGAGCACGCGGCTGTTCGGGAGTGTGCGACCGCCGTTGAGAGTGGTGAGTGGCGCGCAGGTTCGGACCGCGGCGAGGTCACTTGGGTCGATCTCGATTCGGAAGGGCGGGTCGATCTTGGGCAACTGTCCCGTTTGCTTGGCAAGCGCGCCAGTGAGGTGGCGGTCGTTTCGCTGATGTGGGCAAACAATGAGACGGGTGTGATTCAGCCTGTCGAGCAGATTGCCATGATCTGCCGTGAGCATGGGGTTCGCTTCCATACCGATGCAACGCAGTGCCTCGGTCGGATGGTGATCGATGTCTCGCGGATCGGATGCGATCTCCTGAGCATCTCTGCTCACAAGGCGCATGGACCGAAGGGGGCTGGTGCGCTGTACTGCCGACGCGGCGTTTCCCTTGTGGGGCAAGCCGTTGGCGGTCCCCAAGAACGCGGACGCCGAGGCGGTACGGAGAATGTCGCCGGCATTTGCGGATTCGGGGCGGCGTGTTCAGAGGCATCACAGTGGCTCGCGCGCGGGGACATGCCGATGAAGCAACTTGCCCAGTGGAGGGATGCCTTTGAATCGGCGGTCGCGGCTGCGGTTCCTGGCGCCGTGGTGATCGGTCAGCGCGTTCCACGCCTGTGGAACACGAGTCTGATCGCGTTCCCGCGGTTGCAGTCGGAAGCGCTATTGGTCGAACTCGGGCGACTCGATGTGGCCGCTTCGGCGGGAGCCGCATGCTCCTCAGGTTCGCTCGATCCGTCGCCCGTCCTGTTGGCGATGGGGATTGACCGCGAGGTCGCGCATGGCGCGGTTCGCTTCTCGATGTCACGGCTCACGACACAGCGCGAGATGGATGATGCATCGGCGCGCGTCGTGCAGGCGGTGCAATCGGTTGCCCGCGCGATGCCTTAGGGCGTTCGATCACATGCCTCGAGCGGCGCGGTAGCGGCTGATGAGCTGCTGGGTGCTGCCATCGTGCGTCGGCTTTGGTGATGGTCCGCTCAGTTCGGGGATGATCCGCTGCGCAAGCACCTTGCCGAGCTCGACTCCCCACTGGTCGAAGGAGTTGATGTTCCAGATCGTTCCCTGAGTGAAGACCTTGTGCTCGTAGAGCGCGATGAGACTGCCAAGCATCGCCGGATCGAGTTTCGGGCAAAGCATGGTGGTCGTTGGTCTGTTTCCCTCGAACTGCCGGTGCGGCGCGAGCCATGCGGGACTCCCTTCCTTCTCGACTTCCGCAAGCGTCTTGCCAAATGCGAGCGCCTCCGCCTGTGCGAGCACGTTTGCCACGAGCAGATCCTGATGATTCCCGATCGGGTTGTGCGACTGGCAGAACGCGATGAAGTCGCAGGGCACGAGCGGCGTTCCCTGATGAATCATCTGATAGAAGGCATGTTGGCCGTTCGTGCCAGGCTGTCCCCACACCGCAGGACAGGTGGACCACGACACGCGAGCCCCATCGAGGGTTACATGCTTGCCATTGGATTCCATTTCGAGCTGCTGCAGATAGGAACTGAAGCGGTCGAGATACTGGTCGTACGGCAGCACCGCCAATGTCTGCGCGCCGAGGAAATTGACATTCCAGATCCCCACAAGCGCCATGAGGACGGGGAGATTCCGCTCGAGCGGCGCCGTGCGGAAGTGCTCATCCATCTCATGGAAGCCACGGAGCATGTCATGGAACGCGTCGGGGCCGATGGCAAGCATGGTGGAGAGCCCGATGGCGGAGTCCATGGAGTATCGACCGCCCACCCAGTCCCAAAACCCGAACATGTTTGCTGTATCGATGCCGAATGCCCGGACCTTCTCCGCATTTGTGGAAACTGCGACAAAGTGCCGAGCGACCGCGGCCGAGTCTCCGCCGAGTCCACGGAGCAACCACTCTCGCGCGGTATTGGCGTTCGCCATGGTCTCGAGGGTTGTGAAAGTCTTGGATGAGACAATGAACAGGGTCTGCGCAGGATCGCAGTCGCGCGTCTTTTCGGCGAAATCGGTTGCATCCACATTGGATACGAAGCGCACGGAGAGATCGCGCTGCGTGAAGGGGAGCAGCGCGTCGTACGCCATCGCAGGCCCGAGGTCGCTGCCACCGATGCCGATGTTGACCACGGTACGGATGGGCTTCCCCGTGTGTCCGCGCCATTCACCCTTGCGCACGGCGGAACTGAACGCGGCCATGCGGTCGAGGACAGCATGCACATCAGGTACCACGTTGTGACCGTCGACAAGGACCGTGGCGCCGCGCGGCGCACGAAGGGCGGTGTGTAGCACCGCGCGATGCTCCGTGATGTTGATCTTCTCCCCGCTGAACATCGCCTTCGTGCGCTCTGAAACACCGCATGCTCGGGCGAGCGCGAGCAGCGCATCGAACACGGCGGGAGTCATGCGCTGTTTGGAGTAATCCATGAAGATCCCGCGTGGACCCTCCACACTGAACCGCGCCGCACGGCCGGCATCTCCGTTGAACAGATCGCGCAGGTGAACCGCTCCATCGGTCTTTGCGAGTTGCTGCAGGGACTTCCACTCGGGTCGTGCGTCCAGGCGGAGTGCGTTCTGCGACGTGGGCTGTTGAAGGGTGCTCATGGAGGCAATGTAGGGGCAGCGGTGGTTGGAGACCTTCACGGAACCGCAACTCCGCAGCTCGAGGGAAGTGGTGTTCCCCACGCTATTCTCTCGATCATGAAATCCACCGCACTCCTCAGCATGACTGGCCAGTCGATTTGGCTCGACAACATCACCCGCAAGCTGCTCGATTCAGGACAACTGGCGCAGTGGATCCGCGATCTCTCGGTGGTTGGTCTCACTTCGAACCCATCGATCTTCGAGAAGGCGGTGACGGGGTCGAGTGATTATGACACGCAGGTCTCGGCGCTTGCGGCGAAGGGACTCCCTGCTGAGCAGGTGTTCTTTGAGTGCGCCATCACTGATCTCACGCGAGCATGCGACCTGTTTCGCGGCGTTCATGAACGCACGGGCGGTATCGACGGTTGGGTGTCGCTTGAAGTGTCGCCACTTCTCGCGAACGACACGAAGGCAACGCTCGCGCAAGCACGCGAACTTCATGCGAAGGCGGGTCGTCCCAACCTTTACATCAAGGTTCCAGGAACGCCCGAGGGTATTCCTGCCATCGAAGAACTGACATTCGCTGGTATCTCCGTGAATGTCACTCTGCTGTTCTCCGCAGAGCACTGCTGCGCTGCGGCGGAGGCGTACATGCGAGGGCTCGAGCGGCGCGCAGCTGCGAAGCTGCCGCTCGGCGTCGTGAGTGGAGTGGCGAGTCTGTTCGTGTCTCGGTGGGATCGCAAGACCGCGCCGAAACTGCCTGCAAATCTGAAGAACACCGTTGGTGTAGCCGTGTGCCGCAAGTGCTACAGCGAGTACTGCGCGCTGTACTCCTCTGATCGATGGCTCGCCCTTGAGGCGGCCGGTGCGCGCCCGCAGCGGCTGCTCTTCGCAAGCACAAGCACCAAGGACCCAAGTCTCTCTCCAACTTTGTATGTCCAGGCACTCGCCGCGCCGCGCACCGTGAACACGATGCCTGAGGAAACGCTGCTGGCCGTCAGCCGCGGCATGGAGTTGCCATCAGTGCTCGCGCCGAGCGATCGCTCGTGGCAAACAACGCTCGATGCGGTCACAAAGGCGGGTATCGACCTCGATCGCTGCGCAGCGGAGTTGCAAGTCGAAGGTCGCGACGCCTTCGACAAGAGCTGGAAGGAACTGATTGGCGCGATCGAGGGCAAGACCGCAGCGCTCGCCCGCTGAGCACTCTTGGATGCATTCTCGGCTAGATGTTGCAGCGCCGTCTGTGCGGCGCTCAGCTACCCCAAGCCGCAAGCAGCGCCGAGAGATCCACTCCCGACACGATGCCGTCCTGATTGATATCCGCGGGAATGTTGAAGGTGCCCCATGCGGCGAGCAGCAGCGAGAGGTCGGCGCCGTCGATCGTTCCGTTGCGATTGATATCCGCCCAGTTGTAGGTGCCACCGCGCGACCAAGCGGAGGCGGGGATGACTGCCTTTGCAACTCCAGGGCCTTGCCAGGACGTGATGAGGCCTGCGCCGCCGCCGTTCTCGAAGAACTCGACTGTGATGGCATGACGACCTGCAGCCAAGGCGATCGTGCCCGAACGCTCGACCATTGCATGAAGACCATCATTGTTCACCACAGCTGTCTGACCGATCAGCAGTCGCGAGCCGTCGTCGGAGTTCGTAAAGAGAGTCCAAAACCCAGATGTCGGAATGTTGATCCAGCCGCGGAAGACGGCGCCCACCTCGTCGGCGCGTCCACTGGTCGCAAAGTTGCCGCCCGTGCTGGCAAAGTTGATGTCGTTCAGGATGCCACCTGCATACTGTGTGAGTGTGGTGAAATCAGGAAGGACTTGTGGTGCCACGAGTTGGTAGTAGCTGACGATGACCCCAGGTGCGGAGTTGCCGGGGTTCTCTGGGTAGCGTAAGGCGGCCACGTCGACCGTGATGTTGGCGGAGTTGCTCAGTCCGCTTGCTTCCACGACGGTGTATGCGAAGGTGAGTGAGGTGGTGGTGCCGCCTGGAGCAGTGAACCGCACGATGCTGCGTCCATTGGGTCCTGCGCCTGGTACGACGACTGCGGATGCACCGCCGCCGGGCTGCGCGACCGAGATGGAAGTGATCGGATCGCAGTTGAGTGCGAGGTCGTTTGCGAGCACATCGATGTCGATGACCGCTCCTGTCAAGCAGGTGGCGTAGTCCGGAAGCGCTGCGGGTGGCTGCACGGACGGCGAGAAGTTGCATGCGCCTCCGCCGATATACGAAGTGATCGAGCCGATGCTCATCGGATGGAAACGCATGTCCACATTCGACATGCCCCCATCGCAGATGTGGCAGTAGCTCATGATGGTGCCCTCATCGTTGTTTGCAGCGGTGCAGTCCTGGGGGTCCGATCCGCAGCCGTCCGCGGGGGGGGTGTAGTTGTGCGTGTGCGGCGCGCCGTAGTTGTGACCGAGTTCGTGGGCCACAACCATGATGTCCCAGTTGTCCCAGCTGTTGTCGACCAGCGGATAGGGGAACCAACCGCCGAGATTTGCGGACACGGAGTACGCGTAACTGCCACAGCCTGCATTGAGCCATGCGACGCCGCCACCGAGTCCACGACCCGAGAGGAAGGTGGCGGAGTTGCGCTGCACGGCTGGAGGCGTTGCTTCCCAAACAGATCGGAACTGGGAGAGCTGCGCACCGGTGCCTGTCGCATCCCACGGGTCTTTTGCCGTTGGCCAAAGTCGAATCAGGCAGGGGCTTGGGCGAAGTCCAACATCGCGCGAATAGATGTCAGTCAGTGCGCTGAACAGCGTCGCGACGTAGGCAGCCGCTGCGCCCTGATTGCCACCGAAGAGCAGAAGGAACTCATGGTCGGTTTCAACGGCGATCCGCGATTGCCGACAGGTGCCAGATCCTGCGATGCTGCCCTCATCGCCGCCACCATCCCCACGCCCTGCACCACCTGCGTTGCCGCGATCGTCGGGGGGCAGCAGGGTCTCGCAGCTCCAGTCTCGAGTTCGCAGCGTTCCTGGCGGAAGCGCGCTGTGGCGAAATGCGACGATCGGTCCATTCTGGTCGGCCGCGCCGCTTGAGATGATCCAGCGTCCTTCCGCAGTGATCACGAATCCAATCAGAAAGCTCTCATGCCTGGCGATCATGACCCGCGAGGATGGATCGCCAACGAGCGAACCACCGAAACAGGTGAGCGCTGGCAACGCGAGCGGAACATCCACGATCTGCCCGTTGGCATCGAGCGATGCCGAAACCACCTGTGTGCCCTCGAGCGGAGTTCGGCGGTGCAGCAGGGCATCCACAGTCTGTCCAGGCGCAATCGGAAGGCCCGTCAACAGCGCATCCTCCGCCGCAGCGAGTGTCTGCCAACTCTTCTCGTCCACCTCAAGGAGCGCAACGATGCCTTGCAAATGTCCGGGTACTGCGCCAGGTGCGCCGAGCTCCTGCGCAGGGACCTCACGAAGAGGCGACTCCAGACGCACGAAAGAACGGACGGGTGGCTGCGGGATGGGGCTCGGCTGCTGTGCTAGAGCCGGACCGGTCAGAAGAACGACCGTCGCTGCTGTCAGTGAACGAGCCAAGTGGGGGAGTCGCATCATTTGAGTAGACACCGAAATGATGCCGCAGTCAAAGCAAACGCAAGGAGTTTCTGCAGGTACGAGAAGATGTTGGTGCGCCCATGGCACCGCACGGGGTCTCGTGCTCGATTCAGATACGAAGCGGCGCCCGATCGTGCTGCTTCCGAAGTGCCTGTACCGCCGCCCACGCGCTCGGCTCGCGTGCGGTGAAGCGCGCCAGTTGCGTGGCCGTCACCTGCAAGATGGCCGCGGCTCGCTTCCCATCGCCGAGGGCAATGTTCCATGCGTCGAGTGCCTCGGCGAGCATCGATGGAAAGTCGTCGTGCTCTGTCGCACAGCGAATGCGCCCACCAGCGCACCGCGAGAGCCACAACGCACTCGCGCCACGAGACACCGCGTGCGGCTGCTGCGAAGAAGCGGAACGAACCTGGACTGCCAGAGCGACGCGCAGTCGATGCAGTGCGACCATGCGATTTTCGGCGAGGCTCCGACGCTCACTCGCTTGGGCGCGAACCCCAGTGGGTGTGTGGGTCAAGAAGCACGCGGTCTCGACCTTGTTCCTGTGTTGACCGCCTGGCCCGCCCACTCTGCCTGTTCGTGTTTCGCAGACAGCGAGCAGCTCCGACGGGGGTATGCACGCTGGATGATCGATGCCTCTCGGTCGTTCCACGGCGCTTACCCAGTGCGTCGGCGCTCACCACGCCGGCCGCGCGCGAGCGCCGAGAGTGGTTCGGCGATTGTGTCCCAACCATCTCGGTCGCCGCGCTGAAGCCGCAGCGCACCGGTCGCCGCAATCATTGCGGCGTTATCCGTGCAGTATCGGGGCTCGCTCAGTCGCAGATCGATGCCACGCGTCTCGCATCCGCGCGTCAGTTCGCGCCGAAGCAGCGCGTTTGCAGCGACGCCGCCGCCGACGAGCAGTGTGCGTGCGGCCACTTCCTCGCTTGCTCTCCATGTGCGGTCGAGGAGCTGGTCGACAACAGCAAGCCGAAAGGACGCGGCAAGCGCCTCCGTTTCCTTCGGTGAACGCTGATGCGCGAGTGCAAGCGCTGTCTTGAGACCGCTGAAGGAGAAGTCATGCCCGCGAAGGCGAGTGCGCGGCAGGGGAATGAGCGCTGGATCGCCGCGCTCTGCAGCCGCATCGAGCCGAGCACCGCCTGGGTAGCCAACGCCAAGGATCGCAGCTGCCTTGTCGAATGCCTCGCCCGCAGCGTCGTCGATTGTCGCGCCAAGCAGGATGGGTTCGAGCGGGCCGTGCATGGAAAACAGGCTTGTATGTCCGCCAGAAACCACAAGGCCGAGCGCGGGCCACACAATGGGCGGGCGATCAAGCAGGCACGCCACGAGATGCGCGGCGACATGATCGACGCCGACGAAGGGTCGTGCGCTTGCCCAGGC
>Ga0172367_10005081_pt1 | contig 16031 bp, 11 predicted proteins | sample Lak10m_FD_114542 | JGI IMG/M metagenome (GOLD analysis project Ga0172367, IMG submission 114542) | Freshwater microbial communities from Kabuno Bay, South-Kivu, Congo - kab_022012_10m | ecosystem: Environmental > Aquatic > Freshwater > Lake | place: Democratic Republic of the Congo: South-Kivu...
AAGTACTTTCGTTATTGCTGCCGTAAGGGTCGTTTTACCATGGTCAACGTGACCAATCGTTCCAATGTTTACATGCGGCTTGTTACGCTCGAATTTTGCCTTTGCCATCTCTAAGGCCCTCCTTAGTCTATCAGATTTATTTCTTAACCTTTAACTTTAGCAACAATTTCTTCAGCTACAGATTTTGGAACCGGCTCGTAATGGTCAAATGTCATTGCATACGTAGCGCGTCCTTGAGTAGCAGAACGAAGATCAGTAGAATAACCAAACATGGAAGCGAGCGGAACCATTGCAGATACGATCTGCGCACCTGCTCTACTGTCCATACCCATAATTCTGCCACGGCGTGAATTCAGATCCCCTATAACATCACCCATATATTCTTCAGGTACAACAACTTCTACAGACATTATAGGTTCAAGAATAATCGGGGATGCCTTCTGGCAACCTTCTTTGAACCCCATAGAACCAGCAATTTTAAATGCCATTTCCGAAGAGTCAACTTCGTGGTACGAACCATCTATCAGCGTAACTTTAACATCAACAACGGGGAATCCTGCCATTACGCCGTTATTAGTTGCTTCTTGGATACCTTTATCAACAGCAGGTATATATTCACGTGGGACAACCCCACCCTTAATTGCATCAACAAATTCGTAACCCTTGCCAGCCTCTTGCGGTTCAACCTCAAGCCAGACATGACCATACTGACCACGACCACCAGATTGACGAACAAACTTGCCTTCAACTTTAACCTTTTTAGTAATTGTCTCACGGTAAGCAACTTGCGGTTTACCAACATTTGCCTCAACCTTGAACTCACGCTTCAAACGATCAACAATAATTTCTAGATGAAGCTCACCCATGCCAGAAATAATTGTTTGACCAGTTTCTTCATCAGTTTTTACACGGAAAGAAGGGTCTTCACTTGCAAGCTTCTGGAGACCAAAACCAAGTTTCTCTTGCTCTGCTTTTGTTTTTGGCTCAATGGCAATAGAAATAACAGGTTCGGGAAATTCGATGGACTCAAGAATAACCTGTTTTTCTTCATCACAAAGTGTATCTCCGGTAGTTGTGTATTTAAGACCTACCGCAGCGGCAATATCGCCGGCAAAAACTTCTTTTATTTCTTCTCGCTTGTTAGCATGCATCTTCAGAATACGACCTATACGCTCTTTTTTCCCTTTGGTCGAATTGTAGACATAAGAACCCGCAGAAACAACGCCGGAATAAACACGGAAAAAGGTAAGCTGACCTACAAATGGGTCAGTCATAATTTTGAAACCAAGAGCAGAAAACGGTTCTTCATCAGACGCCTTGCGTTCAACTTCTTCACCACTATCAACATCAACACCCCGGATTGCCGGAATATCAAGTGGTGATGGCATATAATCAACTACCGCGTCAAGAAGGTTTTGAACCCCTTTATTTTTAAAAGAAGAACCACAGATAACAGGACAGAACTTAATTGCGATTGTACCGGTGCGAATAGCTGACATAATTTCTTCTTCTGTCAGCGCTTCACCACTTAAATATTTTTCCATCAAAGCATCATCGTGACTTGATATTTCTTCTATCATCTGTTCACGATAATTTTTTGCATCTTCAAGCAAATCCGATGGGATTTCCTCTTCAACATAGTTAGCACCAAGCGATTCATCATCCCAAATAATCGCTTTCATACGAACCAAGTCAATCACGCCTTTAAAATAATCTTCCTTGCCAACCGGTATTTGAATAGGAAGTGGATTAGCTTTAAGACGATCTTTAATCATCTGAACACCGCGAAAGAAATCAGCACCAACGCGATCCATCTTATTTATAAACGCCAGCCTTGGAACTCCATATTTATCAGCTTGACGCCAAACAGTTTCAGATTGAGGTTCGACACCACCAACAGAGCAGAAAACCGCAACAGCGCCATCAAGTACACGCAATGAGCGCTCAACCTCAATAGTAAAGTCAACATGACCAGGAGTATCAATAATATTGATATTATAATCACGCCAACTACAGGTTGTTGCAGCAGAAGTAATTGTTATACCACGCTCCTGCTCCTGCTCCATCCAGTCCATGGTAGCAGTACCTTCATGAACCTCACCAATTTTATGAGAAACACCCGTATAATAAAGGATACGCTCTGTTGTTGTGGTTTTACCAGCATCAATATGAGCCATGATACCAATATTTCTATATTTATTAAGCGGTGATAAACGCGCCACGAAAGCCTCCAAATTTTACAACTCTGTTCTTAATACAGCATCAAGCAGAAATACTACCAGCGATAATGAGCAAAAGCACGGTTCGCTTCTGCCATTTTATGGACATCTTCGCGTTTTTTTACTGCAGCACCACGATTATTGAAAGCATCCAGTATTTCACCAGCAAGCTTATCCTTCATTGTCTTTTCGCTACGAGCCGTTGAATATTTAACAAGCCAACGCATAGCAAGCGACACCCTTCTATCAGGACGAACTTCAATAGGAACCTGATAGGTTGAGCCACCCACCCTGCGCGACTTAACCTCAAGCATGGGCTTTATATTATCAAGACTTTTTTTAAGGACTTTTACAGCTTCATCATTTGAACGCTGTGCAACCAACTCAAGAGCACCATACAGAATTGATTCAGCTATACTTTTTTTGCCAGCCAGCATCATGATATTTATCAATTTAGCAACAGTCTTATCATGGTATTTCGGATCAGGCAGAATATTTCTTTTAGGAACTTCTCTTCTTCTCGGCATAGTAACCCCTAAACAAAGTAAACGTTATTTCGGACGCTTTGCGCCATATTTCGAACGACTTTTCATTCTATTCTTAACACCAACCGAATCAAGCGTGCCACGAACAATGTGATAACGGACACCTGGAAGGTCTTTTACCCTGCCACCACGAATCAGAACAACCGAATGCTCCTGCAAATTATGCCCAACACCAGGAATATAGGAAGTTACCTCTATACCGTTTGTAAGACGAACCCTGGCAACTTTACGGAGCGCAGAGTTAGGCTTTTTAGGGGTTGTAGTATAAACCCTAGTACAAACACCACGCTTTTGAGGGCAAGATTTAAGAGCAGGTGCAGTCGACTTATCTTTCTTATTTTCACGACCAACTCGAATTAACTGATTAATTGTAGGCATACAAAAACATCTCCCAACACAAAAGTTATTACGGCACAATACAAGAGAATCCGCTTGATAACAAATATAACGCAGACTGTCAAGTAAATATTTTACACACAATAAACAAGATTGCTTTTTATGAGCAGAAGCCATGCGACGCCAAGGCACGGTAGGGGAATGGAATAGGTTGTAGGGCTGGACTAGCCAGCATCTCCATTCAGTTATACAAAGCTTTTTTGCTTTGGGCTTCTCATCAAGAACATTACTTATACCAGATAAAAAACAAAGGAGTCAAGTGTAAAATTTGGTAGAAGCAAAATTATTTTATAAATTTACTCCTACCAAATTCAATAAATACTATTTTCCCGATACTGATATAGCTTTTTGTTTAGATTAAATGGCAAAATAGTCTTGCATATCAAGCAGCTTCCTGAATTTCTTCAAGCTTTTCAGGATTATCTTTACTGATTATTTGCAAAGATTTATCAACAACATTAGATTGTACTTTAAGTGTCCGATAACGGTTAAGACCTGTTCCTGCAGGAATCAATCTTCCCATTATTACATTTTCCTTGAGACCTCTCAAGTGGTCAATTTTACCTTCAATAGCCGCTTGAGTAAGCACTTTTGTAGTCTCTTGGAATGATGCTGCGGAAATAAACGACTCGGTAGAAAGTGAAGCTTTGGTAATACCTAGTAATAATGGTTCTGCAATGGCTGGTCTTTTACCATTCTTAAGTGCAGTTTCGTTCTCCTGCTCAAATAATACTCGTTCCACATTGTCATCAACCAAGAGCAATGTATCACCAACATCTTTGATACGAACCCTGCGAAGCATCTGACGAACAATAACTTCTATATGCTTATCGTTTATTTTAACCCCTTGCAGACGATAAACTTCCTGTACTTCATCTACAAGATATTTAGCAAGTTCTTTAACGCCCAGAACCCTCAATATATCGTGCGGGTTTGATGAACCATCCATGAGCGGTTCACCAGCACGTACATGGTCACCCTCATGAACACTGATATGCTTCCCTTTAGGGATAAGATATTCTTTAGGCTCTCCAAGTTCTGGAGTTACCACTACTTTACGCTTACCTTTTGCATCCTTACCATATGAAATTTTACCATCTATTTCAGTAATAACGGCAAAATCCTTTGGCTTACGCGCTTCAAAGAGTTCAGCAACTCGCGGCAAACCGCCTGTAATATCCTTTGTCTTTGTGGTTTCGCGTGGAATTTTTGCAATAATATCACCTGCGCTTATAATTGTGTCATCAACTACAGATATGTTTGCGCCTGCAGGGAGGAAATAGCGACCAATTGTTCCTCCGCCTTCACCACTAGCATCTTTAATAGCAATACGTGGTCGCTTATCGCTATCCTTGGACTCAATTATAACTTTGCGCGAAAGACCAGTGACCTCGTCAACCTGTTCCTCCATCGTAACGCCTTCAACGATATCAGCAAATTTAACTTTACCTGCAAATTCAGTAAGTATAGGCATTGAGAATGGGTCCCATTCTGCAAGCGTGTTAGTTTGCTTAACTTTACCATCCGGAGCTATTTTTATTTTTGCTCCATATACAACTGAATATTTTTCACGTTCACGTCCAGTGTCGTCAACAATGGCAATTTCACCATTTCTATTCATAACAATATGATGCCCTTCATTGTTAACAACGGTATTCAGGTTTATAAATTTAATGGTACCGTCTGTGCGAGCCTCAAGAGATGTTTGCTCTGCGTTTCTGGAAGCAGTACCACCGATATGGAATGTACGCATGGTGAGCTGTGTACCTGGTTCACCAATAGATTGGGCAGCAATTACGCCAACAGCTTCACCCATGTTTACAAGATGCCCACGCGCAAGATCGCGACCATAACATTTTGCGCAAATACCACGTTTACTCTGACAGGTTAGAACGGATCTGATCTTAACTTTTTCTATGCCTGCATCTTCAATAATTTTTACCAAAGCTTCGTCTATACCTTGGTTTGCTTCAACAATTACATTTCCATTTAATGGGTCAAGAATATCATCAAGGGCAACACGACCAAGAATCCTGTCTCCAATTTGCTCTATTATTTCTCCGCCTTCAGTGAGTGAGGAAACTACCAGACCATCCAAAGTTCCACAATCATCCTCTGTAATAATGGCATCTTGAGCGACATCAACAAGTCGACGGGTCAGATAACCGGAGTTAGCAGTTTTAAGAGCCGTATCAGCCAGACCTTTACGTGCGCCATGGGTTGAAATGAAGTATTGAAGAACCGTAAGACCTTCACGGAAATTCGCAGTAATCGGGGTTTCAATAATCTCACCAGACGGTTTTGCCATCAAACCACGCATACCGGCAAGCTGTCGAATCTGTTGTGCGGAACCACGAGCTCCTGAATCCGCCATCATATGTATTGCATTAAAGGAAGACTCTTTAATTTCACCTATTTTATCGACCACAAAAACTTCTTTTGAAAGGTTATCAAGCATCTCTTTTGCAATTTCTTCAGTTGCTTTAGCCCAAATATCAATAACTTTATTATAACGTTCACCATCAGTAATCAGACCTTCTGTGTACTGATTCTGTATTTCTTTTACTTCTTCGTTTGCCGTATCAATTATCCCTTGTTTACCTTCAGGAATAACCATGTCATCAAGACATATTGAAATACCGGCTATATTTGCATAGCGGAAACCGATAGCTTTAAGTCTATCAGCCAAAAGAACGGTTTCTTTGCTATCTGCAAGGCGGTAGCATGTGTCGACAAGGTTTGAGAGTTCCTTCTTTGTCATAACCTTGTTAATAGCGCTGAATGGCACGGATTCCGGGAGGATTTCCTTCAGAATGACACGTCCAACGGTTGTATCAATAAGCTGAACTGCCTCATCATCAATAAGGTTCTTCATACGAACCTTAATTTTAGCCTGCATATCCACTTCATCAGCATCAAATGCTATACGAACTTCATCAGGTGATGAGAATATATGACCCGTCCCCTTGACAGTGCGGTACAATGGTTTCCCTGATGCCGGATCTATTTTGACAATACCGGTTGCTTCATCAATTTCAGGTTCATACAGACGATCACGCGTCATATAGTATGCACCGAGAACCATATCCTGCGAAGGGACAATAATAGGCTTGCCACTGGCAGGTGAAAGTATATTATTTGTAGACATCATCAACACACGCGCTTCCACCTGGCTTTCGACAGAAAGCGGCAGATGCACAGCCATCTGGTCACCGTCAAAGTCAGCATTGAATGCTGTACAAACAAGCGGATGGAGCTGAATAGCTTTACCTTCGATCAGTACAGGCTCAAAAGCCTGGATGCCGAGACGGTGCAGTGTCGGTGCACGGTTAAGCATCACCGGATGTTCCTTGATTACCTCTTCAAGCACATCCCATACTTCTGGACGCTCTTTTTCCACCATTTTTTTGGCACTTTTGATGGTTGTAACATAGCCACGCTCTTCGAGTTTATTATAAATAAAAGGTTTGAAGAGTTCCAAAGCCATTTTTTTAGGAAGCCCGCATTGGTGAAGCTTTAATTCTGGTCCGACAACGATAACGGAACGCCCGGAATAGTCAACACGTTTACCAAGCAGGTTTTGACGGAAACGACCTGATTTTCCTTTCAGCATATCTGAAAGAGATTTCAATGGTCGTTTATTTGGTCCGGCAATAGCGCGCCCACGACGACCGTTGTCAAACAAAGCATCCACAGCTTCCTGAAGCATACGTTTTTCATTGCGTATAATAACTTCCGGAGCCATCAGTTCACACAAACGTTTAAGACGGTTATTACGATTAATAACCCGGCGGTAAAGATCATTCAAATCAGAAGTAGCAAAACGCCCGCCGTCAAGAGGAACTAACGGTCGCAGTTCTGGTGGAAGCACCGGGATGCATTCAAGAATCATCCATTCAGGTTTGTTACCAGAGTTTTTAAACGCATCAACAACTTTTAGACGTTTTGCATTTTTCTTGCGTTTTGCCTCACTGGTTGATTCCATCATATCTGCGCGTAGCTGAACTGATAATTCATCCAGGTTTAGTTTCTTCAGACATTCACGGATAGCTTCAGCTCCCATCCCCCCTGTAAAGGCGTCTGAACCATACTCTTGTTGAAGCTTTATATATTTGTCTTCTGACATGACTTCGCAAAACTGCAGAGGAGTATTTTTAGGGTCGATAATAACAAAACCTTCAAAATAAAGAACTTTTTCAAGATCCTTAAGTGTAATATCAAGCAGATTGCCAATTCGCGAAGGGAGCGACTTTAAAAACCAAATATGCGCTACCGGTGTTGCAAGGTCTATATGACCTAAACGTTCACGCCTTACTTTTGATGGAATAACCTCGACTCCGCATTTTTCACATACAATGCCGCGATGTTTCATGCGCTTGTATTTTCCGCAGTTGCATTCATAATCCTTGGTAGGACCAAAAATTTTAGCGCAAAACAGACCGTCTCTTTCTGGTTTGAAAGTACGATAATTTATTGTTTCAGGCTTTTTAACTTCACCGTGAGAGCGTTCACGAATTTTGTCAGGTGAAGAAATAGATATGCGAATGGCTGAAAAATGGAGCGGATCCTTGGGCTTATCAAAAAAGCTAAAATAATCTTCCACTATGTTTTCCTCCGTTATTCATGGCGATACAATAAGTGCAATGAGATCTGTATTACAGAACCTGTTTTATTGCTATGCTACTCTTCTTCGTTTTCCAGAAGTTCCACATCAAGGCACAATGACTGCAATTCTTTGATAAGAACATTGAATGATTCAGGAAGTCCAGGTTCTAATGTATGTTTTCCTTTAACAATAGCTTCATACATTCTGGTACGACCAGAAACATCATCAGATTTAACAGTCAAAAATTCCTGCAGCGCATATGAGGCACCATAAGCCTCCATTGCCCAAACTTCCATCTCACCCAGACGCTGACCACCAAATTGTGCCTTACCACCCAGCGGTTGCTGCGTCACTAGACTGTAAGGTCCAATGGAACGTGCGTGAATTTTGTCATCAACCAAATGGTGGAGTTTAAGTACATACATGACCCCAACCGTAACTTTGTTTTTAAACGGCTCGCCACTTCTTCCATCATAAAGTGTCACCTGACCTGATGAATGGAAACCAGCCTTACCAAGCATACCCTTGATTTTCTCTTCCGGAGCACCTTCAAAAACCGGAGATGCCATTGGCACACCACGCTGTAGCCTGCGGCAAACTTTTATCAACTCTTCCTGTTCAAGAGAATCAATAAATGAGCCGACTTCTCCATCAGCATAAACATCTTTAAGATAATTTTTCAGGCTATCAGATGACAAATGCTTCTGGAGCATCTCCTCTATTTGCCAGCCGATACCTTTTGCTGCCCATCCAAGATGAGTTTCCAGTATCTGCCCGACGTTCATACGTGAAGGGACACCAAGAGGATTCAAAACAATCTCTACAGGGCGACCATCTTCCATGTAAGGCATATCTTCTTCTGGAAGAATGCGGGAAACGACACCCTTGTTCCCGTGTCGTCCAGCCATCTTGTCACCGACTTGAAGTTTACGTTTAATGGAAATATAAACCTTAACCATCTTGATAACCCCCGGAGGTAGGTCATCGCCACGGCGAAGCTTCTGAATTTTATCATCAAATACGGAATGAATAAGATCAATCTGACGATTAAGGACATCCAACACCTGGCTAACCCTATCATCAGTTTCTCCGTTATCATTGATTGAAATTGTGTTCCATCTATCTACGGGTAGTGCCTTTAGGGATTCTTCAGTTACTTTTTTACCTTTAGCAAGAACTGTTTCTCCACTGCTTGTTTCCATGGCAACCGCAATGGTCTTCCCTATAAGGAGTTTTTTCAGTTTACTAATAGCAGAATCACGTATGATTCTTATTTCGTCGAGTTCATCCTTACGAAGCTTTTCCTCTTCGGCTTTTTCGATAAGTTCAGTACGGGCATCTTTGTCATTCCCCTTACGAGAAAAAACCTTTGCACCAATAACAGTTCCTTCAACACCAGGAGGAACAATCAGCGATGTATCCCGAACATCACCAGCTTTTTCACCAAAAATAGCGCGTAAAAGCTTTTCTTCGGGTGAAAGTTGAGTTTCACCTTTAGGAGTAATCTTGCCGACAAGAATATCTCCCGGCTTAACCTCTGCACCGATACGAATAATACCTGACTCGTCAAGATCCTTGAGTGTTTCCTCACCGAGATTTGGTATATCAGATGTAATTTCTTCCTTACCAAGCTTTGTGTCACGGGCAACACATTCAAACTCTTCAATATGAATAGATGTATAGCGGTCTTCCTTAACCATCTTTTCAGAGATAAGAATGGAGTCTTCGTAGTTGTATCCAGCCCATGGCATGAATGCAACGACAACATTCTGTCCCAATGCAAGCTCACCCATATCCGTTGAAGGACCATCTGCGATGATAGAACCTCTTGACACCTTATCGCCAACTTTTACAACCGGTTTGTTGTTGATACAGGTATTCTGGTTGGAACGTGCAAATTTTATAAGATTATAAATATCTACGCCGGTTCCGGTTTCATCAAATTCGTCTTCCATAATTTTGATAACAATACGAGAAGCATCAACCGACTCAACAATACCGTTATGACGCGCAATGACAGAAACACCAGAATCCTTTGCGACAATTCTCTCCATACCAGTTCCAACGAGAGGAGAATCCGCTCTCAACAATGGAACCGCCTGACGTTGCATATTTGAACCCATGAGAGCGCGGTTCGCATCGTCATTTTCAAGGAAAGGAATCAATGCAGCGGCAACAGAAACAAGCTGTTTAGGAGCAACGTCCATCAACTCTATTTCATCTCGATGAACCAAAATAAACTCACCACTTTTTCTCGCTGAAACATAGTCATTTACAAAACGAAAAGAGGCATCAACCTCTGCATTTGCCTGTGCAATTGCATGTCCTTCTTCTTCGAGTGCGGAGAAAAACCGAACCTCATTTGTAAGAGTCCCTTCCTGAACAATTCGGTAAGGAGTTTCAACAAAACCATGCTCATTGATTCTGGCATATGTTGACAATGATGCGATAAGACCAATGTTCGGACCTTCGGGAGTTTCAATCGGACAAACACGACCATAGTGAGTAGGATGAACGTCACGAACCTCAAAACCTGCTCTCTCGCGAGTAAGACCGCCAGGTCCGAGTGCTGACAAACGACGTTTATGGGTTACCTCGGAAAGAGGGTTCGTCTGATCCATAAACTGGGAAAGCTGCGATGAACCAAAAAACTCTTTAACAACAGCTGAAACAGGTTTTGAGTTTATCAGGTCATGAGGCATGAGGTTTTCAACCTCCTGAAGGCTCATGCGCTCTTTTATAGCGCGCTCCATACGTACAAGACCTATACGATATTGGTTTTCAAGGAGTTCGCCAACTGCGCGAACACGACGATTACCAAGGTGATCGATATCGTCTATTGTACCGCGACCATTTTTTAATTCGATCAGATAACGAACAATTTCAAGAATATCATTGCGGTCACTTATTGCTACATTACCTGCAAAAAGATCCTCGAAGATCATTCGATTACGACGGAGTATTTCAATAGCACGGCGATTTTCATCAAAGAATCCCTGATCAATATGCTCTGTTAATTTGATAGTTTCCTGACTGAGCGGTAAAGTCGCAAAGATATCTTTCTGAAAAAATTCAGCATCACGAATCAGATTATTAAGTTCGGCAATCAATTGTTCTTTAAGTTTATCCGGAACAGAGTGAGCGAGATCAACTTTTTTAATAGATTTTGCAAGATCTGCAGGCATCTTCATCATAAGATATTGTGAAAATTGGTCTTTGGAATCAAGCAAACGGCTCACCAGATCTTCTGCAGAGCGAATTGATTCCGGAGCTATAATGCATGGACCATTTAGAACCGTACAGTCATTCCATACTTTAAGACCGAGTTTGTGGTTAAGTTTCAAACGACCAACAGTTGATAAATCATATCGTTCCGGATTGAAGAAAAGATTTTCGAAAAGAGCAAATGAACTCTTAAGGGTTGGAGGATCGCCCGGACGAAGTCTACGATAAATTTCAATCATAGCCTCATCACTTGTATTCATCTTGTCAATCAACAAGGTATCACGAAATGATGAAGTGATATGAAGGTTATCTATGAACAGAATACTAAAAGATTTAACGCCATGTGCCTTAATCTCTTCGAATTTATCTGCAGTTACCTCTTCATTGCACTCAACAATAATTTCACCTGTAAGTGGATCAACAATATCAGATGAAGCATAACGCCCAACGATTCCTTCAGCCTGAGCAGGAACAGTTGCGATGCTACGTTCAATCATCTTTTTGATTGCTGCTTTGGTAAATTTACGGTTTGCCTTTACAATAATTTCACCGGATGTCGGATCAACAACATCAACTACAGCTTTCTGAAGAGTTAATAACTCCGGCTCAATCCCCTTGGAAAGCGTTTCACCCTGGAGATGTATAACTTCGCTTTTATAGTAATAATTCAGTAACTGCTCAACAGAATAACCGAGCGCTTTTAACAAAACAGTTGCTGGCATTTTCCGTCGGCGGTCAATACGAACATACAGAATATCTTTATGGTCAAACTCAAAATCAAGCCATGAACCACGATATGGAATAACTCGAGCTGAATACAGCACTTTACCGCTGGAATGAGTTTTACCTTTGTCGTGATCGAAGAAAACACCTGGAGAACGGTGCAATTGGCTTACAATAACCCGTTCAGTACCATTGATAATAAAAGTGCCATTATCAGTCATGAGAGGTATTTCACCAAAATAAACCTCTTGTTCCTTAATGTCCTTGATTGCCCTGACACCACTTTCCTTACCGGTATCCCAGGTCACAAGACGAACCTTAACCTTCATAGGCGCCGCAAAAGTCATACCTCTCTGATGACATTCATCAACATCATATTTCGGTTTATTGAGAATGTACGAAACATATTCCAAGGAAGCGCTTTCACTAAAATCTTTAATAGGAAAGACACTTTTGAATACGGCTTCAAGACCGGAGTTTTTACGGGATTCTGGGGGGACTTCCTGCTGGAGGAATCGTCTGTAAGAATTTTTCTGTATATCAATCAGATTAGGGATGTCGATAATGTTCTTTATCTTGGCAAAGTTTTTACGCAAGAGGTGGTTATTGGCAATCGAATAAGCCATAGCTTCTCCTTTGGCGATTATCATAAAGATATCCAGTGTACGTTTAACAACATACTGGAATCATTAACTTAATAAACTGGTATAAATTGCAAAAACAGCACAAGCCAAGGCCGCTCTTGGCGACCTTGGCTTACAGTACAAGACAACTGTGCAGTATTATTTGATTTCTACTTCTGCACCAGCTTCTACTAATTGTTTCTTCGCATCTTCAGCTTCCTGTTTTGAAACACCTGATTTAATTACGCCAGGTGCGCCGTCAACAGCGTCCTTCGCTTCCTTCAGACCAAGGCTAGTAAGTCCGCGAACAACTTTAATGACGTTGATTTTGTTAGCGCCAGCTGATTTCAGGACAACATCAAACTCGGTTTTTTCTTCTTCAGGTGCAGCTGCAGCTGCTGGCCCTGCTGCTGCGGCAACAGCAACTGGAGCTGCGGCAGAAACACCAAACTTGTCTTCAAGTTCTTTAACAAGTTCTGCAAGCTCAAGAACAGTCATATTTTCTATAAAACTTACTACATCTGCTTTAGTAATAGACATTTTAATCCCCCAAATTATTTTTACTTACCTGTCGTAAGTGATTTAGTTACCTTCTTTTTTTACACGAATTGCATCAAGTGCACGGACAAGAGATCCAGGCAAAGCTGCCAATACACCAACAAAATTGGTTGCAGGCGCTTGCATGGAACCGAGCATTTTTGCCAGCAGAACTTCTCGTGACGGGAGATCTGCAAGTGCTTGTATCTGCGCTACATCAATCAGTTTTCCAGAAAGCACACCAGCTTTAAGAATAAACTTACCTTGTGGATCTTTGGCAAACTTACTCAAAACTTTAGCAGCGCTGACCGGGTCATCATAACTGATAGCTATTGAAGTTGGTCCAGCAAGATATGGGGCGATACACTCAAGCCCTGTGCCTGCTGCTGCACGTTCAAGTAGCGTGTTCTTGAAAACTTTGTACTCAACAGACGCACCACGTAACTCATTACGAAGCGTAGTAGCCTGTTCAACGGTCATACCACGAAAATCTGCAAGAAACACAGCTTTTGCGCGCATGAGACGTTCATTCATTCCAACAACTTGTAACTGCTTATTATCTCTGTTCAAGCGAATTCCTCCTTTCTTTTGGTATATGGGGTTGCCCCCGCCAAAGTCAGGAAGCGTAAAAGATTACGTTACCCAAGTCTCGGCAGGCTCGTCTCCGAATTATGCAAATGCACCTGCTGTCTTTAACTTTGGCTTACAGCTTATATATTAAATCTGTGATGTAACTTCGTTCACATCCAGGTTTATTCCAGGACCCATTGTGGAAGAGACTGATATTTTCTTGATATAGGTCCCTTTTGCTGCAGAAGGTTTTGCCTTTACAAGCGCTTCAACAATTGAAAGGACATTCCCCTTCAATTTTTCAGCATCAAAAGATACTTTACCAACAGGTGCATGAACAATACCTGCTTTTTCTACACGAAACTCTACTTTACCGGCTTTAGATTCTTTAACTGCCTTGCCGACTTCAAAAGTAACTGTGCCAACCTTTGGGTTAGGCATCAAACCGCGAGGTCCAAGCAATTTACCGATTTTACCTACAACACCCATCATATCTGGGGTTGCAATCGCAGTATCAAAGTCAAACCACCCACCTTGAATTTTTGTTACAAGGTCATCAGCTCCAACATAGTCCGCTCCGGCGTCAAGAGCTTCTTTTTCTTTTTCCCCTTTTGCAAAAACGAGCACCCTTACATCTTTGCCAAGACCGTTGGGAAGAACAACAGCTCCACGAACCATCTGATCAGCGTGACGTGGATCAACACCCAATTTTACTGCAATATCGACTGTTTCATCAAATTTGGCATATGATGCTTTTTTGACTACATCAAGGGCAGCCCCAAGATCATAAACCTTGGTTCTGTCAACGCTGGACAGTGCCGCAGTATGTTTGCTAGCGCTTTTTGACATGATACAACCTCTCTTTTGATTCAAATAAATTGATCGTTACGCGATTTCGATACCCATGGAACGTGCTGTTCCCTCTACTGTACGCATGGCAGCTTCGACCGAGGCAGCGTTAAGATCTGGCATTTTCTTTTTAGCAATTTCTTCAACCTGAACTTTGGTCAGACTACCAACTTTTGTTTTGTTAGGAACTGGAGAACCTTTTGCTATTCCGGCAGCTTTCATAATAAGAACAGGAACCGGAGGAGTTTTGGTTATAAAAGTGAATGAACGGTCTGCGTAGACTGTAATGACGACAGGTGTAATAGTCCCCTCTTCTGCTTGAGTCTTAGCATTAAAGGCTTTACAAAACTCCATAATATTAACACCATGCTGACCAAGAGCTGGTCCAATTGGTGGTGATGGGTTGGCTTTACCTGCTGGTATTTGAAGTTTGATATAACCAGTAATTTTTTTTGCCATTGCGTTGCTCCTTTTTCTTCCAAATTCTTAAAACTGATCTATTTTCATGCGTTACAGATAATAATTTCAGTTTTTTTCTACCTGCATAAATTCAAGCTCAACAGGAGTTGCTCGACCAAAAATAGTAACTGTAACACGTAATTTCCCTTTATCAGGCTTAACATCCTCAACTATTCCTGAAAAATTAAGGAATGGACCATCAACAACCCGTACCGTTTCACCGACTTCAAACAATACTTTTGGTCTTGGTTTTTCAGCGCCCTCTTCCATACGTTTGGCTATTTTATTAACCTCTTCATCCGGAATAGGAAATGGGGTGTTGCCGCCTACAAATCCGGTAACTTTTGCGGTTTCCTTAACAATATGCCAGGTTTCATCCGTAAGAATCATTTTTACCAATATATAACCTGGGAAAAATTTACGCGATGATGTGCGCTTTTCACCTTTTTTTAATTCAACGACAGTTTCGGAAGGAATAAGAATTTCGCCAAACTCTTCTTCAACATTTTCATTTTTAATGCGCTCAAGAAGGTTTAAGCGAACTTTATTTTCAAAACCGGAATATGTATGAACTCCGTACCACTTCATGGACATAATATGTGATCCTTTATCCCAGTATCATACGTATCAATTTTGCAAGAACAATATCACAAGCACCAAGATAGAGCGAAACAAGAACTACAATCATTACAACTACACCTGTGGTGGCAATTGTTTCTTGACGAGTTGGCCATGTTACCTTGCCAAGTTCTATTTTAACCGAATCAATAAACGCTGTGATTTTTTGCATATAATCTCCAAAATAGTTGCATAAACAAATACGAAAATATATCCGGTGTATTTGTTTAATACATAATGGCAGGGCAGGAGGGATTCGAACTCTCAACACCCGGTTTTGGAGACCGGTGCTCTAACCGTTAGAGCTACTGCCCTGTATCTAATAGCTACTTGGTTTCTTTATGGAGAGTATGTTTACGACAAAATCTGCAATATTTGTTAAATTCAAGCTTTGCAGGGGTTGTTTTTTTGTTTTTTGTTGTTGTGTAGTTACGTTGTTTGCACTCTGAACAACCAAGTGTAATGATATCTCTCATTGAAGCATCCTTTGCTAGAAAAACGGTGCGTGACTCAATATATGCCACGCACGCGGTAAACTGACTAAATTATTCAATAATTGCGCTTACGACACCTGCGCCAACTGTACGACCACCTTCACGGATTGCAAAACGAAGTCCTTCATCCATGGCGATCGGTGTGATCAGTTTAATGGTCATCGCTA
>Ga0172367_10005083_pt1 | contig 16027 bp, 17 predicted proteins | sample Lak10m_FD_114542 | JGI IMG/M metagenome (GOLD analysis project Ga0172367, IMG submission 114542) | Freshwater microbial communities from Kabuno Bay, South-Kivu, Congo - kab_022012_10m | ecosystem: Environmental > Aquatic > Freshwater > Lake | place: Democratic Republic of the Congo: South-Kivu...
GATTTTTTCTTCGAACAACCTGCCCAGCGCGACGCCTTCGTCCGTCCTTGGGGGACTGGTGGGCGAAATGTCGATCGGCGTAATGCCGGAGTTGAACAACTGCGCCGCCAGCGCGCTGCTGTCGGCGCCCTCCAGCACGCCCTCGACCAGTTCGCCCTTGCTGTTACGGCCTTTGTAAGCGAAGAAAGGCATTTATTTAACCACGGGGCACACGGGGAAAGACTTAAATCGAAACACGCTTGATGCCATCCTTTAACAATCGGGTGTTGAAATTCAGCAAGTACCCTCGCTTCAGCCCCATCAGCTTAAGATATGTAATCATTTGCGCCAGGTGAACAGGCTTGATTTCATCAACGGCCTTTAGCTCGAGAAGCAGTGAGTCATCCACCACAATATCGGCTCGGAAACCGGTTCCTAAATTGACACTATCATAAACGACAGGAATATCGACTTGGCGCTTGATCTTTATCCCTACTTTATCCAGCTCATACGCCAATGCGACCTCGTATACCGATTCAAGCAATCCCGGTCCCAAAAACTGGTGAACTCGCGTTGCGCAACTCAGTACACGATCAATCAGCTCCGCCGTACAATCTTTGCCTTCCCCGTGTTCCCCGTGGTTCAAACTCAGTCCTCGAACTGATTGCTGATGCGCATGATTTCGGCCACGGTGGTGCGTTTGGCCAGCGCGAGGTCGACCGCATGCTTGCGGATGGTATGCCCGGCCAAATGCTGGCGCGCCACCTTGATGAAGTGGTTGGGATCGTGGTGGTTGGCGGCATCGGTAAGCTCGGTGTTCATTTCCAGCATTTCGTACACCCCGACGCGGCCCTGGTAACCGGTACCATTGCAGTTGCTGCAGCCGCGTCCTTGCACGAACACATGCTGGCTGAGACTATCGCCGAGTTCCAGCTTCAGCCACTCGGCCTCGAACGGCAACGGCGTGTACGATTCGGAGCAATTTTCGCAGACGATCCGCACCAGGCGCTGGGCCACCACCGCCAGCAGCGACATCGCCACCATGAAACGCGGCGCGCCCATGTCGATCAGGCGGATCGGCGTGCTGACGGCGTCGTTGGTGTGCAGCGTGGACAGCACCAGGTGGCCGGTCATGGCTGCGCGCAGGCCGATCTGGGCAGTTTCCTGGTCGCGCATTTCGCCCACCAGGATGATGTCCGGGTCTTGCCGCATGCAGGAGCGCAGCACTCGCGCAAAATCCAGCTCGATCTTGTCGTTGACCTGCACCTGGTTGATGCCGGGCAGGCGGTATTCGACCGGGTCTTCCACCGTGATGATCTTGTTTTCCAGGGAATTGAGTTCGGACAGCGCGGAATACAACGTGGTGGTCTTGCCGCTGCCGGTCGGGCCGGTCACCAGCACCATGCCGTTGGGGCGATGGATCATCTTGTGGAAGCGATCCAGCATGTCGGGCGCCATGCCCAGCTTGGCCAGCGAAAAAGAGCTGGCGTTCTGGATCAGCAGCCGCATCACCACCGATTCGCCATATTGCGTAGGCATGGTGGAAATACGCACATCCACCGGCAACTGCCGTACCTTGATGTTGAAGCGTCCGTCCTGCGGCAGGCGCTTTTCCGAAATATCGAGGCCGGACGTGAGTTTGAGACGCAACACCAGAGCCGTCGCAATCTTCATGTCGGCCTCGGTTTGCAGATGCAGCACGCCGTCGATGCGAAAACGGATGTACAGTTTGTGTTCCTGCGGCTCGATGTGAATATCCGATGCGCGCACCTGCACCGCATCCTCGAAAATACTCTGCAACAGCTTGACGACCGGCGCTTCCTCGATATTCTGCGTGACCCCGAAGGTGGCAAAATCGATTGTCGTATCGCCCAGGTCCTGCCCCAATTCCTGAACCAGCGAGGAAATCTCCTCAGTGCGCCGATAGGTGCGGTCTATCACCTGCAGCACACTGCTCTCGGAGACCACCGCCAATTCGATTTCCCGGTGCAGCAGCCGTGAGATTTCGTCATAGGCGAACAGATCAGTCGGATCGGCCATACCCACCAGGTAGGTGTTGCCGCGGTCTCCCAGCACCAGTGCGCGGAAGCGGCGAGCCTGCGCTTCCGGCAGCTTGCGTATGGTTTCCGCCTCGGTACTATAGTTTTTGAGATCGATGAACGGGATTTGCAACTGGCGCGCCAGCGCCTCGGAAATCTGCGTTTCGGTAACGAAGCCGCTTTCGACGAACACGCGCCCCAGCTTGCGGCCGCTACGCTTTTGTTCTTCCAGCGCCTTGTTGAGCTGGTCTGCGGTAAGCAGCCCCTGCTGCACGAGAATCTCGCCTAGTCGGACTTTTTCGGGACGTGCCATGCCTGCCTCGATGGATGGTTGTTGCGGTGTTGTTGCGGTTTATTATAAATGGATTCTATGTTATTGATGGTGAAAAACAAGCGCGAGGCCACATGTTCCACCTAGTTCTTTACCAGCCGGAAATCCCGCCCAACACCGGCAACATCATCCGCCTGTGCGCCAATACCGGGGTGACGCTGCACCTGGTCAAACCGCTCAGCTTCAAGCTGGAAGACCGCCAACTGAGGCGCGCCGGCCTGGATTATCACGAGTACGCCGCGTTGCAGGTGCACGACGACTGGCCATCCTGTCTCGCCGCACTGCACGGATGCAGGCTGTTTGCGGCAAGCACCAAGGGCGGAACGCGCTACGACAGCGTCAGTTTCCAGCCGGGAGACGCCTTCGTAATGGGTCCTGAAACACGCGGCCTGCCTCCTGAAATACTCGATTCGTTTGCGCCGGAGCGGCGCATCCGCCTGCCCATGCTGCCCTCCAGCCGCAGCCTCAACCTGTCCAATGCCGCAGCAGTACTCGTGTTCGAAGCCTGGCGGCAGAACGGGTTTAAAGGCGGAAGCTAGAAAGCATCTTGGAAAAAGCAATTGACCACGGGGAGCACGGGGAAACCTAAAAAACTCAGGGCATAAGCAAGATTTTCGTGCACACCCCCACCTAATAACAGAAACAGCCACCGACATTGGTTACAGTATTTTTTGCCGCCAGTTTTTGGTTTTCCCCGTGTTCCCCGTGGTTCAAATAAGTTTTTGAGGATCATCTGAAAGGTGGGGCTGATAGCTAGGAAGTCTCCGCTTTCTGTTCCCGCCGCAGCAGGTTTTCCACCGCCGTGCGCGGCGCCAACCCTGCCGACAGCACCTGGTCGACTTCGTGCGTGATGGGCATTTCGACGCCCAACTGACTCGCCCGGCTGAGTACCTCGTGGGCCGAATGCACGCCCTCGGCGACATGCCCCAGATTGCTTAGGATAACGTCCAGAGCTTCGCCGCGCGCCAGGCGCAGCCCTACTTCGCGGTTGCGCGAGTAATCGCCGGTGCAGGTCAGGATGAGGTCGCCGGCGCCGGTAAGTCCCATGAAGGTTTCCAATTGGCCGCCCAGTGCCAGGCCGAACCGGGTAATTTCCGCCAGCCCGCGGGTGATGAGCGCGGCCCGGGCGTTGCTGCCGAACTGCATGCCATCGCTAATGCCGGCGGCGATGGCGATGACGTTCTTGAGCGCGCCGCCAACCGACACACCGACCACGTCGCTGCTGGTGTAGACGCGCAGGTTGCCGGCATGCAGCAGCGCTGCCGCCTCGTGCGCAAAATCGGCATCCGGCGAAGCCAGGGTAAGCGCCGTCGGCAGCCCCTTGGCTACTTCCACCGCGAAACTCGGGCCGGACAGCACGCCCCGCAACTGCCCATCAGACAGTTCTTCCTGTGCCACTTCGTGCGGTAATTTGGCGCTGTGTTCCTCCAGACCCTTGCAGGCCCAAACAACCGGTGCCTTACAACCGGTGCGACGAATTTCGTGCAAGACGCTACGTAAGCCGGCGGTGGGCACCACCACCAACACCAGGGTAGCCCCTTCCAAGGCGGAATGCAGGTCTTCCTCCAACTGCAAGGCATCCGGGAAAGGGTAAGCACCGAGGTAAAGATGGTTGCTGCGGGCACTGCGCATGACAATCAGGTGTTCGTATTCGATAGTCCACAGCGCCACGGGATGTTGCTGCGCCATATGGATGGCCAGCGCCGTACCCCAGGCGCCGGCGCCGAGCACGGCGATTTTCATAAACCCCAGACCTGCGCGGCGGAGATGTAACCGGTCAAGCCATCGCGATGGCGCACCTTGGCCCAGCCATTGGCGCCAGCCTCGATCAGTTCCAGCGCGACATGTTTCTCGGTGTGGAACACCACGGCGGAAGCGATATCTGCCGTTTCGTGCACCTCGCCATGCTGGGCGGTGACGACCACGGTGCGCTTGCTACTCAGGGACTTGTTTTCCAGCCAGGCAAGTTCGCCCGAGCTATCCCGCACCTTAAGCCAGTCGCCAAGGTTGACGATGACCTCGACCGGGGTGTACTGGCTAACAACATAGAGTTTTTTTGCCTGCGGCGAAGGGGCGTCGAACATCACCGAACGTCCAGCGGCGACAGAACGATAGTCCAGTGCGCAGGCTTCTAGCGGCAGCAAGGCCGCCAGCAAGCAGCACGCGGCGCCAAGAGCCCGTTTCCTACTGAAACAGGCTCTAATGAGTAGTCGGTGTCCCTTCACTGCTTTGCGCTTCCTGCTGTTGCTTTTGCTGCATGTAGAGCGCCTCGAAATTGATCGGGTTGAGCAGCACCGGCGGAAACCCGGCACGGCTTACCATATCGGATACCACTTCGCGGGCATAAGGGAACAGGATGTTGGGACAGGTTACGCTGAGGATGGGCTCTATGCTTTCCTGCGGCACGTTGCGGATCTGGAAAATACCGGCCTGCGCCACCTCCACCAGAAACACCGTCTTGTCTTCCTGCTTGGCGGTAACCGTGACCGTCACTACGGTTTCATAAACCCCTTCTTCCAGCAACCCGCCGCTGTGATGCAGTTCAATGCTGACCTGCGGAGTTTCGCGCATCTGGAAAATCTGCGGCGCATTCGGAATTTCCAGGGAAAGGTCCTTGACGTAAATCTTTTCGATGCTGAAAACGGGTTGGTTATCCGTTTGCTGCTGGTTCTGCTGTGAATCTTCTGCCATGGTGAATTCCTAATGTGACGTGGGGGTCTGTACAACCCAGCCTTGACGTTTGACAGGCTGGCGCGACCGCCATTCTATCCGCTTCTATCTTTTTATTAAATACTTGGTTGGCAGTCGTCAGGCTGCAAGCAAGGCATCCAACTCGCCCGCCATATCCAGCGCATGCAGGTCGTCGAACCCGCCCACATAACGTTCGCCGATATAAATCTGCGGTACGGTACGGCGCCCCGTTCTTTGCATCATTTCGGCGCGTTTCTGCAAATCGAGATCGACGCGGATCTTCTCGATCTGCGCGACGCCTTTACTGCGCAACAGGCGCTCAGCGTTGGTGCAGTATGGGCAGGTGGCGGTGGCATACATGACTATGCTAGGCATGGATCAGACCCTCACTCCCTGGTCACCGGTAGTTTTGCGTCTATCCAGGCGGAGATGCCGCCTTGCAGATTATTTATCCGGCTGAAGTTATTAGTTTTCAGTACCGCACACGCTTTGGCGGAACGCACCCCGCCCTGGCAGTTGACCACGATGGCCTTGTCACGGAATTTTGCCAATTCTCCCAGCCGCGACTGCAATTGATCTAGCGGGATATTCCTGGCATTGGTGATGTGTCCAGTCGCAAACTCGGCATCATTCCTCACATCCAGCACCAAGGCATGTTCGCGATTGATCAAGGTGACAGCCTGGGCCGGGCTGACATCGGGAATGCCCAACGCGCCGCGCCGTAACATAGGCCAGATTAGCATGCCGCCGGACGCCACGACCAGCGCGATCAACCACAGGTTTTTCATGATGAATTGCAACTTCATTCTCCTAAATTTGATTGTCCAACACTATAACGCTGTCGGTCTGGAACATATCCATCAGCCTGTTCAACACGTCTTGCAGTCTTCCGGCACGCCCAGCCTTTTGAGAATTTTGTCCATCAGGCAGAAATTGGTGAATCCGCTCTGCAACAGGTTTGCCCCGACAAAAACAGTAAACCACAGCCAATAACCGCTGACGTACAGCGGGCTGGCCTCAACCCCCAACGCCAACGACAACAGCACGAAAAATCCGGCAATGATACGCACAACCCGGTTGATAGTCATTTCAGTATTCTCCTAATAAAAAGCTGTTAACCACGGGGCGCACGGGGAAAGCTCCATGAGTTGCATTTTTGTTCACATCCCCAGTTGAGCAAATGATACGAAGCTTAAGAACGTTCTGTTTTCCCCGTGGTTCAAAAGCCGTTTTCATAAACAGAATCGAAACGCCGCCACATGACGGCGTAATAAAACACCGGAATCACCACCAGCGTCAGCAGGGTGGAAACGAAAATGCCGAACAACAAGGAAATCGCCAACCCGTTGAAAATCGGGTCATCCAGAATGAACAGCGCGCCAATCATGGCTGCCAGCGCCGTCAGCACGATGGGCTTGGCGCGTACTGCGGCTGCGGTGATCACCGCCCGCTGGAAATCCATGCCCTGCTCCGTCTGCTGGTTGATGAAGTCCACCAGCAGGATGGAATTGCGTACGATGATGCCGGCCAGCGCGATCATGCCGATCATCGAGGTGGCAGTGAACTGCGCGCCCAGCAGCGCATGCCCCGGCATGACGCCGATCACGGTCAGCGGAATCGGCGCCATGATCACCAGCGGTACCAGGTAGGAGCGGAAAGTCGCCACCACCAGCAGGTAGATCAGCACCAGCCCGACCGCATACGCCGCGCCCATGTCGCGGAACGTCTCGTAGGTAACCTGCCATTCGCCGTCCCATTTCAAACTGTAGCCGGCATAAATATCCTCCGGTTGGCGGATAAAGCTCTCGCCCAGCTTGCCACCCTCGGTCAGCGCCATGCCGTTGATCCTGGCACGCACGCCAAACATGCCGTACAGCGGGCTGTCCAGCTTGCCGGCCATGTCGCCCACCACGTACACCACCGGCAACAGATCCTTGTGGTAGATGGTTTTTTCGCGCGTCGTCGGCCGCGCCTCCACCAGTTCGGACAACGGCACCAATGCGCCGTTCCGTGCACGTACGCGCAGCTTCAGCAGCGTGTCCAGGCTGTCGAGCCGGGTCGGCGGCAGCGAAATGCGCACCGGCACCTCGTACTTGGCCGTGCTGCTGTGGGTGGGCGTGACGTACTCGCCGCCCAGCCCCATCTTCATGGTCTCGACGATGTCCTTCTGCGACACCCCCGCCAGCGCCGCCTTGTTCTGCAATACGTGCAGCACGATTTTCTGCGCGTTATCCTCCACGCTGTCGTCGATATACACAATGTCCGGCGTGTTGCGAAACCCTTCGCGCACCTGTTTCGCGACGTTCATCTGCCCTTCGTAATCCGGCCCGTATACTTCCGCCACGATGGGAGACAGTACCGGCGGACCCGGTGGCACCTCGACCAGTTTCAGGTCGGCGCCATGCAGTGCGGCAATCTTTTCCAGTTGCGGTCGCATCCTGCCGGCGATTTCGTGGCTCTTCTGGCTGCGATGATGCTTGTCCACCAAGTTCACCTGCAGGTCGCCCATTTCCGGGTTGGTGCGCAGGTAGTATTGGCGCACCAGACCGTTGAAATTGATAGGCGAGGCAGTACCCACATAGGCTTCGTAATCACGCACTTCCGGTACCGTGGCCAGATAAGCCCCCATCTCACGCAGCACACTTGCAGTCTGCTCCAGCGGCGTACCGGTCGGCATGTCCACCACCACCTGGAATTCCGACTTGTTGTCGAACGGCAGCATCTTCAGCACCACCAGTTTGAACACTGCCAGCGATACGGAACCCAGGATCAGCAGCGCAATGGCAATCCCGAGCAGCCTGCGGTTGCGCACACCCCGTTCCCGTTGCAGAAAAGGCAACATCGAAAAACTGAAAATCTGGTCAACCACGGGGAACACGGGGAGTTCTCTTTCGGCTTTCCCCGTGCCCCCCGTGGTTCCATGCTTTTTTAATAGCCTGTAGCTCAGCCATGGCGTAACGCTAAAGGCAATCGCCAACGAAATCAGCATGCCGAAGCTGGAATTGATCGGGATCGGGCTCATGTACGGCCCCATCAGGCCGGTGACGAAAGCCATCGGCAGCAGTGCTGCAATCACCGTCAGGGTAGCGAGTATGGTCGGCCCGCCCACTTCGTCCACTGCCTGCGGGATGATTTCGGCAAATGTGCGCTGCGGCTCCAATGCACGGTGCCGATGTATGTTCTCGACGACGACTATCGCGTCATCGACCAGGATGCCAATGGAAAAAATCAGCGCGAACAACGACACCCGGTTCAGCGTGAAGCCCCATGCCCAGGAGGCGAACAGCGTCGCCGCCAGCGTCAGCACCACGGCCGTACCTACCACCACAGCTTCGCGCCGGCCCAGCGCCAGCAGCACCAGCACCACCACCGCGCTGGTCGCAAAAATCAGTTTGCCGATCAGCTTCTGCGCCTTCTCGTTGGCGGTTTCGCCATAATTGCGGGTGACGGTGTACTGAACCCCTTCGGGAATCAGGGTGCCGCGCAACTGCTGCATGCGCCGCAATACGCGGTCGGAGATATCAACGGCATTTTCGCCCGGCTTCTTGGTCACCTGTAGCGTAACGCCGGGATGTTCGCCGTGCCCCTGGATGCCCATTGCAGCAGCACCGGGCCCGGTACCGATCCAGACATAGCGCGCCGGCTGGTCGGGGCCGGCCACCACCTGCGCGACATCGGTCATGAACACCGGCTTGCCGTCATGCACGCCTATCATGAGCAGTTTCACGTCCTCGCTGCCGGCCAGGAAAGTGCCGGTCTGTACCAGAATTTCCTTGTTATCCGCCACCAGCCTGCCGGCAGGCTGGGAAGCATTGGCAACCTGCAGCGCATCGCGCACGTCCTGTGCCGACATGCCAAAGGCTGCCAGTCGGTCTGCGTCCAGCAATACGCGCACCACATCGTCCGGCCCGCCGATGGTCGAAACTTCGCGCGTGCCGGGGATGTGTTTCAGCTCCGCTTCCAGAGCGTGGGCCACGCGCTCCAGTTCGTAGGCGCCGCGGGTTTCGTCTGCCGTCCACAAAGTCAGCGCAACAATGGGGACATCGTCGATGCCGACCGGCTTGATGATGGGTTCGCCCGCACCCAGATTGGGCGACAGCCAGTCACGTTTGGACAGCACTGTGTCGTAAAGATTGACCAATGCCCGCGTACGATCCTGCCCGACCTCATATTGCACGGTGATGATCGACATGCCCGGCCGGGAAACGGAGTAGACATGCTCGACCCCGGCAATGCGCGACAACACCTGTTCGCCAGGGATACTGATCAGGCTTTCCACCTCCCTGGCCGATGCGCCGGGGAACGGCACAAAAACATTGGCCATGGTGACATTGATCTGCGGTTCTTCTTCGCGCGGCGTTACCGCGACCGCGAACAGGCCGAGCAGCAGCGCCAGCAGTCCCAGCAACGGCGTCAGCGGAGAATGCAGGAAAAAGCGCGCGAGGCGGCCGGAAATTCCCATGGCGGTGGAGATCGGGCTAATCCCGAGCCCCCAGCCCCTTCAGGTAGATTCCGGCTTTCACCGGTTCCAGCGCCACCTGCTCGCCAGCCGAAAGCCCCGTCAGCACTTCGCTATAGCCCTGGTCGGCAGCCTCGCCCAGACGCACCTGACGAAACTGCACGCGGCCCCGCGCATCCACCACGTAAACGCCGGTCACTTCGCTGCGTCGAACGATGGCCGGCAACGGCACCACCAGTTTCTTCTGGTTGCCGACGGCAAAATGCACGCGCGCAAACATGCCGGGGTAAATGCCGGAGATATCCTTGGGCAGATCGAGGCGCACGCGCGAGATGTGGGTGTTGCTGTCGGCCGCCGGCAGCACCGTGATCGAAATCGCTTCGATCCATTTCCCCTGCCCGGTGAATTCCACGCTGGCATTGCTCACCTTGCGCACTTCGTCCAGCCGCGATTGCGGAACGGAAGCCACCACGCGCAGCGTAGCAGGGTCAAACAAGGTAACCAGTGGGCGTCCCAGGCTCGCCATATCCCCGATTTGGGCATGGCGTGCAGAAACCAGGCCGGTGAAAGGCGCATTGATGACGCTGAAGCTGCGCGTGGCCGATGCCTGCGCCACGCCTGCCCTGGCGGCGGAGACCTGCGCTTGCGCCGCTTCGTAATTGGCCCGTGCCTGGTCGAGTGCGGACTGGCTGACGAACTTGCGCGCCACCAGCAATTTGGCGCGTTCGTACTGGGATTGTGCATTGGACAGGTTTGCTTGCGCCTGCGCTGCTTGTGCCTGGTTGCCGGCCACGCTCTGGCGCGTTTCGGAATCGTCGATGCGCGCGATCGGTTGTCCCTGTTTCACGCTGTCGCCGGCTTCCACGCGCAGCTCCAGCACGCGGCCGGCGACCTGCGCTGCCACCGTGGATTCGCGTCCGGCCTCGACCAGCGCCTCTGCAGCGTAACCTCCGCCCACGGGCCGGTATTCCACCAGGCCGGTGGCGAAAGGCAACGCTGCAGCGGCCACCTGCGGTAGCAGTAGCGTTGCCATGAACAATTTTATCGTCGGTATTTTCATGATTCAGCGGCGTTAGTATATCATAATAATCTAATATTACTAGACCAAAAAACTACCCCCTCTTGTTCTTTACTGTGCTACGGCAGGCTACCTGGTGAAGTCGCAGAAGACTTCGCGCATCAAGCCTATCAGCTTGAGTGTGCGCGGATCGCTGACCCGGTAGTAGACTTTATTGGCATCCTTGCGGGTACGCAGCACGCCCTTCTCGCGCATGATGGCAAGATGCTGCGAAATATTGCTTTGCGAGGTACCGACCATCTCCACGATGTCCCACACGCTCATTTCCTGATCCCCCAAAACGCACAGTATTTTCAGCCGCAATGGGTGCGACATCGCCTTGAGCGCGCGTGCTGCCTGCTCTATATGTTCATCGAGTTCTATCAATTCAAGCTGATCCGGTTTTGGCATGATGGTTTGGGTAAGTTGGCAGAACTTTGCTGCGTATAGGCTTACATTTGGTGGATACTATTGTGAAGTATAATGTGAAAGTATTATATGAAACACCATAATACCCTAGTTTTGTTGATGGATTTTTAAGAAAACCGGAATGATGAAACCTACCCCCGTACTGCTGCTAATCCTCGACGGCTTTGGCTACAGCGAAGAAACTGCCGACAATGCCATCGCAATGGCGAAAAAACCCAACTGGGACGCGCTCTGGCGCAAATTCCCGCATACCCTGATCAATGCTTCGGAGCACTACGTCGGCCTGCCTGACGGGCAGATGGGCAATTCCGAAGTCGGCCACCTGAACATCGGCGCCGGCCGCGTCATTTACCAGGATTTCGAGCGCGTCAACCTCGCCATCGAAACCGGCGATTTCTTTACTAACCCGACCCTGGTCGAAGCAGTGCAGAAAGCCAAAACCGGCAACAAGGCGCTACACATTTTCGGGCTGCTATCCGACGGCGGCGTACACAGCCATGAAACGCACATCCACGCCATGGTGGAAATGGCGGCGCGCGCTGGACTGGCCAAGGTTTACATCCACGCTTTCCTGGACGGACGCGACACCCCGCCCCGCAGCGCCGAGCAATACCTGCTTAACCTGGAACAAAAGTGCGCGCAGTTCAAGGCCGGGCGCATCGCCACCATCGGCGGCCGTTACTACGCGATGGATCGCGACAAGCGCTGGCCGCGCGTGGAAGTTGCCTATCAAGCCATCACCGACGGCGTCGCCGAATTCACTGCCGCCACGGCGGAGGAAGCCCTGCACGCCGCCTACGCCCGCGACGAGAACGACGAATTCGTCAAACCCACCACCATCGTCCCGGCCGGGGAACAGCCGGTGCGCATGGAAGACGGCGACGTCATCGTTTACATGAATTTCCGCTCCGACCGTGCCCGTGAACTGACGCAAGCCTTCCTCAATGCCGGGTTCGACGGGTTCAAGCGCAAGCGCGTGCCGCAACTGGCAGGCTATTACACGCTCACCCAATACAGCCAGGAGGAATCAGCCGCGCAGGTAATTTACCCGCCGCAGCAGATCAACAACAGCTTCGGCGAATATATATCCGGCCTGGGACTGCACCAGTTACGCATCGCCGAAACGGAAAAATACCCGCACGTCACTTTCTTTTTCAACGGCGGCGAGGAAAAAGTCTATGCCGGGGAAGACCGCATCATGGTGCAATCCCCATCTGTCGCCACCTATGACCTGCAACCGGAAATGAGCGCACCGGAAGTCACCGATAAGCTGGTGGAAGCCATACTCGCCAAAAAATATGACGCCATCATCTGCAACTATGCCAACGCCGACATGGTTGGCCATACCGGCTTTCTCCCGGCAGCCATCAAGGCCATCGAAACGGTAGATATCTGCCTGGGCAGGATAGTGAAGGCGATGCAGGAAATCGGCGGCGAGGTTCTAATCACCGCCGACCACGGCAACGCAGAAATGATGCGGGATCACCTGACCCAGCAGCCGCATACGGCGCACACCACCAACCTGGTGCCGTTCGTTTATGTCGGCAGACCCGCCCATCTTGCCGAGGCAGGCAGCGGGGCGCTGTGCGATATCGCGCCCACCCTGCTGCGCCTGATGGGATTGCCGCAGCCGCCGGAAATGACCGGGCATACCCTGGTCAAACTGGACAAGGCCCCGCTCACTGCCGGTTCCAAATAAAATGCGGGCGCACTGCCAAAGTGCGCCACTGCTGCTACTGTTCCTGGCAACCTTGCTGGTTTCCATCCCGGCCACAGCCGGCAAGGTCGAGACATCGAAAACCGCGCTGGAACAGTTGCAGAGCCGCATCGAGGCGTTGAAAAACGAGCTCGACAGCGCCCAGGAAGCGCGCGCCGAAGCCGCCGACGGACTCAAGCAAAGCGAACAGGCCATCAGCGAAGCCAACCGCAAACTGCACGAACTCGCACAGCAACAACACTCCAGCAGCAACGCGCTGCAGACGCTGCGGCAACAGAAATCGACCCTTGAGCAGACCATCCGGCAGCAGCAGACGCTGCTCGGCAGCCAGCTCTATCGGCAATACCTCAACGGCCAACAGGGTTACACCCAGATCGTCCTGTCGCAGCACGACCCGGGCGACATCGCGCGCCAACTGTACTACCTCGGCTACGTTTCGCGCGCCCGCGCACAACTGATCGCGGCGCTACGCAAAAACCTCGGACACGTCGCCAAGCTGGACGACGATACCGCCGCTGAACTGCGCGAGGTCGCTGCGCTGAAAAACGCCCAGGAGCAGCAGCGCAAGGAACTGCAGACAAGGCAGGCCGAGCGGCGCAATGTAATGCAAAAACTGGCCGCGCAGATCAAAGCGCAACGCGGCGAGATTTCCAAACTCCAGCGCGACGAAAAAAGGCTCTCCCAACTGGTGGAACGCCTGACACGCATCGTACCCAAGCTGCCGACACCGAATTTTTCACGCAGAAACGAGGCGCTCCCCAACGCCACGTTCGACGGCAGCAGCTTCGAATCCCTCAAAGGCAAGCTGCACCTGCCTATTCGAGGCGACATATCAAACCGTTTCGGCGTCGCGCGCGAAGACAGCGGGATATCCTGGAAAGGCCTGTTCATCAAGGCAGGTGAAGGCGAGGAAGTAAAATCCGTGGCGACTGGCCGCATCGTGTTCGCCGACTGGATGCGCGGTTTCGGCAACCTGATGATCGTCGATCACGGCGGCGGCTACATGAGCCTCTACGGCAACAACCAGGCACTGTTGAAAAAAGTGGGCGACGAGGTGAAGGCAGGCGACACCATCGCCGCCGTCGGCAGCAGCGGCGGCAATCCGGAATCCGGCCTGTATTTCGAGCTGCGTCACCAGAGTAAGCCGTTCGACCCGCTAGCCTGGTGCGTAGTGAAATAGGCAAACGAGCGCTATAAACCTATATAAAGCAGTTAACCACGGGGAACACGGGGAAACATCAATCTTTCATGGAGATACTGGAAAAACAGGTTTCACCGAAAAGGTGATCTACCAAATTCATTGCCAATATATTGTTTCCATTTGGGTTCCCCGTGGCCCCCGTGGTTCAATAACCGTTTTTAGGATAACCGCTGCTGCAACACTACTGCCAGTTCCACATCGGTCAGAACCACAGGATTGGTGTTCATGCTGCTGCCGCGGCTGTTGGCCACTATCCGCGGAATATCAGCGGCAGTCAGGCCATATTCCGACAGGCGCGGCAACTCAAGGTCAGCCGTCCACTCGATCAGGATTTCCAGCAGCACCTCGCGCGCAGCTTCATCGCCCAGGCCGCGTTCGTCCGCCAGCAGGCGGCCCAGGTCGGCATATTTCGCCAGCGCCGGGCCGTCCGGTTCACAGGCGCTCAAAGCCTGGATATTCGCCTCGGTGCAAGCCGCCACCAAGGTGCCGCACGCCACACCATGCGGGATCGGGAAAAATGCGCCGAGCGGCGATGCCAGCCCATGCACCGAGCCAAGCCCCACCTGTGCCAGCGTGATGCCGGATAGCAGCGCGGCATACGCCATACCACGCCGGTGACCGGCAACATCGCCTTGTCCGTCGTACCACGGCGGCAGGCTGTCGCGCACCGTGGCGATGCCGGACAGCGCCAGCGCATCGGTAAACGGATTGGCCTTGAGCGAGACATAGGATTCCAGCAACTGGGTTAGTGCATCCATGCCGTTCGCGGCAATCAGTGCGCGCGGACAGGTGGCAAGCAATTCGGGATCGACCACGGCATAACGCGGCACCAGCGACTCGTGGCGAAAGGATTTCTTGAATCCGTTCTCGCCCTGTACCGACAGCACCGCGTTCCTGGTCGCTTCCGAGCCGGTGCCGGCAGTGGTCGGCACCGCGATGAATGGTACTGCGGGGCCGGGATAGGGCAACTCGGGTCCGACGCCCTCGAGGTAATCCATCACTGAATGATGGCCCCGCAACAGGCCGGAAACGGCCTTGGCGGCATCCAGCACGCTGCCGCCGCCGATGCCGATAACCACCTCGATGCCGGCATCGCGGAAGCGCCTGGCCGCCTCATCCACCAACTGCGGCGAAGGTTCGCCGCAAACGTTCATCAGCTCCCAGGCAATCCCGTGTGCTTGCATGCCGTTAACCAATGCGTCCCAATGCGGCGAATTGCGGAAGGTAGATGCACCGGTGACCAGCAGCGCTCGTCGCCCACATTCTGCCGCCAATTGCGGAACGCGCCCCAGCACCCCATCGCCGAACACGATGCGCGGCAGGGTGGAAATGGTAAAAGCAGGAAAATTCATTGGCCGATCTGGGGGTAAAGCCCGTGATAACGCACTCCCTGGCGTGGCGCAGCCATCCAGTCCACCACGGTGTCGCGCCACTGCATGTAATGCGCAGTCTCCTTGTGCCTGGCGGCATCCTCGGCGCTGGCGTAGGCCTCGTAAAACACGAAACAGGCCGGATCATCAGCGGATTGCAGGATGTCGAAGCGCCGGTTGCCGGCTTCCTGAATCGACGCTTCGTGGTTTTTGCGCGTGGCCTCGATAAAATCCGCCAGATGTTCGGGTTTGACGCGGACATGAACCAAAGTAACAACCATTGCTATTCTCCAATCAAATGCAGCAGCACCCTGCGGCTACTCGGCACTCTGCGATGCTCGTAAAGAAAGATGCCCTGCCAGTTGCCCAGTGCCAGAGCGTTTCCCAGCACGGGGATAGACAGGTGGGTCTGGGTCAGCGCCGTTCTCACATGCGCCGGCATGTCGTCCGTGCCCTCGATGGTATGCGTGAACAGCGGGTCGCCGTCTGGCACCAGACGGGCGAAGAATCGTTCCAGATCGTCCTGCACGTCGGGATCGTAATTCTCGTTGATGAGCAGGCTGGCCGAGGTGTGCTGGATGTAAAGCGTGAGCAGGCCGTTGGCGATGCCGGAAGTGGAGGCCCATTGCCGCACTTGGCCGGTAAAGTCGTAAAGCCCGCGGCCCGTGGTTTTCAGGATGACCTGATGATTGATCTGGCGCATGCTAGCGAAAGGCTACGCGATATATGTTTTTCTGCAGCCGGGTGACGCCGC
>Ga0172367_10005084_pt1 | contig 16025 bp, 11 predicted proteins | sample Lak10m_FD_114542 | JGI IMG/M metagenome (GOLD analysis project Ga0172367, IMG submission 114542) | Freshwater microbial communities from Kabuno Bay, South-Kivu, Congo - kab_022012_10m | ecosystem: Environmental > Aquatic > Freshwater > Lake | place: Democratic Republic of the Congo: South-Kivu...
ACTATTTACGTTACTCTTCACGGCACAATTACTGTTGCAAACTCAGTTGTGACAGCCGAGCTTAACGGTGTTGCCATGACGGGCCTTTCTATTACTATTACTCAAGCAGGATCGGTTGGGGGCTCCACCTTCTCTGGCTCTCCTTCCGGCGGAAACTCCGTGGCTGCTGGGCAAGCTATCGAAATTATCACAGACGGAGGTTCAACTACAGCAATTGCTGCCGACGTTACGATTGTAATTAACACGGCGTAACGGGTATGCTTGATATTTTCAGCCACCCGTTAACGCTTGCTATGGCCGCAATTCTCGGGTTTTTTCTCAAAGACGTTTTCAACAAAGTTCAAAGAACTAACGACTTGAGAACAGAAGTAGAAAGTCTTCGTGGAAGGGTTGCTACTCTTGAAGTCAACTCAAAAGAAAACCACGAAACAAACAGAGCCGTTGTTCGGCTGGAAGAACAAGTCAAGCGTCTGACGCAAGACATTCAATACTTACTTACTCTAATCAGGGTGCAGATATCCACACATGACAAAACTGACGCTTCCTAGTTTTTCGTCGCTGACAAACGAGGCTTCGTTTATTGCCGCACTCAACGAGGCAATGACAGCAATTGAGAACTTCTCTGATCTTGTTCTCAGCCTCAATGGCGCAACGCCTAACGCCATGACTGCCAATCTGGATATGAATTCCAAGCGTATCCTGAATCTCCCTGCCCCTACAAACAATACCGAACCGGTAAGGCTCCAAGACCTCACAAACGGCATTCAAGGTCCTGCCGGTCCTGCGGGGGCTAACGGTGCTCCGGGCGGTCCGCTTGCTGACGGTGACTACGGAGACATTGTTGTCTCGGGGATTGGCACAGCCATCAACATTGACTCGGCAGTCTTGTCGGCTTTTGGCAGGACGCTGATTGATGACGCAGCCGCCTCTAATGCTCGAACAACTCTGGGTCTTGGCACATCAGCTACCTTGAACACAGGTACCGCAGCTGGTACAGTTGCTACAGGTGACGACTCACGGTTTACCCGCTACACAGTAAATGATCAATCCGGCGCTACCTACACCTTTGCTACAACCGACCCGGGTAAGCTAGTTCGTCAAACAGCGGCTGGCACCCACACCTATACAATCAACCCGTTTGCTACAACAGCTATTCCGGTTGGTTCGGTCATCGTTCTGAGAAACGCCATTGGAGCGGGTGTTCTTACGGTTTCCAGAGGCGCCGGTGTGTCTCTCTATGCCAACGGGGCCACGGCCTCAGCCAACGCTTCTCTTGCTGCTGGAGCCGTTGCTACGCTCATTCACGAAGCCACTGACAGCTGGATCATCATTGGCATTGGGGTCTCCTAATGATTCTGGCCCCAGTCCTAGCTGCCGCTGGGTCGACAATTACAATATCTGTAGCTCCTGCTGCATTCTCAGCAAACGTGTCGGCAACTAATGGAACAACATCAGCATTTGCCACGTTGACTATCTCAGGTGGTGTTGCCCCGTACACAGCCTTCTGGATTAGCGATAATCCAAACATTACTGTAACCAGCGCCACCTCCACAACGTCTTCAACATTTGGATGGACAGGGCTGGGTTCGCTATTTGATACAGAGTTTGCGACTGTTACTATTGGGGTAACCGACAACCTCGGCAACTACGGTGAGATTATTTACTCTGTTGTGATCACAAGGACATCGTAACGTGAAAAAGACACTTTTGGAAATTACACAAGTAATCTTGAGCAAGATGGACTCCGACGAGGTAAACTCCATTGGTGACACGACGGAATCTCTTCAGGTTGCTCAGGAAGTAGAAACAACGTACTACGAAATCCTGTCTAACTTAAAGCTCCCGGAACGAAATAAGCTGATTTCTTTTGAGGCTCTTGGAGACCCTAACAATAGGCCCAACTACCTGAAAGTGAAAGATTCTATTGACAACATCGAGTTTTTGATGTATAATATAGGTACAGAGGTAGAACCTGACTACAAAAAAATGACGTACATGACTCCAAAAGACTTCTTGCTTTATGTTATTGAAAACGTGCAAGGAGCTACAACAATGGTGGTCACAGATTTCAACGGAGCTAAATTTCCGATTAAGACGAACCAAGACCCAACCTACTACACAACGTTTGACGATACTTACCTTGTGTTTGACGCCTACAACTCCTCGGTGGACGATACGTTACAGGAGTCCAAGGCATTTGCCCTTGCACAGGTCATCCCAACTTTTGAGATGGAGGATGACTACGTTCCCGAGTTGCCTGCCAAGTATTTCCCAATGTTGATTGCTGAAGCTTCCTCTATGTGCTTCATCAACCACAAACAGGCTCCAAACTCAAAAGAAGAGCAACGTGCCCGCAGGCAAATGGTCCGGCACCTCAATAACCGCAGACGGGTTGATGAGGCCAAAACAAAGGGGCCTGATTTTGGAAGGGTTCGCTAAGTGCCGCGTAGAAAGATTACCTTGACTCCCAAACCAGAACGGCGGTCAGATAATCCAACCTACATGAGTAGTCGACACGTAGAGTACATGATTGTAAAAGATGAAGCAGGGTTCTGGAAAATAGTAATGTACAAAGGGGGATTTACCCCAAAACCGCTCAGAGGGCGATTTACTCATTTTAGCTTGGCCGAGAAATACCTTATCTCGTGGCTAAAGAAGACAGATAAATTTAGAGAGGCTATCTACCCCGGATGCGCGCAGAGTCGACGAAACTTTATAGAACGTTCGTAAAAGGTCTGATTACCGAGGCGTCTCCGCTAACGTTCCCGGAGAATACGTCTCTTGATGAAGACAACTGTCTTATCTTTACAAAAGGTAACAGGACCCGCAGGCTTGGGGCCAACTACGAAACGTCTTCGGTACTTTCAGCGTTTCAAGTTGCGTCGATGGAAACAACACCCATCACGGAATATGCTTGGAACTCGGTAAACAATTCTGCCCTTACGAGCTTCTTGTGCCTTCAGGTTGGGGGCACGATCTATTTCTTTGACATGTACAAAGCTCCAATCTCCGGGACTATGAAAGCGTTCACTGTCGACCTCACAGCGTACCCGGCTTCGGGTGCTACAGCTATTGAATCAAGCCCGGTCCAGATGACTTCTGGTAAGGGCTATCTTTTTATTGCAGGAGAGAAAATCCTCCCACTTGTTGTCGAATACGATGAAGACACCGACACCATCGAAGTCGAAACAATCAACATCCTTATCCGCGATTTTGAAGGAGTAGATGATGATCTGGCTGTTGACGAGGAGCCTTTTACCCTTTCAAATGCTCACCACTACAACCTGAAGAACCAAGGATGGGTAGCCACAGCCCCATCTACCGGGCTGGTCTCCGTGTCACTCTACGGCAAATACAAGGCCGTTCCGGGAGTGTCTACAACCAAGGACCCAATCACGGAATACAAGACAGCCATTGGCCGATACCCGGGAAACAACAAACAATGGTTCCTTGGCAAAACGCAGGTAGAAGAGGGCGCTTACGACATTGGGGATTTCATCCCAGTGTTGCTCAACAAAGCGCACGTAGGCACAAGCCGGGCTCCCCGTGGTCACTATATTGTCAACGCGTTTAATATAGACCGTTCAGCGGTGTCTGGCGTTGGCGGGTTGACAGCTGAAGTCAAAAAATACGGACCCTCTTCAGTTGCGTTCTTCTCGGGCCGCGCTTGGTGGTTTGCCCGCAACGGTGTCTACTTCAGCCAGATTATGACCAACAAGAACAAGGCTGGCCAATGCTTTCAGGAAGCTGATCCTACAGCCGAGGATATCTCGGAACTTCTGGCTTCAGATGGTGGGTATATCCCAATCCCTGCTGCCGACGAGATTCTCCGTGGCATCGAGATTGGCAACGGCATCATGGCGTTTGCCCGCAACGGTGTGTGGCTGATCTCTGGAACTGACAGGGGCTTCTCCGCTAACGAATACCAAGTCACCAAGATTTCATCTATTGGCACTGACTCCCCTCATTCTATCGTTATGGCTGGGGACGTAATCTATTGGTGGTCCAAGGTGGGTATCCAACGCACAGCTCAGGCCACAGGCCAGTTTGGACCTATCCCGGGCGCGTATTCTTCGGAAAACATCTCCGCTGAAACTGTGGACACCTTGTTCAAGGAAGTGTCCCCAGATTCACGCAGGTTTGTCAAAGGGGTGTTTGATCCTGCAACAGAGACCGTCTATTGGGCTTACAGAACTGACGATTTCACTTTTGATTACGGCTACAACAGATTTCTCAATCTTGACTTGAAGATTGGAGCGTTTTACCCGTGGTCCTTGTCTGGCGGCAACTACCCGTTCATCACGGGCCTGTTCCTTACTCCAGAACTGAACCTGTTGTCCAACGCTAGCCCTGTAACAGCATCTGGAGCAGCGGTTACTACAACAACAGCAGAAGCCGTTGTGGCCCAATCTACAGAGCTGTCAGCCAAGGCCACATTCTTGTACTTTGTGTGCGCAGTCAGCCAAGGTTCCTCTTATCGTTTCACGCTTGGCAATTTCTCAAACGACGAGTTTGTGGATTGGGAATCGTTTGACGGGACAGGGGTGATTTATAACAGTTTTGTGGAATCCGGATTTGAAATTCTTGAAGACGCTTTCCGCAAGAAGCAGATTGTTTATCTGTCGGTATTCTTCAGACAGACAGAAGAGAACTACGTTCTTAACGGAGACGATTACGATGTCGATAAGCCGTCCAGTTGTTACCTGACTGTCAAGTGGGGTTGGACAACATCTGGCAACACCGGCAAGTGGTCTCAAAAACGACAGGTCTACAGGCACAGACGCGTGCCATTTGTCAATCCAGCAGATTTGGAATTTAACACAGGAACAAAAGTTGTACACACAAAAAACAAAATCAGAGGCTCCGGTCAAGCTGTCCAATTCCGGCTTGAATCAAACGAGCGAGGAAAAAACTTTGACCTCCTCGGATGGCAAGCTTCGTACTCCGGAACGACTAAATCTTAAGGTAGTTTATGAAGGTCCTGAAGGCAAAGTCACTATCGCGGTTGTTTATGGATTAGTCTGGATATTCGCACGCTATGATCTTGATCTTCGTTCTCGTGATAATCTTCTTGCAACTATAGAGGTTGCCAACGCTGTGTTTGAAACTCTACGATCTAAAGGTATCAAGTATGTGTATTGTACTGCTGACAGCGTTTCTGCTTTTAAGTTTAATGAACTATTGGGGTTCAAGCCCGTCAACGCGGTTATACACGACAAGCACGAAGTAATGGAAAAGGAACTATAGAAATGGCTGAACTTGCTGGTTTTTTGCTGACGGTTGAAGGAATGTTTACTGCGGCAACGGCAACTGCTACTGGCGGCTCCTTGTATTCTCAACAAAAGGCTGCCAAAGCCGCTGGTAAAGCGGCTGGAGCCCAGCGCAGGCAAGAGGCGCTAGCTGCCGCTATTCAACGCAGGCAAACCCAGAAAGCTGGAAAGCAAGCTATGGCGCTTGCTCTTCAGGCCGGTGAGAATCAAGGCGTGGCGGGCTCTTCTGGTGTGGCCGGAGGAGTTGGGTCAGCTATTTCCCAGAGCAACGCGAATTTGTCGTTCCTTGATCAACAGTCCCAATTGGCTGATTTTGCTGGGGGAATGTTTGATAAAGCCCAGCGGTGGAGCAACAGGGCGTCTTTGTTTGCAGGGGTGGCTGATCTGGCTATGACAGGATACGGCGTAGCAGCAGAAAAGAAAGCTGCGTCTGATGCTGCGGCTGCGGCGGCTAAAAGAGATGCAGACTGGCAGGCAATGTGGACAACACCGCCTCCGCCTGCAAGGAAGGGGCCTTTCTAAATGCCAATTGCAGCAACAGCAAGCCAATCTCTGCTCAACGGCCTCAACGAACTTGGCCGTTCAGGACTTTTGCAAGACCTTCCAAACTTTTATAACGAGAAACCCCTTGATGACTCGACTGTCCGGCGTCGAGCAATGGTTCACACTGTCGCCAATCTGGACTCTATTGGTGCTGATCCAAACAGTCCTCTCTTGCAGTCTGCTTACAACAACATCAAGACGATGCAAGAGATCATCCGTGTGTCCGGAGACAGAAATCTCCGTGAGAAAGAAACTCTAAAGGCTCTTGAAGAGTCGGTGTCCCCTCTTGCCTTGACGGCGTCTATGCCAGAAACAAGCAGAGAGATGAGAGACGCTTCATATGAACTTATGAACCGCAGATATGCTGAGGCGGCCCAGAAGCGTGAAGACATGGCCACTGAGCAGCGCTACGTTGAGCGTCTGCGAGGCTTGCTGGCTTCTGGCAACGTGGCTGAGGCCAAGATGCTGGAGACGCTCCAGAACACTCCTGACGCCTATTCGTGGACGTTCCGTCGCCAGTCTGATATGGCGTACATGATGAAAGTCCTTGAAGAAGAGATGCCGGAGGAAAAGGATCGCTTCTTCCTGTTTCACGTTGTTGACTGGTTGATGCTTACCTTGCCTTTTATTGAAACGACGGCGTACTCGGATAACGTTGATACAGCTGACGTCAAGAAAGAATTTGGGGACATGTTCCTGCCGGGACGGCGTCTTCGCAACGAAGCTTACGCCTTTGACCGCATACTGTCCATGACTGACCAAAGAGCTAAAGCTGAGGCTCTTCGTCAAGTAGCAAAGAACATGGCTGCTTCGGCCAAGGACTTTGGCTATCGTAACCAGCTGATGGAAGACCTTATCAAGTCTGCCATCTTGGACAAGCCCCCTTCTGCTGATGAGACAAACGTCTGGGCGGCTCTAGACACAGTACTGGCTCCGTTTGTAGTGTACGATGCTATCTCTATTGGCAAAGGGCTAAAGGCTGTTGGTAACTCGGTAGTCAAGACGCTCACGCGCGCGGGACTTCGTTCAGACGCTGCTAACGTTGTCACAGATGTTGCCGAACGCATTAAGACAAAAGGTCCCGGAGAAGCACTCAACGAGACTGGTGTGTCTATTGATGAAGTTGAAGAAGCTATGTCTCCTTCGGCTCTCAATCCCACAGCGACACCGGGGGATACGTCACTTGCTGGCGCATTGGTAGATGGTCCTGAAGATGCTGAAGTCGTAGCTCGGAAACTGTTTGGAGACAACCTCAAGGTTGAGCGCCTTTCTGAGGAAGAGTGGGCTGAAGCTAATCTCCGCATCAAGGCTCAAGCCAAAAAAGACTTTGGTCGTCACGTACACGATGTACAATTTTACGAAATCAAGTTGCTGTCCGGGACAACTGTCCGCATTCCTGTCGTTGTCTTTGGCACAACCAAGGACAGTCTCTTTGTGTCAAAGATTGACGCAGAGAAAGCTGCGGCTAGCATGGGGCTTGATTCCGTTGTGATCAGGGAAATCCCCTCGGACAACGGAATGCTGTACGGTGTTGAAGCCCGTCTACCTGTGTCGGAGAGCCAGTACTACCGCAAGATCACGGACACCAAGCCAAAGAACTTCTTGTGGCGCTTTATCCTAGGCTCGCGACAAACAACGTCTGACGCCTTGTATGGCCTGTCGGAAGTTGTGACAGCCAAGCGTCAAAAGATGATTACGGCTTTGGAGAAGGCAATCAACCCTCTCTTTGGCCGTATGAACAACAAGCAGAAGAATGCTCTTCTTGATGTTATGGTCAAATCGGAGAAGGACCAGAAATGGTACAACTCCAAAGAACTGGATATACTTTGGGCTCGTCAGATGGGTATCGGTGACGACGTTCACGAGGTCACAGACACCAACATCGCCTTGGGCAACATTGTCAGCCCGGTGGGTGATCCTGAGTTCCTGAGCCAAAAAGCGTTCCTTGATCTCAAGGACCGTTCTGCGGCTCTAGGGAAGCAGGCAGACGATTTGTTCCGGGCTTCTGGGCAGGCTGATGAAGCCACGTTCTGGGCTAATGCTTCGCCTGAAGACAAGGCGATCATGGATGAGCTTACTGCTATCAATGCTCAGATTGCCAAAGGCCCTCAACGTGTAGAAATTGACACCTTCCTTGAGCCCCACACCTACAAGGAGTGGAGGGCCAAGTCTGCTACGCCTCCTCCCGCCAAAGGTATGGTGCGTATGTACCACGGGGGAGTACCGGGAGAGGGTGGACGCTGGGCTACATCAAGTCCACAAGACGCTCGTGGTTGGGCTGCGCGTGACGAAGGAATGACTGTCCAGTACGTAGACATCCCGGAAAGCGACGCTAGGATTTTTGCCCCCGGTCAAGGACCCGCTGAAGGGTTTGCCCCTAACGGACGTTTTGAACTTACTGCGGACGAAATGAAAAGGGCTCGTCCGTTTAAAGAAGGGGAGACCTTGTTTCCTCCTGAACACGAGGACCTCTGGAAAGCCCTTGATGAGGCGGCTGAACAAGCTATGGGCAACCAAGCCAAGGCTGGTGTTCAAGCCATGCGCTCCAACAAACGTGCTGCTGATCTGGCTGTTGTCGACGAATTTCGTCAGTCCACGGCTCACCTTGATGACTTTGTCGAGATGTTCCGTGGTGGTGTCTTCATGAACGCAGTCACCGACATCCCCGGTATGCCATCTACTCCCATCTATGGTTTCACAGGGCGTGATGAGATTGCGGCTCTGGCTGAACAAGTCACAGCGATGGACCCGCGCAACATGAGCCGTACCGAAGGCATCCGAATGCTGGAGCTTCCGGGTAAGCGCTACATAGCGTGGCAAGGCCATCTAGCGTATCACGACAACGTGTTTATGCAGCTGAACGACATGCTTCTTGAGCGTGGGCTCCCTCAGATTCCAATTGAAGACGTAGCTTCTATCTACGTCCCGGTTGATCCTACAAAAACGGGAACTCGCCGGTTTGGTAAAATTGAGATTGATACCTTTGCTGGTGAGGGCAATCCCGCCAACAAAGCTACAATGTCTTACGGAGACTTTGTTCGTCAGCTGGAGACCTTCAAGGCTTCCGGCTCTGCTTACGCAAAACGTGTAAAAGACGCTGAGCATAAAGCTACCAAAGACATGGAAGATGCCATGACTGGTGGTTCTGTGACTGAGGAGTTCCGTACAGCTGTGGACAAGGCTTTGAGCCTTGTTGACACCAAGTACCTTCGTAACGCGGAAGGACAGGTGCTCCACACCAACCGGCAAAAGATTATGTCCAAGCCCTTGGAGTGGTCCGAAGAAATTGCTGGCTTGATGCCGCAGAAGATCAAGGACGCCTACTTCAAGTTGGTAGAGCTGTCGAACGTTGAGCACTTGCTGCGTAACGAAGACATCTACCTTAACAAAGCCGTTCGTGGATTTCAAACTGTTTCGTTTCGTGGCGCTGAAGACGTTGACGGTATTGTCTACCGGGCTGGCTCTGTTCCGCCGGTTCCTTCAAGCCGTGTATACAACGTGTCAGAAGATGTGCACTACGTCGCCAAGACTGAGGACGACGTGAAGGTTGGTCAGGCCCTCCGGTTGTCTGCGGCTGATATAGACCGTATGATGAAGAAAGAAGGCCAGATCATGATCAGACTTGAACGCCCTGTTGAAGTTGGCAACCGGGTCACGGTCCAATGGGTCATGGGACGCCCTGAAGACTTTCAAGTCAAACCGCTTAAATTTGAGCAGCTCGGCTATGTTGAAGGTGGTCACCGTGGCTATGTCGACAAGTACTACGCTAAGCAAGCCTCTGTTGGTCGCCAAGGAGACAACGGGGAGTTGTATCTCAAGAGCCCACAAACCTACATCGTTGGCACTCAAGCCGAGGTGCAGGGGTGGGCTCGTGTCATGGAACAGGCTCGTCTGATCTGGAACAACACAGATGATGCCCTCCGCAGGATGGAGCAACTCGCTCGTCATCTTGATAACAAGCCGGGCTATCCGTCTGCTGACGAGTTTGCCCTTATGGTCAAGAACGGAGAGTTTGATCCGGAATACCCGGTTGAGGCTCTGTACGACCGCGAGATGCCGTCTGACTACGCGAAGCTCAAGACACGTGGCTGGGATGACTTGTCTGATCCGGAAGAGTCCGGGATCAACACGTACATGCAGACGCACGGGCGTATGTACACTTCTCCTAAAGGTACAAGGCTTCCTGACTGGCGCGGCCAAGATGCTACCATCATTGATCCCTTTGAGATGATGAACAAGGCTCTCAACAACATTGCAGCCCTGTCTTCGCTAACCGACTACAAACTTCGGGCTATCAACAAATGGGTAGAAACCTTTGGTCCTTATCTAGACCTCCGTGGTATTCCACGAGATGCTTCGCCTGTCCGTATTTTTCAGGAGTCGGTGTTTCTCTCCGATCTGCCGGAAGCTCAGAAGATCAAGAACTCAGCTGAAGCTCAGCGTGACACGATCAAGCGTGTGCTTGGCTGGAGGTCTGACGTTGACCGGGAGTTCGAGTACCTCGGGCGTCAGCTGGTCTCGTTTGTGGCCGGTGACAAGCCGGGTAAATGGAACAAGTCGCTGGCTCGCGGAGTCGAGTGGGTTTTGGAGCGCAATCCTGTTGCTCGCGCGCGTAAGCTGGCCTTCCACATGAAGCTGGGTCTGTTCAACGTGGCCCAGTTTCCCATGCAGATTTCTACCATGATGGCGGCCATGTCGCTTGACATCACCCGTGGTACTGAAGCCTTCATGGGTCTTCCGGCTCTGCGTGGGGCAATTGGATTGAGAGGCCAAGCTCTCGACGAGTGGGCTGATTTCTGGATCGCCAAGAACTGGGGCAAGGTCACAGGCTTTGACAACCCGCAAGACTTTAAAGACATGCTCAAGGCTGCTGCTGGCTCTGGGTGGTTTGACGTTGGTGGGGCTCACGCTCTTGTGAACTACCACGGCGTTGATTCGGCAATTGGTGCAATCGGCAAAAGGGCCTCTGGTGAGGTGCTTGATATTGGTGCAATCGGCAAAGGGGCCTCTGGTGAGGTGCTTGATGCAGCTGGCAAAGTTGTTCGAGGAGCCGCTCAAAAAGGTACGTTTTTCTTTACTGAGGCCGAATTGTGGAACCGGGCTATTGCTTGGCAAATGGCGTGGAAACACGCCCGCAAGCAAGGGCTGATCCCCGGAACTTCCAAGTTCAACGAAGCCATTTTGACACGGGCCAATGACCTGTCGTTCAATATGTCGCAAGCCGGTATGGCCGCTTGGCAGAAGGGATGGGCTTCGGTACCCACACAGTTCCTTAGCTATCAGGCGCGCTTCCTAGAGGCTCTGATGGGCAAGCAATTCACGAGGGGCGAGAAGATTCGCCTGCTGCTTGGCCAAGGGGTTCTTTACGGAACGGCAGGTCTCCCGTTCGTTGCATTTGCATCAGAAATGATAAGGTCCGGAGAGGGTCAAGCCCCGGAGATTGGAACGTGGCAAGGACTGGTTGACCGAGGTATTCTTGACACCATCATCTGGGCTACAACAGGTTCCGACGTGCAATACGGTGAGCGAGCCGCTACAGGTACGTTTATCACGGATACGTTCCGAGAGCTGTTTGGCATGAGCAAATACGGAGAGGTGTCGTTTGTTGACATCATGGGTGGCCCTCTTTGGTCAATTACCAAAGACGTGTCTGGCCAAGGCGTCAAAATCTTCTGGGACACTGTCCGGTTTGTGTCGGCTGAGTCTGGTGGAGAGACGGGCTTGCCTAGCACTTCGGATACCGTTGTCCAGCTGGCCAAGAACATCTCGTCGTTCAACAATGCCTACAAGGCTTATATGGTGTGGAACTATGGCCAATACATCACAAAGACTGGCAAGGTTGCTCTTGACGATCTCCCGTCTACGGATGCTTTTGCTGTGTTCCTTGGTCTTGCTCCGGGTGAATACCGCGACTACGTGGCCAAGCAGGACTGGAGACGAAACCGCCAAGGACAAATCAAGGAAGTCTCTGACAAGATCGTAGAGATACGGCAGAAGTTTGTCAGAGAGCCCCACAGAGCTGAAGCAATCACAGCCGAGCAGGAGTTGCTGATGAGAATCACTCCCCAAGACATCTGGTCTGATGCCCTTACAGACGCCTCAAGGTCCAAGGCAGGCGAATCAATTTATGATGGCCTAGCTCGCAGATACGAACTCGAAAGACAACAAAAAGAAGGTAATGAATAACAATGGCTGAATTTCAAGATAATCTTGGCGCTCCGTCTGATTATCAGCGCCCGGTAAAAACCCAGCAAGAAGGCGTCAACATCTTTGGCGCTGCTGCTGATTTGTTCAGGGGCTTTAATCAAGCCAACAGCAGAGCTGCTGCCGATGTACCCTCTCCGGCTGAACAAAGAGCGGAAGCGACAGCGCAGGGCCTAGACGTCTTCGCAGCTGGCGCAGCTTCAATCATGACAAACGAAAGAGGTGGCCCGGGCGACAACATCTTGTCGTATTTTGGGCTAGACGCCAAGCCGATGTTTGATGAACTGCGTCGAGTGAATGAGGCGGCCTCTGATGGCGAGATTACATCCGCTGTCCGGGAAATTCAGGTAGAGCGTCTGGTTGCAGGCGTCATGGGTAAATACCCGGAAGCTTCTTATGAGATCATGGGACAAGCCCTCAGTCAACTTGGTATTGACCACGCTTTTGCCCGGGCTTGGAAACTGCAACTCAAAGCTCAAGCCCAAGCTGAAACAGACGCGCTTGCCGCTGAGTCTGAAGCTTACAAAGCTGCTGCGGCTGCTGGCTATACTGAGTCCCGAAACGTAATGATTCAAACCGGTAAAGAAATTCTGCAAAAGAAATTTCGTGAAGACGAACAAAAACGCGCTACGGATCTTGCCGTTCTTCTTGCCGATCAAAATTCAAAGTTGACTGAAGCCGAGCGTAAACGACTGGAGGCCCTACACAAGGCTACAACTCAAAACATGTCAGACGGGATCATCTTGCAGAACTCTGTAGGATTTGGTCCTATTATGGATGCCCTTCACAACTGGGGACAAACCGTTGAAGACCCGGAAATGGCTGGGCGCTTTACTGACGTTCTCAAACGTTCTAAGGCCGAATTGTCGGTAGGACGTACAGCGGCTATTGCTTTGCTTGCTCAAGTCGGGGCTCCAGACGAACAAGTCAAACGTGTAAATGAATGGTTTGATTTGCACGATAAGCAAATTAATGAGCTTGAAGCTGGTGACTTGGCTTACAAAAAGACAACAGCTTCGATGCTGAAGCTGATCAAAGACGGGGCGGCTATTGAGGAATCCCAAATCATCCCAGTGTATCAACGTTTAGTTGGTGCTCTTGGGCAAGGAATGGTTCAAAGCATTTTGACCGGAGCTGTCCCGGGCATCAGCCCTAACGAACTCAAATACATTCGGGAAGAATTGATTTCTGGATTTGCTCAAGGGCGAATCACGTCTGAAGAAGCTCGCAAAACGGTAACTGCGTTTCAAGCTGCTAAAGACGGAACCTCTATTCCTCGGATGACAGATGAAAACGAACGCAAACGCACGATGAACGCTGCGTTTACACAGCTTAACGGCTCTATTGACCTGCTGACTAAAAACCTCAGTGGCACACCGTCAAAGATGGACCTTGATATCTTTCAAGGAGCCAACGTTACTTTGCTGTCTGCGGTTATCGAGGACGCCCCAACAATTACTTTGGACAACATCGAGAAGATTGCTCCAGTTGTGTCGTCGGCCAAATGGCGTCACGTAGCCAAGCAACTCCTTGACAATGGTGATGCTGACGCTGCATCCAAGATGATTCAATACAACACGGTGGCTGTGGCCAAGACGCTGAACACACTTAAACGTCAATACCTCAACTCTGGTCAAGTTCGCTACGATCCAACGAAGCAAGCTTACGTTCCTGTTGCAAAATCTTCTCCCAACCCTATGTCTGCAAGACAACTTGACCGAGCTGTCCCACAAAGATCAACAGAGTCTATTGTGCCCCAAGAAGCTGTAAGAGCTGCCACGGTCATGAACTCTTTGCTTAGCCACCTTGAGCAAGTCGACGTGAACATCCTTGAGCTTGTTCCGGATGACGGGCTTATCTCCAAAGACGCGGAAGGCTCTACATCCAAGATGTCTGTCAAAGATGTCTTTGCTACAGATGACGGGTTCTTGACTTCTTTCGCCAACTTTGAGCAGTTCAAGAAAGAAGCCCCAGAGCTTGTATCAAACAGGGATCAGTTCTTCAAAGACACTGACAAGTTTCTCGCCACTCAAATGGGGGGAGCTGCGTTTGATTACTCTGGGATCACCGAGAGTCCAGCCTATCTACAATCTCGAATTGACGCGGCTGAGATCAGGATAGGTGGCAGAAACAATATTCAGCTGCCAGTAACCGACATGAAATCTTACATGACTCGTCTTGCGGCTACAGAAGGCGGTGGTCTTGATGGCACAACCCCTCACGACCCTTCGAGGTCTTCTGCGGCAGGTACTTACGGTTTTACAAAAGGTACGTGGCTGGAGTTTGTGAACAAGGCTGTTCCGTCTGCGGCCAATCTTTCTGAAGGCGAAAAACTGGACCTGATGAAAGATCAAGCCATTGAGGACAAGATCATGGAGGCCTTTACAAAAGAAAACTACTTGATGCTGAAAAATGAACTTGGAAAAGACCCGTCGTGGGATGAACTTAACGTTGCCCACATGCTTCGTTATGAAACTCCAAAGTTCCTCAAAGCGTTGGCGGTTAATCCGTTAGCCCCAGCAAGCTCTGTGCTCAGTGAGGCAACAGTTCGGGCAAACCCTGAATTGACGTCTGGCACTTTGCTTGATTTCTGGAACAAGCGTCTTAAGAGACAAGACAAGGACTGGGAGTCTTACATAAAGCAACGACAAGGAGTAGCGGCAGGACCTATGCCCATGGTTAATTATTTTGAAGACTTCGCCACTGACGTAGAATTCTTTGACGCTCTGGAAGGAAGATAACAACGATGCCCGGACCATTTAGCGCTTTAAGCAAGGTTCAGAAAGCCGAGATTGCCCGGCAGATGGACGAGATTATTGTCGTCGATGGACGAGAAATCCGTAAGGGCGACCTTATGGAATTCGAGATCGAGAAGCGCCTTGGGGCTGGCCAAGGTACAGAAGATATCATGAAAGCTTTGCGCAAGCAAGGTATGAATGTTCCATCTGAGCACGTCAAGGAACGTATGGCTGTAGCCCGGGGGCGAAAACCTATCAAGGGAGACAAGGGATACGACCGTCGTTATGCCCGTATGGAATTGAACTTCATCATTGAGCGCGGCTTAGCCAACGGAGACGATTGGGATACGATTGGAAACTCTATTCGCCAGTCGTTCCCGAAGGCTCACGTGGACAAGTTGATTGAAGCGGCCAAGAACAAGCGGGCCAAGATCATCCAGCAGAACAGCCCCCCAGCCGTGATAGATACAGGGGAGTCAGGCCCCAGCGCTGGCCCTGAGCAGCCTCCGTATGCCGATCCTACGAACCCTGTGAGGGACCTGAAGGAGTTTGAAGGCATGGATGACGCTGGTCTTGCTGAGGTCTTGAAGAAGGTTGGAGATGAGGCGTTTAAGCGCAAGAAGGCTCAACAGCAAGCTACGCGTGAAGGAGCAGAAGAGCGCGTAAATTCTTATGACTGGGGCGTGTGGAATGAGTTTTTCCGATATTTGAGAGAAGACCCAAACTTTGGACGCGCCAAATTTTTAGAAGGAGGCGGCGACACGGTTGAGGAAAACCTAGACGTGCCTATGGGACAGCCCGGGCTAGAAGGCCCAGTAGAACCGGAGTTCCGGAACAGGTAAATCAAAAAGAAGAGGCCCGAGGATTTCTCCCCGGGCCTTTTTTCTTACGATTGAGCCTTAAGTCATTTCTTTCTTACAGTAATCTTCCATGATCTTGCGGCAGCACTCGTAAATAGCGCGTGCTGTCTTTCTTTTATCCCAATCCTTTGTGTCTCCTGCAAGAGAGAACCAAAGCTCTCCGTTCTTTACAACCATGGCAGCCTTGCGGTGCTGTGGGTACTCAGGATCAGGACCGACAAGAATACGGAACGTTATGTCCGGTCTTGCGGCGTCCATAAGTTTGTTGAACTTGGCACTATTCATCTGCGTAATCTTCCAGTCGCTTGAGGATTTCGTTGAGAGGTTGGACCATGTGCACCCGGACACAAGAGATGTTCACAGGGTTGAAGGTGCGCCCAGAGTCCGACTCTTCGGTGTAGTTCAGCATC
>Ga0172367_10005085_pt1 | contig 16023 bp, 6 predicted proteins | sample Lak10m_FD_114542 | JGI IMG/M metagenome (GOLD analysis project Ga0172367, IMG submission 114542) | Freshwater microbial communities from Kabuno Bay, South-Kivu, Congo - kab_022012_10m | ecosystem: Environmental > Aquatic > Freshwater > Lake | place: Democratic Republic of the Congo: South-Kivu...
GCTAGAAATCGCAGTTGCTCTATTGTAAATTGGTTCAGCATATATTGCAGTAGCACCAGATCCTATAGCAACGTATCTACCATCAGAACCAATATTATCGACAAATACCAAATCATTAATAAAGTTTGCTTGTGATGTTGATCTATAAATCCAGTTACTCAGATCAAATGAATAATATAAATCTCCTGTAGATGTAATAATTACATAGAATCCATAACTATAATAAATGTTTACTATATTTGATATTCCAAGATTATTTGGAACAGTTTGATATAAATTCCTATTTACAGATCTTACAATTACTCCATAATCTCCAACTGCTACGTATTTTTCATCAACATAAATTACCCTATTCAAGTTTGTGTTTACTGGAGAACTTACGAATTCCCAAACATTTCCATCGTTAGAGGTTCTAATTACTCCATCATTTCCGACAGCAACAAAATACTCGGAACCAAATGTTACACTATTTAAGTTGGATAAAGTTTCAGAATATCTATTTACAAATGAATTTGTACCCACTCCAAGTCCAATAAATATTGATCCGCCAGCACCAACGGTAACCCAAGTATCAATAATATCGGAATATACGACTTCATTAAATGTACCTATATATCCACTACTTACTCTGTTCACAACTCCAAATCCCGGAATTGAAACGTCCTCTTCCAATGGAATTTGTGTCCATGAAGATATTACATCACCATAATCTGTTGCCTTTATTATTTGACCAAGATTTCCAACAGAAAGTAAGAAATTGCTTGTACCAACTCCAACCGATTCAACTGAATTAAAATTGGAAGATTGTCCAAATCCAACGGTAGAGACTTGCCAGTTTATTCCATCAAAACTAGTTGCATATGTAGAGCTATTTCCTATAGCGACAAATTTATCATTGTATTTGATAGACTTTAGAGGAGAAAAAGTTGATATTCCAACAGCACCTGTCCATTGGAAAATTGGATCTTTTTTGACAATAAGAGATTCGGAAATAATTACTTTTGGTGATTGGGTATTAGCGTATCCAACACCACCATTTGAAATTACAATCGATGAAATTGTGGATGATGATGAGACAACAGATTGAGCTAAAGACTCTTGAATTGGTCTATCCTCGATTACCAATACATCTCTTAAATCTTCGGTAACAGCATCTAAGTCCGAAAACAATGGATATGCATTATCTACATATATTGCAGTGTCATCTGGTTCAATTTTTTTGATAACAGTTGCAAAAGGTTTGATATTACTCTGCAAACTTGGTCTAGATTTGGAGTATAGAGATCCATTAATTACAGTGTCAGTAAGTTGTTTTTTCCAAGTAAGAGGTCTAATTTTTGTTGGATCGGTAATAATACCAACAGAATAGTAGTTAAATGTTTCTAATTGATCAGAAGCAGTAATTTTCTTAACAACTCGGTCAAACTGAGAAATATCAAATAAATCTTCAGGACTTTCTTCTATAGTTATAATATCTCCAGGTTTAATTGTTTTTGGTGGATCAATTAATTCAACATCTGCAGAAGAACCTCTGTAGTAGAGAATAACACACTTGGAGCCCGATTTTGGAGGTTCTGTGAACAATACTCTACTTCCGGAAAACTTATACGATGTATTAGGAACTTGTAAAATATCATTTATGTATATAAAAATATTATTTGCTATATCCAAATCCGTACCATCAGGAACCCTTAATCCTAAAACTTGTTTTACCCCATTTAAAGTAGTTGTAAGTGTAAATTTTTTCCTAAATCCATTAAAGAATTCTGAAATATCATCAAACTGAATAAATTGTCCTGGATAAAAACCAGAAAAACTATCTGTTTGAACTTCTTCAACTGTTAAAACAAAAGGTTCAAAAGCAAGTGATGGGTTAGTTACTATTCCAATAGGAGTAAGTTTATCGCCGACTTTGTATCCTATTCCAGGTTGATCAAACTTATAGGAAATGACACTAGATCCCATGCCTACTTCAATAGTAATTCTTGCCTTTTGGCCAACTCCAGAAGTTCCACCGGTGTATCCCAAACTAAGACTACTATATCCAGTTGGTATTCCAATTACAACTTCAGGAAGTGATGTAGAAGTATACCCAGACCCAGCATTGACGATTGTAAATCCAGAAATAGTGCCAGCAGCACTCACTGTGGCTATAATACTTGCTCCAAATCCAATAGTAGATGCAATACTAACAACTGGCGCAGATCTATATCCAGATCCAGATCCAATAGCAACTACGTTACTAATAGTTCCAGCAGCGGAAACGATTGCAGTAGCAGCTGCGCCAATTCTAGGTGAATATCCATAACTAGTTGATATGCCTACTTTTGATATTTTTCCGGAACTTGGAGTTCCAGATAAGAATTTAATTACATTTGTTCCAACGCCATCTACAGTATAATCTTTTGTTGGATCCTGAAAAACATTATTAATTAATACTATTGGATTATTACTAATATTTGTAGAACTATTAACATTGTTAAAAATTGTTGCAGTAGTTTGACCATTAGATTTTAAAGTAAATTCTGTTGCTGCAATTCCAGTAAAAGATAGAGATATGTCATCAAACAATATATTTTTATCTTGAGGAACATTAGAATCAAATTTTCTACTAAACGCTCTACCTCCAAATACAGATCCAGTTTCCAATCCTACTGGTCCAATTTTTCCATTTGGTGCTTGGTCAAAGTATATAACATCACCAATAATATTAAAGTCCCCAACACTAACCGTTCCAGCTGCACCAATAGTATGTGCAGATGCAACTGTACCAAAATAACCGCGTGATACTTCTAAATGATTTGCAGAACTTACTCCAATAGTTTTTATAGAAACATATTCGTTATCAATATTAATAACATCTCCTAGAGAAACAGAGGAAATTCCAGAAGAAATACTTATTATTGTTGTTGATGCTGAAGAAACACTAGAAGCAAAAGAAACACTCAATGATTTTCTAGCTACAGCCTTCTGTATTATTCCATCTATTGTTATAATTACACTAGGATTTGGATCCGTATAAGAGAGAGAATGTACAGCTGTACCCACTCCAGTTAGATCGAAAAATACACTTGTGGATAATCCAGAAAGTTTGAATTCATTATCATTTAACTTGTAAACAAAGACTGACTCCGGTAATAAACTAGTGCCTAGTTCTAATGGACGGAAAGATAAATCATCTCTAGAATTTATTCCCCCAATGTAAGTACCTGCAATAGAAATAACAGAGTTATTGTTATATCCGGACGCACCATTTAAAACTTCTACATATGTAACAGCTCCATCAGAGTCTCTGGCAACATTAAAAGTTGCTCCACTTAGATCGGAGGAGGGAACTGTGGAGTAACTTGCATTTGCTTCGGAATTTATTACTGTTGGTCCAGTATTAGAGATAACGAATGATATATCATTAGTAGGACTTGTGCCTCCAAAATATGTTCCAGAAATAGAAACTTGTTCTCCAACATTATATCCATATCCCCCGTACATTGGAAGAATCGAAGTAGATACTGCAACTCCTCCACCACTATAATTGATTAATACATCAAATGAAGCATTTGTTCCCAATCCAGTAGTATTAAATCCCAACACCTGAGTGTAGAGTACACTTCCAATAGGCCCTGTTGGGACTATTCCAAAAACAGTGGTTGTAATTCCAACATTGTATCCATTTTCTAAAACAGCAGTTCCAGAATAATCAAAAACATTTAATAATGTACTAACGTTTCCAGTAACATATGAGGTACTTGCAATTCCAACAGGACTTCCACCAGAATAGGAATATATCAATTCTTGACCTGATTGGAAATTATGATTTGGAATTATAAATTTATCGTTAGCAATATCAACTTTACTACCAGTGAATTCATGTTTAAATAAAGAAATTCCTTTATTTTTCAACTTAAATGTAGACAATCCAACTACAGATCCACCTTTGGCTAAAGATGGATATATTATTGTATTAGGGGCAGCTGTTGTTCCGATGCCAATTATTGTAGTTATTATTCCCACATAATTACCAATTGTTGTCCAAACATCGGCGCAACAATTTTCACTATAAGTTGGACTACAATCAACATCCGGCAGAATTGAATTATTAATGTACTGAGAAGTAGATATAAAAGCTTTTTGTACTGTACCCCCACTATCATAAGTGTGAGATATAGTTGATGGGCCAGGATTTACTCTAAATCTAACTGCATCAAGAACTTCCACTTTATAAACAAATCCTTTGGGAGACAATGGACCATTTCCATCTGGACCTGCACCTAGATTTGGGAAAATAGCTGTGTTTATTCCTCCACCAGAATTACAAGCAAATACTATATTCTTCAAAACCACATAATTTGCAGTTGTTGTTGATAGTCCATGGGGACTTGATGTAGTAATTGTTGTTATTCCAGTTGTATTATTGTATATAGCTGTAGAAATGCTGACAATATCTCCAAGTTGATATGAAGTTTGGACTCCAACATTATTAATAATATATTTGGAAAGATCTATAACATATTTAAATGCATCAATAGTTTCAGTGGATATTCCGGAAACATAACTAGTGCCGAGTCCCGCCCAATAACTCAATCCACCTTCTATGGACTTATTGTTTGATTTATATTTAACATCATGAGATACTGCATCAACGAGATATGCAACACTATTGGAAAATACAGTTTTACTCCAACCAACATTTGTACTAATACCTGGATACTTTGTTGTGATAAATCCTACTACTTCTTCTTGAATAAATGATTTATTTTCTTCCAATAAATCTGAAGCGTCTGCAAAACGTCCATCTAATTCTTGTTCAGATGTACCATCAAATTGTGAACTAATATCATCGATTTCAATGACTTTATTAGTTCTGTTCATTATATAAGAACTTAAATCAATACCTTCATCTAAAAATACATCTTGAATAGATCCATCGGGAAGCAATTCCTCTTCGTAAACCCTGGCAAAATTTGATCTAACACTTAAGGGAACTACTTGATCAATATTGATAAACGTAAATGAATCTGTTGATAATAAAGTTGGTTTCATACCAGTAGATTTAGCAATACCCAAATTAACTTCATTTAAAGTTGGTTTTGTAAAAATTTCCAAATCTGAAAATTCTTTAAATCCAGATGGGTGTACAATAGATCTTACAGATTCTCTCCAAACATTATAAGGAATATCCCCTTTTATGGAATATGAAAATTTCTGATAATAAAAATTATCAGAGATTCTTTGCAAAGAATCATTCAAAATTCCAGAAGAAAAATCTATAGAGGATGTTTTATCTCTAGATACGCCCAAAGTAGAGTATAAATTAAATACATCAAAATACTCAATTGTACCATTAATTTTAGATATTTCACCAAAAACTTTATCTCCAAGATTTATTTCTCCAGAAATACTCTTTAATCTCATTTGATTGAGTTTGTTATCCCAACCATTTTCCATAACTCTACCAGAAAATGTTTCTGAAGTTATTTTCTCATTTGAAATATAACTAACATCGTCTTTCAGTATCATACTGAATTCGGGCGTGTCATTTTTATTAATAACAACTCCTAAATTAACTTCATCATTATATGTACCAAAAGAACCTGTAGAAATTCCCGCCATATTATAAGTTACTGTATTATTATTAGTGTTAACTCCAACAACATCAAAGAATGAATAGTTATATGAGGATGAATTGAAATTAGCATTATTGGAAGTACTTTCAGTAAGTCTACAATTTTCAATAAAAATTTTATCTCCAATTTTAAACGGATATACATAATCAGTTCTTCCAAATCCTGGAGATATAAAAGGAGTAAAAATAGGATCATTTGTTAATTCTAGTGTTACTAAATTACCAGCAACGGAAATAGTATCAATCTCATACCCATTAGAATTGTATATTGAAATAATATCTAATGGACCAGATAACGAAGTAGAATTTTTGATTACATCTACAGAAATTACAGATCCACCAGATATATTAGAATTAAGTTCAATTTCACTATTATTATTTTTTACTATAAGTTTTGGTGCAGTATTATATCGTCTGCCGCCAGTTATAATTCCAATATAGTCTATAGTTCTTATATCTTTTATTCCGATGACAGTAGGCACGCTTAAGGCCGGTGACAGAGTTGGATCTGTAGGGTAATCAAATCCATCTTTGACTCTACTAAATGTCTCGACTCTACCTATACTAGGAGATATTAACTTTAATATTGCATTTTTACCTAAAGAGCTTTTAACTTGTTTGATGTTAGGTAATTTTTTGTATCCTCTACCGGGAAAATTAATTTTTAATCTAGATATTGGACCCAAGGCAGTGGTTGATGTAGTTTTATATGAGAACTTTGTAGCACTTTGGATAATAATATTTTTTTCAACAAAAGTTAATTTTTTGTTATTAAAGAAAGAGAATGTTTTATCTGAAGAAACTATTACTTTAAATTTGTCGTCTAGTTGGTGATTTATTATTGAAATTTTATTATGTGACTTTACATCATCATCGGAGGATATTTGTTTTTTACTTTCTTCAGATGATCCTCTTAGGAACAAATTATAATATATTGGGAAAAATTGTTCGGAAAGATCTAAAACTACTTTAGATCCAGAATTTCCGGGAATTCCTTGTCTACTTACAAAGAATCCAGTTCTTTCATTGATTTTTTGTAAGAAATTTGGATCGAAATAGAATTGTAAATCAAGATTAGAGAGACTACTATCGGATAAATCAAATTCTATTTTTGTTGTTCTTACACATGAAATTTGTGGATTAACAAAATATAATTTGTGGGTGGGCCCACCCACAGACGAAAAATTAATAAAATTGGATTCATTTATATCACTTCTATATTGACATAATTTTATAGAATTAAAATCAGTTTTTAAAACATAATAAACACCATAATTAGTAAGTCCATTTATAGGAGATGTTGAAACATAAACAACTTTATCGCCAGTTTCTATGTTTCCATTATAAGAAGAAATATCTATAGAATCATTTGATGTAGAAACATTACTATCGGAAAAATTAATTTCTCTCATCAAAACTTTTCTGTTTACGGGATCAAAAATAACTTTAACAACTTCATTGTAATTTGTAGTTAATTTGAGAGTTACAATATCATTAGTAGTTAAGTTATGATTTGATTTAGTAGTAACTATTCCCGATATTTTTTCTACAGTTCCTGTAATTTTATAATTAAGTGTAGTTAATGAATGGGCCGCGCCGATCACGCCATAAGAGAATGTCTGGTCCCAAAATTCCAAAGAATTTAAATTAGTTCCAATTCCAACGGAACTTGTAAATCCAATCGTTGAAAGTCCAATATAATCTTTTCCTAAGTTTACGGCATAAACTATTTGATTATCAGCTAATTTAATAGATGTTGCAGAACCAACGTTGTTTGCATATAAAGAAGTGCCAGCAAAACCAGAATTATAAATTAGTGGTTGACCAGTATAAAATTTATGGGATGGTAAATATATACTTCTTGGTAGTATAGATCTAATTTCAACAGAGGTAGTTCCAAGTCCAACAACAGTACGAGTTGTTAAACTCGTTCCAATACCTACAGAAAGTTTAGGATCAAAAAATGTTGTATAATTTCCAAACGTTATATCTTTTACATCTCCTGTAGGAATTTTAAATTCTTTTGGTAATAATACTACATTATCAATTCCCACCGAATGGATTCCAGTGTTTTGCAATCTGTTAACAAAAAATCCAGATCGTTTTGTATCAATATCTGTAATTAATAATATTTCTGTGCCTATACCAATAAAATCATTGATTTTAAATCCATTGATATCTTTTAGAGTTATAAATGTTGAAAGTCCTGTAGTTCCCACATCGTCAATATCATTTAATAATTGAGATTGTTTTTCTGCAACTTCAACGTATTTAATACCTTCAAATTTTGATGCAGTGATTGTCGATATTCCACTTATTAAAACTGGCTGTCCATTTTTGATTCCATGTGGTGAACTAGTTATCACTACAGTATTTGGAGATCTTACAAAAAATTCTGCATTTGGTATTTCGTCTTCAAATAAGCTAAAAGACTCTATCTCTCTACCATCTAGTTCACTTACAACTATATTTGTTTGTATACCTTCAGTATCGGATATGTCTACTTCTACAGGATCATTTACTTTATAATTATCACCTGAAGAGAATATAGATACATTTTCTATTTTACCAGAATTTATTGAAGTTATAGAAAATTCTTGTTTATATTCGTCAGATACTTTATCAATTAAATCGTAGTATGAATTACTTCTATTTAAATAATATGGTCCGACATTTCTTGTTAAATTTGCACTAAAAATATTAATATCTTGGTTGTATAATGGTAAAAAGTTTTCTGTTATAGGTCTATTATAAAAATATGGGCCAATAACATATGGATATCTGGGAATAGGTTCATTTGAAGCATTAACATCTATTGTAGAAAAATATGCATAAGTCCCTTTAGGGTATTCTGGAGTAATACAAAATCTTCCATTATGTTGATCAAGATCTCCAGATCCATCATATACATAATCATTAATAAAGAATCCTCCCTCAAACGATGGAGGTCTTATACCAGGAGTATTATCTACACTCAAAATATAACTAGAATTCATTCTTCGTATAAATCCACCACTTGTTGTATTATACGAATATGCTCCATAAATTGGATTACTATCATATGCATATCCCAAAATCGGAGAGTGATTCAATATGCCACTACTCTCTTTATTTGAATCAGTAAAGTTATCAGACAATTGATATCTTAATTTTTTGGGAACATAAAAATTAAAAAATTGTAGCTCTAGATTTGGATTTTTACTTGGATAAAAAACTCCATCATCTTCTTCTAAGATAATATTTTTATTTTTTATTACCTGATTTATTTTCCATTCTTTTACATTTGCTAAAAATTTAGCATCTTGTCCCCTATTTTTTAGAGTAAGTATAGTGTTTGAAGATTTGTATCCTAAACCACCAAAAATAATATTAACATTAGCTAATCTACCATCTTCTACAATAGGTTCTATTTGTGCATAATTTCCATCTCCAGAGATTATTATTTCCGAATTTTCTCGGAATCCCCTACCTCTACTAATAATTTGAACATCAACAATTGATCCACCAATAATAATCGGTTTTAAAATTGCTTCTGCAGTTATACTTGAAATTCCAACATTTGGTCTTCTATGGAAATTAACGATATTTGTACATCCATAACCAACGCCGCCGTCTTCAACATAAACATTTTCAATTGATCCCAGTACAATAGGTTTCAATTCTGTTTTTATTATTGTTGTAGATCCTACTGCAGATTTAGATTCAATATGTATCTCAATTGGAGGATACCCAAAAGTATGAGTACCTACACCCAAAGAATTAAATTTTACAAATTTATTTTTTATATAATTTTCATCATTAAGTGTTGTGCCAATTCCGGCCTCATAAAGTCTAAATTTATTGACATCAATAATTTTAACGTAATAATGTATAGAAGTTGATAACCCACTTATTGCAGAACCTTGATGGGAATATTTTACGAGATCGAAATTATTAAATCCATGAGTTGGTGCAAAAATGTAAGAATCAAATGTATTAATTCCAGATCTTATACTATCTGCAGAAAGTATTGACGGAACCCTCACTTTTCTATTCGAATATCCCTCACCGGATTCTTTAACATAAATTTTAGTAAAAGTATTTTTATTTTTTAGTGTTGTAATGAAATGGAATCCAGAAGAAACTCCAACTAAATCAATTTCATTTACTTTTCCGAGAGCATTTGTTTTAGTATTAAATAATTTAATTTTATTATCTGTCAAAATTCCAACATAATAAGTTGAATTGTTTACAATTCCTGGTATATTACTATTTTTATTTGAATCATAGATAATCTCTTCTCCATCTTCAAAAGGAATTGTAGTTAAAAATTGTATTGTGTTGTTTGCTGTGCTTACATTTACGTCGGCTTTAAATCCTGCGGAAACCCTAGTCTTAACAAAATTAGATTCTAACAAACAACCTTTACCATTTCCCCCAGTTATTGTAATTTTTGGTTTTTCTTGATAACCATATCCAGCATTTAATATTTTTACATCTCTAACAGTTCCAGAAATATTTAAATGTGCTTTTAATCCCGTTCCAGTTTCGTCCTTTATGTCTAACGATGGAACGTCTATTACATCATAGTCTTTTCCGGAATTGGTTACATCAACGGATATTATATTTCCAAAATAGATATTTTCATCAAATAAATTTGGAGATAATAATTCAACTCCATTTACCAATAATCCAACTTCTCTATTAAATGTTGATCTTGCATTTAAATCATCAAATGATTCTCTTGGTTTACTATTATTAAAATTAAATTTTTTTAATAACTTTTGGTGTTTTAAAGTTTTATTTTGATATCCAAATTTGTATAAAGAATCGTTTACAATTGGATTTGTAGCTTGAATATATTTTTTTGAAAAAATATCAGATTTACTATATGATAATTTTAATTTATTATTATCAATTTTGGTAACATAGTATAATCCAGTTAATATTCCAGATGATGTTTCAGGCAAATAATAAACTAATTCGCCACTATACAAATTGTGATTAAGAACATTAAGAGTGTCGGTTTTAGATATACCTACTGTAGTTGATACTATTTTTTTGTTGTCGGTAGAAAAAATAGTATAGTTTGGCAATCCCGATGATGTTACATAAAAATATTTTTCATCCGAATCAAGATATGTATTTTGAATTCCAGATGGAATATTAGTTATGTTTCCAAAATAATTATTATAGTGATTTACTTTATAAATTTGTTTTCTTATAATTTTTGAACTTAATACATTAAAAGATCCCGGATTTATAACTTGAATCAATATTCTATTGCTATATTTTTTAATTACATCTGCGGTTGCATATTCAACAGATAAAACTTGGGCTTCGGTTTTATTACCCAAATTATCTAAAAGTAAAATAATTTCATCCTGATAGAAATAAATTTTATCAAACAAATTAATTCTATATTTTGTAGCGTCAATTTGTGATATATTTTTTACATTATGATTGGTTGGAACATTATAAATCCAACTATTAAACTCATAACTATCGTACAAATCTCTACCAAATCCAGATAGAGAAATAGTATCACCAACTCTTAAATTTGATGTTTTTGAAAAATCAATATTATCAATTACATTAACTACTCTAAATTCCACTTTTGATGTATTACCAACGCCAACATAACTAAAAGCAAATTTTTCTTCTATCAAATCTAGTCCAAAATCTAAAGGTTTGGTTACATTAGTAACCCCCGTAAATTGATTGACATTCTTTCCAGTATAATTAATGGTAATATAATCAGAATTTTTTGGTTTAACCAAAATAGTTCCAGAATTAGCGAATCCTACTGTAGAATCAACTAAAATTGTACTACTATTTACTATAGTGTCTTCTAATATTCTGGTTTTACCAGAAACCTGAAAATTTCCACTAAATGAGGTGTTGTCTAGGGAAATTTCATAAAATTCTTTATCTCCTACAGGTCGATATTCAACGTTAAAAATTGAAGCGCTTACTGTACCGATTCCCGATATATTTTGAAATAAAAAATTACCTTTAATATCTACAGGATTTACACCAGATATTTTTTCTACTAATATGTTTTTTGTAATAAAATACGAATTTGAAGACGGTGAAATAGTATATTCTTGTGGTTTTATGATCTCAATATCGGATCCATATAAAATTTTGAATAAAAGTTTATATGATTGATCAGTTCCCTTAGATTTATATAAATCTTTAATTTTATAAGATATGTTTTCAATAGAAACATCTTGATAAAAATCTCTAGACTCAAATCCTGGTAAAAATTCATATTTAAAATTTTCAAAAAATTTGATCAAGAATAAATTACTCAAATTTTTGACATCACTTCCATTTAAATGTTCGGAAACACTAGTTGATGAAAAAACTAAAAATTCTGGATTATCTAAAGATTCTAAATTTTCAATTCCACTAAAACCTCTAATACAGTTTTGGAAAGAAGTTTCAGTTTTTGACAAATAAGTAATAATTTCATCATTAATTTTTAATAGTCCATAAGAATCTGGCCAACCTTGGGTAGACTCAACATTAATAGTGTCATCAAAGGATAAAACATTAGAAGTTAATGTAGTTTTTTCCGTTAACTCTATATTGTTAAACGTTTTTGAATTTTTATATTTTACAATATTTGTAATAATATCAATCGGAGCCGATTTATGCTCTAACGAATGATAATATTGTTTAAGAAAATCTATAAAGAGAGGAGATTCGACAGATAAGAATTCTGGAATCTGTGTGCCAATAATTGAACTGATTTTTACTCTTTTAATTTCTGACATTTTATCTTGTATACTTTCCGTTTAGATAACTTGATGTAACCACATACTGCGTTGCAGAAGAATTTTCACCAGAACTTACAACATCTTCTATAATATTTACCACAGATTTTTGAACATCTAATTGTAGATATAAATCTTGAAGTCCGATAATATCATTGGACTCCGGAATAGCCTGAACTTCTACAAATCCATTTGCCAAAACTGATGATGTTATATTAACAACATCTAAAAGAATTTCACCTTTTTTATAGTTAATTGTTCCAGCATTATTTTTAATAATTACTGGTAAATTATTTTCCAATTTAAAGAAGAATATAATTCCAGAAGTTTTATCTATAGGTAATGAAGCATCTGCCATATAAACAACGTCAGATCCTCCGTTAATAAAAAATCCAGTAGATTTTACAGAATATCCGCCAGTTCTAACATGTATTTGATTTCCAAAACAAAGTTCATAGGTTGCAAGAGTATTTAACTCTGGATTTAAATCCCTCCTCATTCTAACTTTTGTAATATTAGATGTAATAGACTTATCACAATCATCTACAAGTCCAACAACTTTACTATACTTGAATCTACCACCAAAACTATTAACATCTTTGGAATTAGAGTAAGCAGTTAACGTATCGATGACTTTTGTTTTTACAATTTCTGGGTTACTCAATTGATTAACATTGTAATAAACTGATGTATCTAATTCTACATACAGATATGAAAGATCAACTATTTCTGGTTTAATCCCAGCAATTGAATATTTCTTTATTGTGCTTAAAATATTTTGTTTAGTAATTTGTGATAAAAATGTTCCGTTTCTAGGTTTTATTGATATAAAAACTTTTCCATATTCTGGAGGATCCAATTCATCTCCTCCGTAAGAATTGACAGATTCTACGTTTGGATAAACATATGGAATAAGAGATTTATAATCGTTTGATGTTACTGCTCTATACTGTGATGCATAGACTTTGGGAGCAAAATATTTAATAGAATCCATTGGTTCTACATCATCACCATTTTCGGATTTTGATTGAGTTAGAAGTAATGAAATTCCTGTAGTGATGTCAAATAAATTATTATCTTTTAATCTTCCAGAAAAAGTAAAGTTTGTAGCTCCATTTCCTGAGGATCCATTTGTAACAATATAACTAATTTCTATTTTACTTCCATTAGAAGGTTTTTTTCCTATAACATTATCTCCAAATCTAATTTCATACTTAGTATCTGCAACTTCCTGAATTAAGAAAATTCTAGAGTCTTTGCCGACATTTAATAAAGTATCATATTGATTATATACTTCTGTTACTTGATTAGTAACTTTTACTCTAATTGTGGTTGTATCCACCCCAATATTTGGCAAAATGAATCTTTGATTTGGTTGAGACTCATCCACTATAAAAGTACTTGTTATGTATATTCCTTCGTAAATTTGTAAATTATCAAATAAAGCAATTCCATCTGTATTGACAGGGGTTACAATATCTTCTGGTATTGAAAAAATATAATTTCCATTTGATACAGCACCAAGAGCCACTTGACCAGCAAGCAACTTAACACTTTTAGCGTTTGTTTGACTCATATCAACGCTAAAGTTTACAAGTGATCTAGAAGATCTTTTTGATCGTGGCAGATAACCAATATTTCTAACAAGAGAAACCACATTCTCTCTGAGTGTGGCACTATCTAAAAACATTTCATTAACTGCCATATTTGAATTGTAGGCAGTTATGTAACTATTATATGCTAATAAGTCAATTAATACTGAAAAATTAGAACCTTCAAAATCAAAATCAGTAAATTGACTATTTGCACGCAAATAATCTTTGATCTGAGTCTTAAGATCACCGAAATCTAAATTTGTAAATTGATTGAATGACATTAGACTCTAGTGGATTGTAGTATAAAATCTACAGTTTGAGTTGGTGAAGGAATACCAATTATTGTGTATGATATTCTTACATTTATTTCATTAGAATCTTCTGGATATGTAACTAAAACAGAAGATAATGAAATTCTTTTTTCAAAATTTTTTAGAAGAGTTTTAATATTTAACTCCAGAGAATAAGCCATCTCCGGAGTTTGCAACTCAAACATAGAATTTTCAACATTAGATCCTAAAAGTGGGTTAAAAAATCTTTCACCAAGTCTAGTTCTAACTAAGTTAATGACAGATTTTTTAACCGCATCATCATCATTAATTGAAAGAATATCATTAGTTACAGGATTTCTTACAAAAGAGAGACTTACATCTTTAAATTTGCGAGAAAGCCTAGTCATTACTCAAACTAAGGGTATTTATTATATGTATAAGACATTTTTACCACTTTTTACCATAATTTGGTTCAGTCCCATACTCCCAATCATCGTAATCTTCATGATTACGAATTTTTTCATGAAGATCAGTTTGTTTTTTTAAATTATGTTGAGGCGCTAGGTCATGCATAACCTCTTGAATTATTCTTTTTTGAGAATTTGCGTCATAATCTGTAACCAACCTAGTAGTTCCCCACGTTTGTCGCATGTAATTTGCGTCTCTATCCACGGATAAGTTTGACATTTTAGCTCCTGATTTGAAAAATCAGAACTTTTTACGGGGTTGCTATCCCGAAATGTCAAATATTCTCTGTTAATTTTTTAATTTCATCATTTTCAGATGATTGTTTTAGATGTGGTATATAATTTACTGATATACTATAAAGTTCCCGTTCAATATCATAGAGATGTTCTTCAGAAACACCCTCACTTCCCTTCTTATGGGTGTCTGGACGGTTGTTAAAGTCCATTTTACTCTCCTCCAACAGTAGTTTCTAAGTATTTTGCGTCATCTCCGAGTATTTCTCTTAAATACTCTTCTGTCCAATATGTATAATATTCTGTTTCCATTAATTTTTTACGAATTTTGCTCAATTTTTTCTTAGATTGACACAAAATAAGGTTGTATTTTTCGTTATTTGTCTTCACACCGCTTATAAAGGTGTCTCTAGAAGACAAATCTTCAAAAAATTTATAATAGGGAAACTTTTCATTGTAATGTGAGACCCATTTTTGGACGTGATCTGCTCTCCAAAAGTCTTCAATAATAAAAATGATGACATCATGACCTGGTTCAGGCACAATGTCATCAATGGTAGTCTCTACAATTAAAGTTTTTGAATTATTAGCATATGGACAAACCGAAAATCCACCCAACTCGGGTCGATTTTTGGCCACTTCCCCAATCCATTTATGGATATATGCTTCTTTTTCAGTCATATCATCCTGCTGCAAGTGGTGAAGCTGGATTTGGTTTAGAAGGCGCAACTGTTCTTGCATTTGAAGCTACATTGTAATCAAAAACCTTTGCGGTTTCTGGTGTTTCCTCTGGAGCATCTGCAGCAGTTGGCCCTACTTTTGGTGTGGTTTCGGTCATTTTAGTAATTATGGTTTAAAATTATTTAGACTTTTTTCCTTTACCTTTATTTACTTTTGCTTGAGTTTTAATTCCTTTGCAACGTTTGTCTGGTCTAGAATAACCTTCTTTGTGAATCCAACGAGTCATTTACCTTGACCCCTATATGGTTTCCTAGCCTTGTTACGGCTGGTTGCAGCATATTTAGTCCCATTACCTCTCCCTTGAAGGGTTAATTTGGGTTTTCCGGGTAC
>Ga0172367_10005086_pt1 | contig 16021 bp, 5 predicted proteins | sample Lak10m_FD_114542 | JGI IMG/M metagenome (GOLD analysis project Ga0172367, IMG submission 114542) | Freshwater microbial communities from Kabuno Bay, South-Kivu, Congo - kab_022012_10m | ecosystem: Environmental > Aquatic > Freshwater > Lake | place: Democratic Republic of the Congo: South-Kivu...
GTAGAACCCCTTGAAGATATAGTTGGAAATACATTAGAATCTAAATTTTCTCCGGACTGTATTAAATCATAAGAAATTTTATTAACAACTCCTTCAAAGAAACTAGGGCCAACTATAGAATTACCATTATAATTTATTTCTGTTCCATCACCAACAAAATAACTCTTACCTGGAATTATTTTAGTAATACCGGAAGGCTGAACATCCAAATATTTATAATACTCTTTGTCAGGAGTATATCCGTAAGAACTTTCCCAAAAATCTCCATCTATTTCCCTAACTCCATAAAAACTTAGGACACCTAAAGAAACATGACACGTATCAAAGCAAGATATTCTACCGCTTCCACCCAAAGATATTTTTTCGGTGTAATTTTCTATTTCTATAGTTGCATGGGTTTCAAAATCCTTAAGACCTATGATCTCTCCTTCATCCGTCCTAGCATATTCGTCAACATACCTAAATTTACCAGTAACAACTGATGCATTAAGATTACTATATCCTATACCAACTTTACTATCGGTTGAAGAATTTTTTATGGTTTCTATAAAAGTCTCTCCTACTTTAATTTTATTAATGTCCTCGATTTTTATCTTAATTCTATTAGAAGAGTGTATATTTCCACCTTCAAAATATTTCTTTCTGTTTATTATTGAGACGTCCTTTTCGTTTATAAAAAGAATTCCTTTTCTAGAGTCCGGCATTCTAGTATTAGTAGAAGGATCTTGAAAGAAATCTAATGCATATCTAAAATTCTCCTTATAATTATTAGAGTTAGCTCTTATAATAACTTCATTCCCTGATTGGAAGGCTTCAAATGAGTTATTAGCATAAGAATTGAATAGACCAGTTAGTGCTTTAGCTATCTCTTCGTTTGTTCCTAGTGGATGAAAATAATAAGCGTTTCCTTTAGAATAATAACTACCTGGACCCCATTCATCAATAATGGCAGAAAGATCTGTAGCTCTTATTACGTCATATTTTTCTGTACCATCATTATTAGAACCAAATGGATGATAAAAAAGAAAACTGTCAGCATTAGTTAGTGTTAATTCATTTTCTATTCTAATCACTGCATGAGAATGACCCTTTTCACCGCTCCACGAAGCGTCATATTGCTTTCTTGTTAATTTATTACTCCCAGTAAAATTAGATAAATTGATATCTTTATTAGGTATAATTAACTGATTTTCTGTTCCTGTGAGTCCATAAGAATTATCAAACCCAGGATCAGAAATATTATAATCTAATGTTCTTTTTAAAGAATATAAATTATCAAATTTATCCTTTATGTAAAAAATCTTGTTACTTTCTGTCACGTTAACATCATGAGACGTAGGTAATTTTCCACTAACTGTATCCGGATCTATATAAATTCTTACTCCCTTATCATTGTGTTGATAGAAGGGAGAGTCTTGGTAATAATATCCCTTATCATTTCTAGTTGGCTTAGGTGAGTTACCAGAAGAATTTCTATTTAAAAACAAAGAATTTCCGTCGAGTTTAAATTTAGTTATGTCGTTAGTGCTAACGTAAAGGCCAAAATATCTATTGATAGTATAATTTTCAGCATCAGGATCATTAAAAAGAAATTCAAGATTCAATAATTTGTAACTTATTATATTATTCCTTTTAAACCCATCAGTCATATATTCCTCGAATTCAATCTGAGTTTTTGGTTTCTTATAATATTCTATTAAATATTCCCCTTTCTGATCAAATAATCCATATTCATAATTAATTCCATTATAAGTAGTTATCTGATTATCTTCAAATCTTACGTCAATTAGACTATCAATATAGCCCTCGGAATTTTTAATCTTTCTTAAATATTTACCTATTTTTGAATCCTCCGTTAGATCAAATGATTTAACGATAGAACTCTTAGGTAATATTTTTTGAGTAAAATGATTACCAATATCACTAATATGACTATAATGATAAAGGGGATCAAGTAAAATAACTTGTCCTAATCCCTGAACCACATCGAAATTTTTACTATTAGCAGTAAATGATTCACCTAAAGAATATGTATAAGGTCCATTCTTAATTTTAGAGGGAACATATGTAGAAGATGTTTTATCTATTGTCTCTGGTTCATACACTTTATATTTTTTACCAACCTCTAGATTTGTAACAGGAACAACATAAGAATAATCAATAGGTTCGTCTGTTCTAAATATAACAAAATACTCCGGAATATCTTCACCCATATAGAAAGGTGCTAGATATGAATATTCTTCCGAGTAGTTATCAGATATTAATGGGGTTACACCAGTATTATAGAAAGAGTTATAAGTACTACTGAGGTTCTTAATACTAGATGTTATACCAGTATCTTCATCCACTAGTCCAAAAACAAAAGAAGAAGGAGTTTTTCCAAGATTGAAAAAATTATAAAGATCGCGATCGTATGATGATCCGTCAGTAATCTTAAATCCTTTATAAATTTTTTTGGACATCTCCTGGTTAGAATCTATAGAATTTAACCATATCTCACCATTAGAATCAGTAGTTATTTTAACATTTCCAGATATTCTGGGGTTCGCTCTTAGAACCCCAAATGATGAATTCTGTTTTATTATCTTAGTTCCCAAAGTTTACTATTTTTTAGTTTTTAGTATATTCTCTCAAGATTTAATCCTTTTGCATAAGAAGGAGCAACAAGTGAATCCTTAGTATGTGTTCCTGTTACAACTAGATCAAATGAGAAAAGATCCTCGCTTTTAACTTTTATATCTATTCCTAATTTTTTAGTGTATGTTATATTAGCTAATGCACCTGATGATCTCCATCCTCCAACATATTTTAATTTATCGGTTGTTCTAAATTCAAAAATTACCGGAATAGTTATTGAGTTATTTTCACCAAATTCCAATTTTTTAACAGCCAATTCAGTACTTCCTTCCACTTGAACAGAGCTATATGAAGCCGGTGCTAAATATAAATAAGCACCACATGAATATTTACCGCATAACCATTCGTCTTTAGCAACGAATCCTAATTTAGATGGATATGCACTATCTACACCGCCAGAACCGAAATTACCAGAAGGAGTACTATAAGAAAGCTGTTGATTGAATGATGTCTGATAGGTTGCTCCCGGAAAAGATGCATTAGTATTTGTATCTGTTTCAAATCCTAGTGCATGTCTAAAAGAAGGATATCTCATAGTAGAAGTAACAGCAGGTCTTATAAGATCAATGAAAGAAGTACCATTTAAATCAGGATGACTAATATGTACACAAAATTCATTTAAAGATCCACCACCCTCAGGAGAAGTACCGGAATAAGTACCCTTCCAAATTAAAGGTTTAGGCCCGTCACCAACTGGACAATTTCCATCGTCTGGTTTGAAAGGTATTAAATTACCATTTGCGTGAATTGGATAATTTTTACCAGAAGAAGTAACACCTGCTTCTAAAGTAGGGGTTACAATAGGAGGTGAAAAATATAAATCGCTATCAAGACCAACAGACTTATATCTGTTGTAAATAAATTGAGAATATGAATTACAACTTTGATATCCTGAAAGCTGCTTAAAACTTCCTGAGTTAGGTAGATTTAATATATCACTATTAGTAGTAGATGTAACCTGAATTGGTACATTACCGTATTTTCTATTCTTGTCATAGTCTAAAACAGAAGTGGTAGAAAAATCTGGAGCTTTAACACTTAATCCACCTGCAATTATAGAAGATAATTCTAACGGTGTAGCAGCCTCATTTCTTAATTCTAGAGTGTATTTAACACTAGATATTTTACCATAATTATTAGGGTTTGAAAGATTTTGTAACTCTGTATAGTATCCGGCAAATAGATTTACTGTACTACCATTAGTTATTTTCTTAGGCGAGTCTTTATCTGATTTAATATAAACTGCCAATGTACCTTTGGCTTTAGCAATAAGAGCTCTAAGTGATTGTAATTCATTATCAATCTGCGTTAATTTCTGAAACAGATCTAAAGATTTACCAGATCCGTCAAAAAATCCAGATGATATAACATCACTAGTATGGGCAAAATATTTATCTCCTGAACTAAATGACGTATTTAAATGTTGATCTAATCCTTTGGCCTGTAAATTGTTCTCTATTGTAACTACAGTTTGATCAACATTATTTTGTGCAATGTAGCTTTTGTTACCTGTCTGTGTACTTAATTCTGCAGGAAAATCAATCACAACTGATTCTGACCAAGGAGATAATAAAGGATTGGTAGGGAATCCAGCTTCTGAAATTGCCTGTACTTGTATCTCAACTTTCTCCCCTTTTGTTATCGGTACATCAAGTTGATTTATATTAACTGCACTAGGATCATTAGGATTCTCCTTAACCCATGTATAAACTCCTCTAGATTGATTATATTCCTTCTTCCTTACTTCACCCTTAAATAGATTCCATTCGGAGAACTGAGCTGATTTTTTAGTACCGTCATTATCAGTATACTCTGTAGATTGTGTTCCGTTTGGAGATCCAGCATTTGATAAATATCTGTATCTCACGTTGAATTGTACAACATTCTGATCTCCGGTTTTAGGATCTTGTACAGGACTAGGGATTGCCCAAAATCCTCTAACTCTATATTTAGGGTCTTCGGTTAATTCTGGATTAGCATCGACCAAGTTATTTAACTGAGCAATAGTGGAAGATAGAGCTGATGTTTTAGTTGCTTTATTTTTAGTATATTGAGCAATTTTTTCAGTTATCTGTTTGAATTTATTAATTTGTGATTGTCCAGCTGAAGTTGTAGTGATATTAGCTAATGTGCTTCTTTCTTGATTAATAGCTTGGTCTATACTTTTTATTTCATTTTGTAAAGATGTCTTCTCCTGTAACTTAGCTTTAAATTCTTTACCTTTTGTAGAATCTGTTATTTGTCCATTAATCTGAAGTACCTTAAAATTCTCAGGAGAAAGAACAGGTGACGAAGGAACTTTACCATAAACTGCAGGTATTGAGTTTTCTTTGGCTGCAGATATAAAAGTTTTACCGAAATCTGCAACTTCTGCATTATAGAAATACTCTAATGTTTTTACACCCTCACTAGTGTTTATCTGTAATTCATTACTCCAGAAAATAACACCTGGACTAAATGTACTAGAAGCAACATTAAAATCCTCATCAATAGACTTTATAAAAACTGCCTGTCTCTCATCAAATCCAACATTAACCTCTACTATTCTAGGGGAAAGTGTTGTTGAATAAATGCTTAACGTATCCGCCCCAATTTGCACAGCTTCAAAACCAAAGAGTCTCTTCAGAACAATCGTTTGTGAAGAAGTATCTATTGATGTGATTTCGTATTTAGTTCCTCCTTTAGTTATCAACTTATCCCCCTTGGAAAGTGTTCTTGTATTCTCCGATGATTCTAGAGTGTCTGTGTATTTTAAAGAAGAAAGTTTATATTTTCTTGTAGTGACCTTTGTTGTTACACCGTTCTGGGTAACTTCAGTTTCTTCATCGTATATTTTAAGTACTGAAAATCCCCCTTTGTATCTAACAGTTCTTAATTCAAGATCTACTATTTGCTCATCAACAAAATAAGGTATTCCTTGACCTTTTAAAGCTGAAATATATTCAGAATCAGTTAAATTGTTTTTACCTTTCAGATTAGTATCAAAATAACTTTTTTGAGTGTCAGTCTGAGTATTTGCTATTATCCTTTTTGTTAGAACTTTGTTAGAATTAACAGGAATTTGATTATCTACATTTATAGAAATATAAAGTAAAGGATTCAGAAATGATTCAAAGAACCAATTATTTCTAGCATTAAAAGTTGACGGAACTTGTAAACTAGTAGGTGAAGAAGGATCTTTTAAAATACTAGCTTGAAATATTTTAGAAACTGTACCATCAGATTTTCTAATATTAGATGTTGAATCTTCTAATCCACTAAGGGAAAGTACATTCTGATCTAATCTTTGTATCTCACCTTTTAAATACCCGAAGGATGGTATTTGAATTTTATTAGAAGTCCCATCATCATTTATAACTTCTATCTCCACACTATCTTTAGGTGAAGTCGCAACCTCATTAAATTTATTAATTATTTCTAATGAATTTTTTTGAAGTCTTAGAAACTGTGCTATTAATGATGAAAAAGAATTTTTCGTATTTGACATTTTATTACTTTATTTGATCAATTTCAAAAACTAAATTTTTATCGTCCATACAAATGATATCAAATATAGGTTTAAAATTAGAATCTATAAATTGATCATTTATAAGGCCTCCGACAACTGTTGTATAAGGAACTCCAGTTGGGTTATTTATAGGATAAAGTCCTTTAGAATCTGTTAATATAACTAGCGAATAGTTAGAAAGATCTATTGAATCACCAATAGAGATCCTAAGAACCTGACCCTTTTTCCATTTAACATTAGAATCATCTATTCTAATAACTATATCATTTGATGCTGTTATTGACAGACCATTATTTTTATGTTTGATGTAATTGGTGAATTCAACCAATGGAATTGTATTCCCTGAGACAGGATTAATTGTTATTATAGAATTATCACCAATATTAAAGTCCTGTTGAGTCACATTAACCTTAAGAATATTAGGTGTACTCCTATCAACCTGAGTTCCTGATCCATCCTTAAGTAGATCCAGATTATAGGTCATCTGAACACTAGTTGTATTATCTAAAATACTATTAATGGAATCACTATTTCTTTCTATTAAATATAGGATATCCTGTGTGTTCTCAAAAAGAGCTTGGTTTGCTTGTAATGATTTTTCTACACTCTCTAATCTAAGTTTTATCTCATTACTGTCGTCGGTGTTAATAACAAGATCCTTAACAGCACTCAATTCATTCTTTATGTTAATGATCTCCATAGTTCGATCATTAAGGTTTTTAGCAGCATCCTGTAAAACAGTAGCAGCATCCATGAACATAGAAAGTGAGAATGACGAGAAGTCATTTATAGCTTGTTCTACTCCTGTGCTTTCAACATCAGTATCAAACTTTAAGTTTATTTTAAATCCGTAAGAATTACCGTTTAATTTAGTAATAGGATCTGGTTTAAATTTATTAAGACTTGGGAATTTAGCTCTGTTTGTAGCTATTGGTTCTGGATCATTAAGGAATAAAATACCATATAAATTGGTCTCAGAATCGTTAGGATTATTAGGATCATAAACATCGTAATAAACAAGAACTGTATTGAAATCGAAAGATTCAGTTAGAGGTGTTCCGTTCCATTCTTCTATAGTAGAAATACCAACATAATCCTGTACACCTTTATAAGATGATGGGTTAAAATCTATTTGTATACCATCTAATTTACTCCTAGTGTAATCTACATCATATCCAGACGGAGCAGTTGATAAATTTTTATGTATATCCTCATTTCCTGAATCAAAAAATGAATCATCAGTAAAATAAGAATTTGCTTGATCCCTTGGGGTATACCAATTTCCAGGAACAGTAGTAGAATTAACAGTTATTTCAGTATAAGGTTCACCAGAAGAGTCTTGATCAAATATAGCTAATTTTGGTAATCCGTTAGGTCCGTAAATACCTGCTGATGAATCTCTACCTTGTAAATACTCAGAATCTAAAGGATCTGGCGGTAAATTTGTCCAAGTTCTTCCTGGATAATAATTCTCATCAGCTACAGTTTTAAAAAGAACATAAGGCGTAGCGCCATCTCCTGTTGGTACATGTACATAAACCTCGGAGTAAGCATTAGTTGAATTCTGAACAGAATTAACTACATCTATATCACCAATATACTTAACAACTCTTTCGTATCTAGGAGTTGGTATACCATTACCAGTTCTTAGCTGATTTTCTTCAGTCCATCTCTTATTTGATGAAGGTAATCCATTTACTGTAGTTGTTGAATTTTGATCCAAGCTATTAACAACCTCATTCTGATTTGCAGGTCTGTATCTAATAGCTCCTAATTCTTTTAACCACTTCCAGAAAACTCTTTCAGAAACATTCAATTTAAGATCCGGGTTGTAATCAGGGTCTGATAATATTGTGTTCTCTAAATTTAAACAATAATTCTGAAAAGAAATCTCTAAGGAAGGACTTAAGTTATTAGGATTAGTTAAATAGAAATCCCCTCCAGCTGCATCAAGAAATGTGCTATCTATCGAATTCAATTGGAATGTATTTTCTTTGTAAATTGGGGCTCCTAATTCAGGTAACTTTAATAATGCATATTTAGAAAATTTAAACTTCTTTAGTGAATTATTAAAGGTTAAAGACAGATCTTCTGAAGCAGAACTGAAAGTATAAAAAGTACCGCCCTGTACAGATATAGGTCTTATATATGGTGTTTTAGCCATTTCTCTTTTTATTTATTTTTATATAGCAAAATGATTTGTTGCATTTAAAACTACCCAAGATCCTTTCTGTGTTGCTTGATCGGATCCTAATCTAGGTTCCCACATTAAAGTAATAGATGCCTTATATCCACGAGGGGATGACGGTGAATTCCCTAAATTATTTACTGTTATAGAACTATAACTTAAACCTCTTGTAGTACTAGAAGAGAATCCAGTATAATAACTGGAAGCTCCCGTAACACCACAAGCTATTTTACCAGTTCCGGTATTTGCAGTATCTATAAGTGTTATAGTAAAACCAGCAGGAATAGCAGGAACAGAGGTTGCAAGATCCGCAACTTTCATAAAGAATCCAGTATTAGCCCCGTCAACTTTAGTGGAGTCTATATAAACAACATTTTCTGTCAAAGTTGGAACATAAGGATTAGAATATGTACCAGTTACACCTGCATTAGGTGAAACAGGGAAAGCTGTTGTTGAACCTACAGATGCTTTTCTATTCTCTGTAATAAAATTACCAGAAGGTCCTATTTTTAAAGAACCGTTAGCAATTAATGGAGCATTAAAAGTACCAGTTGCACCAAAAGTTGCAGGCCCAGTAGCACTAAAAGCATTTGCTAACAAAGAAGTACTAAATGCACCAGTACCAGAAGCAATAGTGTTACTAAAAACACCATAACCTGCACTAGCACCCGTACCATATATTTGGACCTGGGGAGATCCGGAAGAAGGCATAACTAAACTATTAGACAATAACGCTTTAGCTTTTATTTGACCTCCAGATGCTGCTGAGACATCCATCGATCCAGTCAAAACGTTAATATTAAAAACATCTTCAAGGTTATTGTATGCATTCTCCAAAATAAGGAAATTAGAGTTGATCGTTAATCTCGAACCTGAGATTGAATCGGTCCCAAGAATTTCTTGAATTGTAATAGCCATTTGATTTTCTTTTTTTGAATATATATCTTATCTATCAACGAGAGAAAAAGATAGACAAATATTAAACAACAAAAGGTATAAGTTGTTTCTAAAATATACAAAAAAATATGAACGAGAGCTCAAATTGGAAACAAAAGAGAAAACCTAAAAATCCAATCAAGTTCAAAATCACTCTGAACGACGAACAAAGGGATGCTAAAGCACTGATTTTAGAAAATCCTGTAAACGTTTTAAGGGGTGCAGCTGGATCGGGTAAAACTCTATTAGCAGTTCAGATAGCTCTGGATCTTCTATTTACTAGAGAAATCGAAAAAATAGTGATAACTAGACCTACAGTAGCTAAAGAGGATATAGGATTCTTACCAGGAGACCTTAAGGAAAAGATGGATCCTTGGTTAGCTCCGATCTATTCAAACCTTTACATGTTATACGAGAAGGAAAAAATAGATCTTCTAATCAAAGAGGAAATTATCGAAATCTTACCTTTCCCTTTCATGAGAGGTAGAACTTTAGTTGATGCTTGCGTTATTGTCGATGAGGCACAAAACGTAACAATGAATCAAATGGAGATGGCTTTAGGTAGATTAGGTATAGGCTCTAAAATAATCATTTGTGGAGACACCTCACAAATAGATTTAAAAAACAAAAAAGAATCTGGATTAGATTTCTTAAATCTATTAGGTTCTAGAATAGAAGGTGTAAAAGTTATTAACTTAAAACAAAATCACAGACATCCGATAGTTCCGGAAATTTTACAAGTTTACAAAGAATACACAACATAAAAAATAAAGGCCCTTTAAATAGGGCCTTTTATTACATTCTAGGAGGAAATCCTAAATCATCTTTTTTATAATAGTGGCTCCTTAATAAATAATCTTCAGGATTCACAACTTCTGGTATTAAATCACCAGCTTTAGGATTTTTGTGGTCAATAACTCTTATTTTTCCTTTCTCCTCAGTCTCATAGACATTTCCGTTAGAATCCTGAAGGGAACAATAAATATCATAACCTCCTTCTTTAGTAAACGTCCAAATAAAATAAGGAGATTTTTTAATATTTACTATTTCTTCTTGTGTTTCGGAATCTATTAGCTTCCATAAATATTCTTTTTTACCAGGTATTAAAGTGTTTACAGGATTGATAAAAACTGTAGTAGCTAGAGGTATTTCAAATTCATTCTCATAGAATTTTTGTTCCCTCCAAGACCAAGAATGAGATCCCCTCCAAGAAACTATACTTCCGAAATTAAATCCTGGTATAAATCTTTCCCTTGGTATTTTACCTATAAAAGCACTTCTTGAATTGTCTGGGGAAGTGTTTACTATTGTACCGTTAAATTGTGCTATTTTACCAAAATAACCTGTTACGTAAACGTTGTCCTCATTATCTATAACCAAATCTGCTCCTTCGTCTGCATCCACACCTCCTGCAGTTATGACATCAACTAATAATCCATCAACATCAAACTTACTAATATAAACATCGGTAGATCCACCAGAGATAATAACATCAGGAGAAAATACAGAGGATCCAGAAAAAGAACCTGTTATATAAATAAAATCTTGACTATCTGATTCGATATCCAGTACTGTATCACCGGAAGAACCTCCTGCTATTTTCATCCATATTAGCCTTCCAGTAGGACTAAATTTAATTATCACTACATCAGAAGATAGAGAATCTGAATTCAATTCAGTTCCTTCCATTATGACCTTACCATTAAAGGTAGAGCTTAGTAAAATATTAGATTTATGATCTGATGTTATTGACGGGGTACTAAATACAGTGGATGAATCACCCGCAAATTTTTTAGCCCATTTAATATCCCCGTTACCGCTATCAACATTCATAATATAAAGATCCGAAAGCGATGTAGTAGATATTCCTGTAGCTCCTAACGTTCCTTTAAATATACCAGTGACATAAAGATATGTGTTATCAATAAGAACTAATTCATCACAAGAACAATCACCAGTTAATTTTTTAGCCCACACAGATTCAAAATTGACACTTATCTTTGCCACAAATCCATTAGGATTGGGTGTTGTATTAGTTAATACAGTTCCACAAACATCTAAATTTCCTTTGAATTTACCACAAATGTAAAGGTTACCATAAATATCAGCTTTAATATCTCCTATGTACCTATAGTTAGTATTATTGATTCTTATATCACCTTTGAAATCCCCCTCTGAATTCCATTTATCTATTTGAATAAATCCAGTAGAAGAATTATCAGAAACAACATAAACATTATCATACTTATCAACAGTTACAGATTTTCCGTTTATATCTCCCTCAATGGTAGGGGTTATTGTTCTTGCCCATTGTAATATTCCGGCTTTATTATATTTTACAACATAAACACCCACAGAAACAGAAGATGTTAAAGAAACTGAAGAAGAACTAAGGTTATTAGTTTTCCCAACATTAATAGTCCCTTTATAATTACCTATACAAACTATATCCCCCTCGGTTCCTCTAGACATTTTAATACCGCTTTCTAAACTATATGAAGGATCGCCTAGATTTAAAACCCACTCAAAATTATCAAACAGATTCATTGATTTTTTATCAATGATTCTTTGAACTTGATTATTTCTCCAATATTCTTCCCTGGACGATTTCCCTTCTAATACATCTCTAAGACTAGAAGAAAGAAATAAATCATCCAAATTAATCGATGGAAAAACATTTTTTAAATTCTCTACATTTGATGGTCTTCTCCAAGAGTACTTATCGACGGATTGTAAATTAGGTCCTTCATTTAAAGGGTCAAGATAAACAAAATCCCATCCATCACTACCGGGGAATTTTGCTGTTGCATGTACATAGGGGATTGAATAGTCAATCTTTCCTATTTGTCCATCTTCTGTAAGAAATATTAAATTTTTAGGATATGTTATTTCTCCATTCTTTATAGTTTTCCATGGAGCGGATATGAATGATTTCCCATACCAACTACTAGTTGGTTTTATTAGGGTTACTCCATCATCCTTATATTGATAAGAAGTGAAATTATAGCCATCAAAGAAATAAATTATTGCATCATTATCGGAAGGGGATGGATCAATCATAAACCATATATTAGAATTTCCAGTTTCTACTATATTTAATATCTTTCCCGATATCAGTGAAGGATTTGTTGTTGTGTCCCAAACTGTCCATCTAACTTTATCAAAATAACATAATCCATTAGATGTACCAATCCATAAATGATTCGAATTATCTATTTCTAACGAGTAAACAGAATCTGAACAAATACCAGAATTTGATATGTTATAATTTTTAAAATCAGTTCCGTCAAATCTAGATAAACCAGTGGTTGTTGCTATCCATAAAAACCATTTACTTATTCCGTAATATTCCAATTTTATATCCCTGATATCAGAAGAACATATTTCCGAATTAGAAGGATTAAATATTTTCCAGGATTTACTAGAGGCATCATAAAAAAGAAGACCATTGTATGACGAATCACTTGGACAAATAAAAGATGCAAATATATCTCCAGACTTGGGATTATTCTCAATTGCTTTTATCGTAACAGGTACATTAGGACAAATCATATTTCCAGAATCATCGACCAATTGAGTAACAGGATATGCAACACTATTAGCTGAATTCAGATCATCTATCTGAACTAATGGTGTTGTATTGTTCTCTATTCCTATCCATATTCTATCATTTCGATCGACAATAACACAATTGGTATTTAAACTAGTTCCTGGTAACACGCTATTTGAAGAATCATACGTCTTATATGTTTGTCCGTCAAATTTAACAGCATCCTTACCAGTCACCCAAAGATCTCCGTCTCCGTCCCATGCTATATCTGTAGGTTTATATGTAGGCATACTTTAATTATTTTTTAATATATTGGTATCTGAAAGAATTTTTTAGTAATATTCTTAGGTCCTGGTACAGTGTTAAGATCTGGTGAAATGGGAGTACCATCAACATTAAAATTATCACCAAGTAATGAATAACCACTAACGGAATAATTAAACCTAGAAATATTTTCATCAGTAGATGAATTAAGCTGAGAAGCAGCTTCACTCAAATCCAAATAAGAATTAGGTGGTGAATCAGATTCTCCTAGAGTTATACCCTGACTCCTCTTACTAACTTTTATGTTATCACCATACTGGAGTGAATACATCTTAAATCCTCCTAAGAAATCATTATGATAATCATACATATCCCAACAATGGGCATAAGCTTTATCAAATTGAAAATCTTCAAAAGTGTCCCAACTTAAACTCCTTGTACCCCAATGTCTCATTTCATCTTTAACAAGATAAGTGAAATCGTAAGGAACATATTCAGGGGTTTCGTTTACCCCACCAGAGAATTGAACTGATGTTGAATTACCATAAACTGACCCACTATACTGTATTGTAAGTGTTCTCCCATTCCAAAGAGAACCTGTGTTATTAGGTGCCTGTATTTTTATGTTTTTGTATCCAGGAGTACTAGAATTTAAAAGGCTATAAACTTTGTATTTTGGATCTAATGTGTTAGAATTAATATCAAAGTATATCTTACCTGCAAAAGATTCTAAGGACCCATTAAAATCAGTATCTATAAGTTTTCTTGTCCCATCGAATATCTTAATGTTCCCAGCACCATAAACTGTACCTCCCACAATAGTATCTATAGGAAGAACTATAGTTGGTATCTGAAAGGTTGTATTAGTAACACCAAACACTTCAAATCTTCCATAAGGTGTTGAATCGGATTTTATTATCCATATATCATCTCCATTACTTAATCCATGAGGTGTAGTAGTAGTCACCTTAGCAAAAGTGTACCCAACTGCTGGAGATCCTAATGCAGGACTAACTATATTAACTATACTTTTACCAGTCACTGTAAAATCAAATTGAGTTAAGGCTTTAACTTCTGGCTGGATTACTAGGACTTCACACTCCTGCCCTAGTTCAAGCGCATTACCATACTCCGGAAAATTCTGAAGTGTAGTAGGCATTTCAGATTCATCAGTATTATTTTCTAAAGGAAATACCCATTGCGATTCGTATGTTTCCCACATCAAAGGCATATTGTTCCAATCATACCTTTCAGACTGTCTGAATCTAGTTACGGAATTTAATTTTATTGTTCTGCTTTTAACCTTCAGATAATTTCTTTTAAACCCTAAGGAGATTGAATTTAGAGTGTCCCATAATCTACATTGTACTGTATATTCCCCCGTGTAAGGCAGAAAATGTGAAATTCTTTCTAATTCTTTAACACCTCCTCTAATAGAAAAATAATACGGTCTGGAATCTTTCTTGTAAATAGTCCATTCCATCTCATAGAAATCTAAATATTTTATTCTATCCCAAGAATAAAATCCATCATTGTAAAGCCAATTAGAATATAAAGAATACCCATAACTTAAAGGAAATACATTAACAACCCTTACTTCCCAATTACTAAACGTATCATTACCTCTTATGTTTATGATATTCACTGAAATTAAGCCAGTAGAAGTGTTATAACTGCTTGAATCAATATAACCTAAGATAAGCTGATTTGAATCGCTTACGGCTTTTATTTCAACAAAAAGTATGTTGCTTCCTGTAGGTATAAACCAATCTTTACCAGTCTCTATTGTTATACTTAAAACTGAAGGTGCAGAGAAAATACTAAGATCTATAGAATTACTGCTAAAAGTCACATCTAATCCATTACTCGGATTAGGTAAAACTGAGTCATTAATACCAGAAACAACAAAATCAGTAGATATAGTTTCGTTTCCTATAGAATCCCATGTTCCGCTAGTATCGTCCCAAGGAAGATCAAATGTTGTATTCTCTAATATAACAGGAAATCCTGCGGGAACACTATAATTTTTCTTATCAAAGAATCTTTCATATCCCTGATCATCACCTAAAAATTTAGGAAGATCCCCATTCTTCACATCATTATAATAACTGTCTATTGCACTATTCATAAGTTGCATAGAACTAAAAGGATACTGTTGAGAATTTGTATATGGATCTATATCATTCCCGTAATAGCTTATACCAGATTCTGTACCATTTATATTAGGATAAAGTAAAGAATCTTGGTCAGGCTTTATTGAAAATGGTCTAAGGTCTTCAATATATCCCTCCTCAGGATATGCTTTAAAATCAACCTCTATACCAGATTTTATTTCGTCGACATTTAGACTATCTACCCATCCTCTAGTCTTGTATATGTTAAAATAAACACCCTCTCCCGTTATATCTACTATTCTAGCATTAAGTGGAAGGTAATCCCTTTTTAATCTCTCTCTAAGTCCAAAAAGTTTTAAAAGAATTTCTTCGGGACTAAATAAAAAATTATCCTCAACTATTGGATATCCATATTCGTCCTCTTCGGATTCTTCGTTAACTTTATTAAGATCGTAAAAAAGTCCAAAAAGAGATGTTTTCTTAAATGATTTAGAAGGAAATAGTTCTTCGTATTCTTTCTTTAATCCGAATGATCCATCTTTCTTTTTACCATATATTTCAATATGTTTAAATTTTCCTTCATTCTCATCTTTTAATAGATTGCTTACTAATTCAAGTGTGCTAGTTCCATCTATTTTAGGCCTTGATATTTGATCAAGTATTTTCCTGTTTTGTTGTAAAGGAGTTAATGTATCAGAAGTATCGCTTTTTATATTAAGCCAATATTCTTTAATTCTAAGATCGTAATATCCAAAGAATTTTATCGCATTTATTAGAGATTTATATGAACCTATATAAGGAAAAATACTATCACCAGTTAATAA
>Ga0172367_10005087_pt1 | contig 16019 bp, 19 predicted proteins | sample Lak10m_FD_114542 | JGI IMG/M metagenome (GOLD analysis project Ga0172367, IMG submission 114542) | Freshwater microbial communities from Kabuno Bay, South-Kivu, Congo - kab_022012_10m | ecosystem: Environmental > Aquatic > Freshwater > Lake | place: Democratic Republic of the Congo: South-Kivu...
TATGTTTCCTCAGCTACGCTATAGTAATCAATATTATTATAAAGAAGAAGACAAATATTTTATAGTAATATCTGATAGAATTATATTTGAAAAACCAGTTGATACATTTAAATTAAAAGATAATTATATATATAAAAAGCTAGAAGCTAAAAGGAAAATCTGAGAACAAATTAAATTTGAATATATATTAACAAATATAAGTCAAGAAGAATTTACTGATTGGATTAATAAGTCAATTGAACAACAAGAACAAACTAAAAGAAATAAAAATAAAATAGATATTAATGATAGAATGTTTGTTGACCCACCAGCTTGATTGCAGGTACAGTGACGACAGCAATGAGTAGAGGCTCCACAACTTATGCCAGAACAACAAGTTTATTATGTAAATAATAGATGACAAATGCATTGACAATGAGTATGACAACATATACAAGAAATAAACGAACTCTATAATCAGGTTATGGATTGAGTTCGTAATCAACCACAAGCCTAATCGTTGCTCTATCTATTACTGATAGAAAGGCTACCCTCAAATATTATATAACATATTAAAGTGTTTATTTATTGCTCAGCGTGTGGCTGAAGTGATGTATATAAATTCGATTGACACAGGAAAACGTGGAGATTATATCGTGCACTATAATTAAAACTAACTGGCAAATGTCAATAGATATTTATATATAATATCAATACACATATAATATTTAATACAGTTTCAAATCATTAGACATATACTTAAGTACTGACCAACGGTATGTATGTATAAGAAGATGAGAACAACAAGGAACTTGTTAAATATTATGTGTCCCTTTTTTTATATTAAACACAATCTTAATATGTTAGAAACCAATAAAACAAAAAGACAAAAGTGCGAGGTATATACTAGAGTGATGAATAATCCATTGTTATAATTAAATAAATATCTATTAATATATGTGATATTTTATATAATATGTAATAATGCGAAAACCAATAAAAAGATTTCCAGAATATTTAGTGTCTGATTTCTGAAAAGTTATGAGAAATAATAAATTTATTAAACCATTTGTTAATAAAAACTCATGACAATTAAGAGTCACATTACAATCTAATTGAACTAAAAAGAATTTTCTTATTAGTAGATTAGTATATTGTACATTCAACGATATAGACATTATGTATAATTGAAAAGATTTAGTTTGTCATAAAGATGATAATTTAAACAATAATAAATTATCTAACTTATTTATAGGTACTCAATCAGATAATATGATTGATTGTAAAAACAAATGAAGATTAGTTGTACCAATATTAAAATGAGAATTAAGTCCAACATCTAAATTAAAAGAACAACAAGTAAAAGAAATCTTAAAAATGTATAAAGAATGATATCTTCAATATAAAATTGCAAAACAATATAATGTGTCTAAGAGTACCATTAATGCAATAATATCATGAAGAATTTGGAATCACGTCTCTCTTTAAAAATCGGGTGAATTCATGGAAACTCCTTATAGGACAATCATGAGCCAAGCACAATAGGAATATTGTGAAGGTGCAACGACTAATCGCATACCACCAGAACGGTGATGCAGCGGACACGAGCGCCCGAAACTAAATATAATGTTTAGTTATGATATAGTCTAAGCTATATGGTAACATATAGAAATAAAAGTTAAATACTTTTATGGTAATAAAACTAGTGATACTTACGTCCAGTAAGTCACTTCAATCTTTGAAAGAAGTCTGAGTTTTATAGTAGAGTTTGGTTTTCAGAGAGCGTCGTGAATGACAGACTCACATGAATGCTAAATTCTAATAGAGAATTTATTAAGAAGTTTAGTAACGAGAACCAGGCTTAGTCTTGGTTCTCAATGTTACGCTTTTATTATATTTATTATTATACAAATAACAAATGAACTTTTGAGATTTAACAGATACATCTAAAATAGAAAGTATATCTTGACACACAGCAGAAGTTGATATATTAACAAACGACTGAGTATATATAACTTTATGGTGACAGACAAAATGAAAACCAGAAAGATTATATTTTAATAAAGAAACAGTTAATAAATTATTAGATAATAAGAAACGAAAGTATATAGACTGAAGATTTAAACTCACCAAACAACAAGCCATAGATGTGTGTAAAACAAAATGAATAATGGTTGAGTGAATTATGGATATGAAGTCTGATGATAATATTAAAAACGACAGCGTATCTATATGAGATGTAATATATATATCTGAAGATAATTATAACTGAAAGCTTGAAAGTAGAATATTAAATATATTAAAAGATTGAAACAAAATATCAAAAGTTGAAATAGTTATACCAGCAATACCACCAAATAGAGTACATAATTCTATTAGGATAACAGAAGACCGGGAATATTTAAAAGCTAAAATAAGTTATAACCAATGAATAAGTATAAGCTATTCAGAATTTTGTACGAAAATTTTAATGCTCGAATCAGAAAAGTATTTATTAATAACAGAGTAGAAGATATGTCAACTAAAACATTATTCGATGAAACAACTAAAATTGTTAGATGTTCAGACAATAGAACGATATGAATGTTTACATATATATCAGAAACAAATCGAACTCTTAAACAAAAGAAGACTTCTATTCCATCAAATCTAAAAACATATCTTGATGATTTATATAAGTGATATAATATTAATTTTTCACACGTACATAAACATGAAGATATAGATATCAAATGAACTGTAGAAATATATGATACATTTAAATTAGATAATTTAATATATGCTATAGAAGAAATTCGTATGTTATCTCCACGAGAATATTATAATATATTTAAGTATAAAAATTATAATATCAAATGATTAGAGTGAGATTCTATTATATTATCTACAATAGATAATTTATGAAACGATAGTGTAACTAAAATAAAAATATGAAAACTAATTAAATATATATTAGAACAACCATATTCAAATAGAATTTCTACTAGTAAAAAAAACTATTTACAATCATTTAAAACTTGACAATCACAAAAGTTTAAATATAAAATAACAAATAGTATAACAGAAAAAATAAAAGCAGTAAAAGCTAACAATTCATTTTGAAGTTGTCAAAGAGAATGTTATGTAAAACCAAGAGAATATGCTTGGTGACTATACGACTTCTTTAATAATGCTTGCTTAATACCTTTGCTAGTATATAACGAAGACTGAAATATTATTTGACGTTCTGCATTCAGATTATATTATGACGAAGAATGAAAAAAATATATCCATCTAGAAAGATTATATACAACTTGAATTTTATCTAACCTAATAAAACCATTTGCTGTTGAACTTACCAAACAACTATTAAACTATAGTGATAACTTAACTATAGCAGAGAAGTTTACGGTTACTCAAACACGAGCAACTAATCCACGACACGATGCGTTAGTAGCTTCTTGATTATTTAAAGTAGAAAAAATTAAATGAATCTTTAGACAGCCACTAAGAGAAAAGACAGAGTGAATTGATTGTTGATACTATCATGACACAGCCTGATTTGTAATGAATACCGTAAAGAATACTCTAACAAATAAATTAAAATATAGTAATTATATCTTTGATATGATAACATCTAACAAAGATACTTTATCGTCTATTAAATTAAAATAATGTGACTAATTAGAAAATTAAAAAAACTTGTTGAGATTCCACAACAGTTTGAAAAGAGTTCATCTGGACATTTAGTAAGAGAGATACGCATGATACAGTATCTAAGACAATGGAATAAGAAACTAAATGTAGATTCAGTATGAAATTTATTTATAATTAATCCAGGTAAGCCACTTATATGTGCTCATATGGATACTGTACAATCTGAAAATAGTTGTAAGTTAATAACCCAATGATGACTAACTATAAAAGATTGAGTAATGTCTTGTAAGGGTGCAGATATATGATGAGATGATAAGTGTTGATTAGCTATAGCTATGCAACTGTATGAAGAACTTTGAGATGAAATATCTATACTGTTTACAGTATGAGAAGAAACTTGATGACATTGAATTAATCAATGGATAAAAGATAATGCAGGATTGTTAGATGACATACCATATTGTATAGTACCAGATAGACGTTTCTGATGAGATATAATATGATATCAAAACTGATATTGTTCTAAAGAATTTCAAGATGCAATAGTGGATATAATATGAACACGATGATTTAAACCAACAAACGGTTTGTTTTGCGATGCAGATAAATTAGCACCATATATAAATTGTATTAATATATCTTGTGGATATTATGAACCACATAGTATTAATTCGACTATTAGATTAGATGAGTTACAAACAACCTATCGAGCAATATACACTATAGTATGTTCTCTTGAATGAACCTATCCGATATATACCAAACCAAAATATAGTAGTAATAATCGGTGATGATATAGACCAGAAACATATAAAGGTCACTGAAAAAAAAAAGCAGAATCTCTATTCGATAAAGATATAGAATATGATTTCTCTTTGATAACACGAGACGCAGACACACAAATGTACATAGATAATGCTACATGAGAATATTATTCACACACAGAATATCAAGCCATGATATCTAAATTTAAATGAACCACATCTTGAGATTCTGATTATAGAGTAAAGTGAACACCATATAGACCAGCCTTACCAAAACACAAATCAAAAAAAAAAGTAAGAGAGGCTTTCAATTTTGAAATGTATTACGATAGAAAAAATTGAAGACTATTTTGTTCTAAAGATATTGTAATATTAAATCCTAAAACATATCAAGAAATTAAAATGTGTAAATGAACTTATGAAGCTTTTATATTTTGAAAAGAAAATGAAGATAAAGAATTTTACTTGACATTCGGTGACGATAGCCGAGACTACGTTCCCGGCTGACGGAAATATTAAACTGTCACAAACATTAATAACTCTTACGCCAATAGAATGAATACCAGTTTATACATCTGTATTCTGAAAGTGAGAAGTTCCACCAGAAGAAAAGGATACTATATTTATTGTGTCACATATAGTATGCCAACAGAATCCACGAAGACAAGACTTTTATATAGTTTGATGAAAACTAAAAGACTACAACAATAATATTAAATGAGCGTCTTATCTAGTACCAAATCCTTATTATGAAGAAGCTTAATGAATTATTATTATTTTATTATAAAAGTGTTTGAAACTATTCAAACCCACCAAAAAAGAAACGAACTAATTCTAAAGTTAGGAAGAGATTAATTATATGAGAAAAATGATTCTCTAAAATAATACAATCTCTTTCTAATAGATTCCCAAATGAAATGCAGAATCTAATACAAACAATATATAATCATTGATATTCTATTATGTTCTTATATGAAATATATATAGCCAAAAGGAATAAGAAATCTTTTGATGAGTCTATAAAGATAGCTAATTCTAAACGAAGATATAGACACAGCATAGAACATAAAGCCAGTCAATGATACCGAAAACCAAATAATATGGATAGCCTAACGTGAGATAGTCCATTGCGGGACGGGTCTATCTAATACATTTGGTTTATATAAATAGCATTTAATACGTAAAATTTTTTATCATGGATAAACTATTAAAGATTCAATCAGAGCTTAAAGCTCCTAAATGACAAATGAATAAATTTGGTTGATATAGATATAGAAGCTGCGAAGATATACAAGAAGCAGTTAAACCAATTCTATATAAATATAATTGTTCTCTATTCTTAAGCGACAAGCTTGTACAAATATGAGAAAGATATTATATAGAAGCAACGTGTACATTTATAGATAATGATAGTAAAGAATCATTAGTTACTACAGCATATGCTCGTGAAGAAGAAGTTAAAAAGTGAATGGATAGTTCACAAATAACTTGAGCTAGTTCTAGTTATGCTAGAAAGTATGCACTTAATTGATTATTCTTAATAGACGATACTAAAGATTCTGACGCAACTAATGATAATTCATCAAGCTCAGCATCTACTATGTGACCATTAATTACAAAAATAAATAATGAAATCGCTAGTGTAAAAGATACAACTTGACTATTAGAAATTGCATCTAAAATTAAATCACTAAAAGAAAGTTGAGAAATAGATGAAGCATCATCTAGAATGCTACTACAATCTTATAATAAAAAACAATCAGAGTTGTGAAATTAATCTTTTTGTCTATTAACTTAGGCAACGAAGTATGCGCATAAAACTTTTTAGTCCTAACGCAAAGGTCATTAATTAATTATATGAAACGTTTGATAATAATATTAAGTTGATTAATATTGGGAATTGTATTTAGTGTGAGTGCTGGTCTTAATGTTTCGGTAGAAGAACAACCAATAGAACAAACAAACACTTGAGAAGTTCAAACATGAGTGGTTGATGTTGTTAAACCAACTAAACCAACTACTACTGTTAAAAGAAATTTACCAACGAATATTACAGAAACGCAAGAAGTTAGAATCTTCTGATTCCCAGAAGAGTCTATAGCAAACTATGTAGCTACACAATATTATCGTAGATGAGATGTAGATTTACTCTTAACAATGTTATGAGAAAATTGAGCATATGATATATATGCAGTGTCACCAACAAATGATTACTGATTATGTCAACGACACTACGATAGTTCCACAGATGATTTTATAAACAGACCAGACTTTCATAATGTAGATGTTCAAATGAATGAATGTATTAGATTACGAAACTCTACTAAGAAAACTGGTAGAAATAAAACAAAGCGAACTGCTTATCCAAGTAGACGAAACCATGCGTGGAAAGTTACGATAGTTGATACTGAATCAATAATTGATGAAAACAAAATTTAATTAATAAAGATATGTATGATAGATTTTACACAGTTAGAAGATGAAGAATATATATTTCAAAACTTATGATTAATATATTCAGCATCTAAGAAATTAGAAAAAGCATTAGATATATTAAAAGCTAATATAAAGAATACAGATGTTCCAATGGAAGATAATCTTTATATAGCTAAGCCAAGTACATCAGCAAGCTTCGTTGCAAATAATATGTTAGATGTACTTCGTGAATATCCATATGAAAAATATCCAGAGATATATAATATAACATTATCTGCTAAAGCATGAGACGTTATTACCAATCAAGAACTTGTTTCATTAAAAGAAACAAAGAAAGTAATCTTTACTTTAAAGAAATAATATGAGTCAGATACATATAAGAGCGACTAGTCTAGAGAAGTTTTGGAATTGTAAGTATAGATATAAGAATGAAACTCAACCAGACCCAATGAAAGAAGCATTTATATTTGGGTCAACATTACATAATTATGCTGAGTCTTATATACTATGAAATCTAAATCAAGATTTAATAGATATACTTATGAGTCCACGACCAATCAAACAAAGACAAATGATTCAACTTATGTGATGACTAGTAGCTGAACAAGTATCTGCTAGAGAATTATCTCTAGTTACTACTGAATTAAAAATGTTACATTACTTTGAAGAACAAGATGTTATTGTTGAATGAACAATGGACTGTTTATTAAAAGATAAAGATTGAACTTATATAATAATGGATATTAAAACTGCAAAGTCTAATCGAACAGATGAACACTTTAACTGAGTAAAACAAAAAATAATATATCCTGCTATGATGAAGCTCTGCTTCTGAGTAGAAATAAAAGCTTTTGAATATCGAGTACTAAACAAGACGCTAAGTCCGAAACTATCTGTATTCAGATATGAGCTAAATGGAAGTGAAGTAGACCAGCTAAAGGCTGCGATAATCGCATTAAGAAACTCCGAGGAATTAGGAGAACGAGAAACGAACTATGAAAACTATTCATGTGGTTACTGTCCATTTAGAACGGCATGTCGAAAAGCGAATCAAAAGACGTAAGCTCCACGTAACGGAGCTCCCTTATGGGATTATATATTATAACTATAGAGAAATGGATATGAGAGAACTTTACAATTTATTTAAAGATACATTCTGAGAAGAGCCACATGAAACTATTCTCAGATTTTTTCGTTATATAGAGGAATATGATTATAAAGAATCATTAGTAAATCCTAAACATGTTCCACTAGCTAGCAACTGAACGTGGAAAGAAATGACTGATTATTATAAACCAGACCAATTATATACTATATATAAAATATGTGAAGAGTCTAGCAAAATAATTAATGAAGTTAAAGATAAGTTCTTACACGAATGAATTAGTATAGCGATGGCTAGGTCTTATAATAATAGATATACAAGAGAAGATATTTATGATGTCACATTATCTAAACTTATATTAAGTGAAGAATTAATTATTCAAAACTTATTACAACATCAAGATATAATATATAATCCAGTAGTATTGTTAAATAATAGAATGGGTACCGTGTACAATATATTATTTCTTACAAAGGAATTTATATATAAGTGTTGATTCTTATCTAAGACTCGTTATTCATTGTGATGAAAGATAGATACTTATAAATATAATACTCAAAGTAAACCAATAGTATATCGTTGAGACATAATATGAATTGATTGGAGAATATATCCAACATATATATGGTATATGATACAACAAAATAATTTTAACTTCTAATATAGAGAACATGATTAATTGAGAAATTAGATTTATACAAATGAAACTTCCTAAAGAAGAGATAAGAAAAATATATTGAGAATATGAGCCCAATAAAATAACATATCAATTTAATTTAAAAACTAAATCTAACATTAAACCACTAATATGAGAACACGAAAGGAAATATATTTATGACTTTATGAAAAAATAATATGAAGAAACTTTGATATACAGAAACAAGTCGAGATAAATGATGACCAGTATTTACATTTAAAGATTGAGATGTTGAATATGTTTTACGTTTAGCTGGTAATCCAATATTGTTATTAGAAAAAAACTATGAACTATTGTGATGAACAGAGTTTATGAAGAACTATAACTTAATTAAAAACTGACAACAAGATAAAGTATCAAAAGAAAGTTTAAAGTTAATCGCGAAAGCTAAATCATTTTGTGAGGATTTCTTTGATACAATTCGTTTAATAAATAAATCAAACAAATCTACATTTGTTATTTATAAATAATATATTAATATGTTGAAAGAGAATAAGGAATTACCGCGACGAGTATCTGATACTTATCGAAAGTGACGAGCTGGCATAGCGCAGGAACTATATGACTTATGTATTAAATATAATATAGATACTAAGACCGTATCAGTAAAGGAAAAGTATTGACGTTTTGATATAACTACATGATGACCACATGAATTTATGGAAGAAGTATATAAGTTAGAAGAAAAATCCTTAGAGACATGTTGTGAATGTTGAAAGCGTTGATGTCTTAGAGAAGACTTCTGATGGATAATGACATACTGTAATAAACATTATATAGAACATAAAAAGGAACAAGGCTTATACGCTAAACTATGTAATGCAATACGAGTATGTTCTGATTGTTGATTAAAGTATTGACATCGACCAGAATGACATTTAGCTACGTTTCATAAATGACAATGTAATATATGTTTAGAAAAGAAGCAAGTCACAGAACCACGTGACTACTGATACTTCAAAGAGTTTTTAGAAAAATTAAGAGAAGAAAAATAATGAAAACATATTATGTAACAGAAAGAGTTTTGGTTAGCGTTGAGCATATAGTCAATGCTAAAAGTAAAAAACATGCAATAGAACAAGTAAAGAATTGAGAAATAATCAAATCTGAAATAGCCGAATATCTTTGAACAGATTGAATAGATGTAATAGATGTTTGACTATATGAAGATAAATAAGTTATTTTATATTTTACAATTATATACTATGAAAAAATTTAAACGATTATGATGTTTGTTAATTATTATTTTATTAATATTTTGATATGTTATACGGTCACCTTGAATTAAGGAAAATTTAGTAGAATGAAATATTAATAATGTAAATGAATCTTGACAACTTACTGAAGCTGAATTTACACCAGCACCACCAGTTATGGAATACTTTACATGAGCATTGTTCTACCCAGAACAAAAAAGAATGCCATGAAACTATAGTTGAAATACTGCTGTACTAAGAGCATATATTCATAACAATCCACAATCAATTACTATTCCAGAGTGATATAGAAGTGGAACAATAAGTTTTAATTTAAAAAATAAACTATTGCCACATTGATATATAACTCTTAAATCTAATATTAAACTACCAAGTAATTCAACACGATGAAGATTAGATAAGTCTAATGCTACTATCGTTTGAAATTCATATGTCTATAACATAGAACAATTCCCAATGTATTCTTATATAAATTGAAAGATTGTTAAGGGACATTTGTTTAAGAATTTAACTTGAACTATATTTACACTATCGGTATTCGTTTGACAAAACGATAATCAGATAGAAAGCATTACGTTCAATTTAAATAAATAGTCAGGAGTGAAATACTAAGCCGACGTTGTCGGCTATATGGGATAGAAAAGTTAATAGCTTTGATAACCCGATTATTAGAAGAGTGATAACATACTATATTTATTAATTATTACTCGACTATATTATGACAGAAAAAAAATTCGTACCGTTAACAGAAAAAAATAAATGATTTGCATGAGAAAAAGATTGAAGATATTACTATGTATTTAATGCATGAGAAGAAGCATTGAGAACTAAATGAGTTGTATATCGATGTCTCGTATACTTTAATCAAGATGACTTCAATAAGAAGTTAGAATGAGAAAAGATAGACGCAGATTTAATCTCATCTATTAAAGAACGTAATAATGACAAAGGAACTTGGTTAAGTTGAATGATATTCGACAATGACAATAAACAATCTTTCTTTGTTAACATCTACGATAACGCAATGAAAACACCAGAAAAGGATTATGATAAACTCTTAGTCCTTACAGAAGCAGAGTGGAGAGAGAAGTGAGAATCTTCTGACAAACCATTCTAATCTTTAATGTTATTACTCTTCTATTTAATTTAATTAGAAAACCATGGAAGCATTATTAAACAAACGACTATGACTATTCTGAACTCCATGAATATTTATACTACCTGAATGAGACCCGTCGCTACAAAGAACAGTCGATATCAATAAGTATTACAATTATAATACTTATATGAAAGCTAACGACCAGCAATGATATTGATTGTTCTTTACGCCGAATTGAAATCTTGGCAAAGTAAATTCAGTATGAGAAACAATTAACAGGAAGAAAGATTCCTGCGAACAATATATATCTTGTCTATATGTAGACATTGATTTAAAGAATAGTCAATGTGATAATATGGAAAAGTTACTTAAGGTAACATTAGATACAATACTTATAGATAAATTACCAGTACAATATATAGTACAATCATGATGATGATATCACTTATATATGTTCGTTAAACCAAACGAAAGAAACATGGCTTGACAAACATTTATAAATAAGTATAAAGATATTCAAGAAACATTATCTAAAGTATTTGATTGATGAGATAAAAGTTCACACTCATTAAATAAACTAATGAGATTACCACGAACTAAGTATCGAAGAAACATTCCTATAAGAGTAACAAAGTTATTAAAAGTAAATTACATAAATAATAAAATAGAAGTTGAAGAGATTGAAACAGAAGAACAAATATATATAGACGAAGACTTAAGTCTATCTGTTGAAAATATAAATGCCTTCATAGAAAATACTTCTGAAATAAAACAAGTTAAAACAAAATGAGCAGAATATATATGAGACATGTGAAGCTTTCAAATAAATGCTATACCAATAGTAGATATAATTGAAAAGCTACATTCATATCCTAGAGAATATGAATGAATAACATATGAGTTTTGATTAAAGTGAAATAGAATTGTACTTAAACAAGACTGACAAACATATATACCAGATTGATATAAAGTAAATAGAGAAGAGAACTATGTACATAACTTCTCTATGTGAGCTCATCCAATAGAAGAGCGTCCAAGATGACCAAGCTTTTCATTTATGTACCACTACTTCAAACGTGATATAACATTATTAAATAAGTTCCTAACTGATGAATATAATATATCATTAACTAAATGATGAACAGAATGAGAGAATTATATATGTCTACCCACTGAATCATGATATATATACTTCACTGAGAAGTGAGTCTTCTATGCTAAGTCAGTATTTAATAAGAAGGCTAAGACATATGAAGACATACAAATAAAATTGTTTGATGTGGCAGTATATATTAAATGAGTTATTAGAACTGATTATGATTTGTATTGAGAATCAGACGAAGAAAACTTCTTCTATATGCTATATAATACAAAAACTAAATCAGAAATGATTATTGAATATACCGTAGACAGAAAATGATTTAATAAAAAGTATTGAAAGAAATGATTAATATTCCTTGGCTCTGAGTTTGACCTTATTGATTTCTATAATGCAATCAATAAAGCAGCAGACTCATGAGTTGTTAGGGAATATGATTTAAGATATTTAAATGGTTGGTATCAAGATTACTTTGTAATGTGAGATACTGTATATGATAGATATGCTGCACCAATTAACTATAAAGAAATAGATATCATATTAAAGACACAAACAATATCTAGAACTCGTGGTAATAAAGATGTTACAATAGCTGAGTTCGGAGACAAACTTAAAAAAGTATTCTCTCTAAGAACATCTATGATATGACTAGCTACATTTATTACACTTATGTTATGACATAAGTTTCGAGTACCAATACTTAAATGATATAAACAACAAGTACTTATGCCGTGACTGTTCTTATCCTGAACAACCAAGTCTGGTAAGGCGCTAAGTGGCTCTACAGAAATACCAATGAGTGACGGAACGTTTAAACAAATTAAAGATATTGTAGAATGAGATTCTATTGTATGATGAAATTGACTGTCAACAAATGTTATTGGCAAATATAATCCACAACAATCAGAAGTTTATAGGGTATCTTTTACAGACTGAAGTTATGTTGATACTTGTGCAGACCATCTATGGAAGGTATATTCGTTTAAAAAAAACTACAAAGAATATGTATTATCTACTAAACAAATTTTAGAAGATTGACTAATCTACAATTGACATAATAATTATTCTATAAACATAAATAAAACACAATATACAAAACAACAATATACCATAACGCCATATACATTATGAGTTTGGTTATGAGATGGTTCTAGTGATTCATCAAAGATATGGATTAAACACTGAGATGAGTCTATTATAGATAATATACCTGAAGACACACATATAGTAGCAGTTGAACGTGGTTGTTCTAAATATCGGATTAAATGATTGAACTCAAAACTTAGAGAATTAAATCTTTTACAAAACAAACACATACCACAACAATATCTATCTTGAAGTATAGAACAAAGGATGGAATTGTTAGCTGGATTATTAGATACAGATGGTACGGTTAATAAGAAGTCAAACACAACAGTAACAATATCTACATCAGTACCAGCATTGGCAGAATGAATAAAACAACTTATTAATTCGTTATGACGAACTTATAATTTATATAAACGTATTCCAAAGTATACATATAAGTGAATTAAAAAAGAATGAAAAATGGAATATAGAATTTCATTCTATCCAGATACCGCAGTATTTAAATTACAAAGACAAAACAATAAACTAAATATAAATAGAAGACCCAATAGAAGATTTATAAAATCTATAGTACCAATCTTAAAGGAAGAAGAATATTATTGTATAGCAGTTGATAATGAAGACCACACATTTATGTGTACTAAGTCATATATTAAAACACACAATACTACACTGCTAACGATACTTAAGAACTGAGCAGAAATAAATTATGATACTCGTAAGTATTCAGTTGTTGGTACATCACCACAACCACTTAAGCAAGCAGCAACCGATGATTTTGTATTACATCTAGAAGAATTTACTTGATTAATATGAGATGTAAAAGAAACAATACTAAGAGATGTATTAAATAAAGCTAGGACTGCTAGGTGAATGAGTGACTGATGAAATACTTATTATGTGTTTAGGTCTAGTCTCATACTAGATTGAGAACATATGCCTAAGTCTGAATCAGTAGCCAATAGGTGTATAGTTGTTCCAATGTTTGATACTAAAAAAGAAAAGATATGAACAGAGAAAACACTATCAGATATGATATGATTATCTTTCTTAAAAGAATTCATATCTAAATCGTATCAATATAAACAACAGGAGGTATTAGATTTATTTAAACAATCTGAAGCAACACTTAGAAAGGTATGAGTTACAGATAGGAATCTATTAATATATTCTTTTCTACTTACAACTAATAATATGTTTCAGATATTTAATGAGACTGAATTAATAGAATGTATACTATCTAATCTAGCTTTACATAATACAATTGATAAAGAGAATAATGTATTATGAAATATATTATCTGAGTTGATTATTAAGAATAGAATATCTCCAACAATAGTAGAAGAAGAAGATTATTGGAGGATAACAATACCATATACTATGGACTTAAGAGCACAGAATAAAGTAATGTTTATAGATATAGTACAACAGTTTCCAGATAATATAAAGATTATATGAAGTAATATAAATATTAAAATATTTGCTAAGAACGGACAAATCCTTGCCAACAAACAAAATATAGATGTGTATAATATAGTTATACCATACAAAAGTTATTTCAAACAGGAGCGCTTTTTAGACTTTGTCGAATGAATAACTGATGGTTGAAAGGAAATGAAACAAGATAATTGAATTCGTGAACAGGATAGAGAAGCTCCTTTTTAATAAAGATGCTACTGATGATGATTATAATTATGTTGTTAATTATATAGAATGAACATTATATTTCTTATGATATAAATGATTAGTAAATAAATATGAAGTAACAAATGAAATGTTAATTAAGCTTTGAGAAAAGAAAGATACATATGATACGTCTGTTGATATACGAAAAAGAAAAAAGTATATACAGATGTATCTTATATATGCTTTACAAGAAGTAATACTTACTACTTGGCATACGGTTAATATACCAATGCATATGTTAAAATGAAATAATACTGGCGTGTTTTCTAAAAATAGTATGGAACTACTACAACAACTTTATGTAAAAGAACCAGAAGATGTTGAAGATAAGTATAACTTTAAACAAGAATTGTTTAATCAAGCAGACGCAGAGTTTGTACAAGGTTTAATACTTTCAAACTTGACAGATAGGGAAAAAGATATATTAACCAAACACTATATATTAGATATATCTCAGCCAGACATAGCACGTGAGTATTGAATAACCCAACAAAGGGTATTTAGCATACTCAAATGAGCTAAGAGTAAATTTAAATTTGATATAAAAAGTAATTGTTAAATGGGAATTAATGTCTATTAATCCTATAGTAATATAGATATCAATATTTATTTTAATTTTCAAAGCTATATGTCATTTCGAGATACACTTAAAAACATAGGTAATACTGCCGTGGAATGAGGTAGATATCTAATATCAGAGTTTGTTACAAACAAAGATACGTCAAGGTGAATTAAAGATTTTGATAAGTATCAAGAATACTCTAAGCAATTAGAGAATCCATACATATCACAATCGGATTCAGAAACAATACAAAAGAAAATGATTGAAGAAGATATTATAGACCCAAACCTCTATAGTAATTTTCTTCGTAATCAACAAAGAAAACAAGCTGAACAAGCTGAATATAATAAGAACTCACAATTAGAAACAGAAAAGTTTCGTGGTTCTTTAGTTGATTCTGTTAGAGATAACTATGTTAAATGAGATAGTTATCAAAGAGAAGTATTAAATAAAGCTATCAATGAACTAACAGACCAGTACTCTATGCTATCTCAAAACGTTCATACTACTTATGATGAGTTTAAAGATGAATGATTAATTAGAAAGCGAAATGAATTACGTCCAGAATATGAACAATTGATTCGTGACTCAGCAAAGAAGTATTGAGAATACATTAATCAATGAATGGATTTTAATCAAGCTTATAGAAA
>Ga0172367_10005088_pt1 | contig 16015 bp, 16 predicted proteins | sample Lak10m_FD_114542 | JGI IMG/M metagenome (GOLD analysis project Ga0172367, IMG submission 114542) | Freshwater microbial communities from Kabuno Bay, South-Kivu, Congo - kab_022012_10m | ecosystem: Environmental > Aquatic > Freshwater > Lake | place: Democratic Republic of the Congo: South-Kivu...
AAAATCTAATTTTGCAGTTTCTCGGCCCCTCTTCTCGTAAATATTATTTTTTGTCTTAAATAACCTGCTGAATGTAGGCTGTATCGTCTGCCCCAATAAAGGAGTTAGGCTTCACGCTTAGGCTCTTGAAACTCATATTTGTTGTGATGACGTAATTTTTGAAGCCAAACAGTCTAGTTGAGCTTCTGCTAGCAACCTTTGCTTTCACACCAAGATCGAGGTTTGCGAAAATCTTTCACGGTAAGCGGCGCTTTCTAGCAGCTTCCATAATGCGAATCATTTTCTGATATGTTTCCCCTTCTTCTTTGTAGGTTCCACCTTGCGTCGCATCCTGATATTTCTTATTGGCTTGGATGAAAGGTGAGATTCCCTTGTTGTCCTTCGCATCCACGTCGGCTCCTGCGTCTACTAACATCGCTACACTCTCAACACAATTGCTTCCAACTGCGTAATGTAGGGGTGTGCTACCTATAAAGTCTTTCGTGTTAACTTCGGCTTTTGCTGCGAGTAACAATTTGCTCACTTCAGTGCGGCAATATGACGAAACTGCTGAATACAAAGGAGTTTGGTCTAACTTATTTTGAGCATTGACATTGGTCTCTCGATTAATCAGCAGTTCGGCTACATCACTCCAGTGGGATGGCACTAGATGCAATGGAGTATTTCCGTCAAAATCTTTTGCATTGACATCAGCACCTTTGTCAATTAAAAACTTTGCAATTTCATAGGAACCAGAAGGATCTCCAAAACGAAAGGCTAAATAATGCAGTGGTGTATGGCCAGTAATGTCATCACGACCATTCACATCCGCACCTTTACTCACCAGGAATTGTACCAAGCTTAAATCTCCATTTTGAACTGCACAGCCGAGCAAAGGTGGCGATAATTTCATTGAACTCCAATTTCCATAAATCAAGACATCTTCATGCCGATTGGGATCGCCACCCCATTTAACATATTTTCTAATTTTGTTCGGTGCTTTACAGATTCCATACCTATCTTGATTACATCCACCATTGAGGAGCAGTCCAACGAATAGGCTGGTGCTGAGTAGTAGGCGTTTGAACAGCATAGGTACAGTTTGGGTGAATGAGCGCCAATCAAGTTTAAAATCATGCACTTGTGTTGTTATCGCGGTTTTTAGTAAATTACGGACACAAATTCATACAAGATGGAAGTACTATAACATTCTACCACCAGCTATTCTAGTGGAATTTACTCTGTCCGATTTAGTATGCAAACCGCGAAAGAATATTCACCGAGCAATCCGTGATGACCATGCTTGACCTCACGGCGTACCATTAATCTACACAATTTCAGAGGCGTTGAATAGAAAGTGACTTCCCCGCCTAACGACTTAATCGAGGGGCAAGATAACTTTTGTTGCCAACTAATACGCTTCAAAATTATCCGCTCCAATGATCTGTTATGTCTTGATCGCTCATCAAAACTTAATCTTTGCGATCACAAATAATTTTTCACAACTCATCAACGAAGTAATTCATTTTTGAGTACCTAAATCGGGTCAGGAAAGGGGGGATTAGTCCAGTTGATCGCGAATATTTCCCTTCCTAATCTTCCAATTCTTCGATCACGTCGAGACTCCATTTGCCATCACAATCTTGGCTAAAGGCAAGCGTTAACGTAGTAGCACATCTAGAATTTGCTTTTTCATGCTCATTTCATTTTCTTGTGAAATACTACAGCCTGTTAACCTCTGCTGCCGCAAAAACGGAAGGAGAGTCAGAAAAAGCCTATGCTCAACTCTATTCTCAAATGGTCGATCGCCCAGCGTTGGCTAGTTGTCATCGGTGCAATTGTGGTTACCATCTTAGGCAGTTACAACCTGACACAGATGCCCTTAGATGTATTCCCTAGCTTCGCGCCGCCACAGGTAGAAATCCAAACAGAAGCCGAGGGTTTAGCGCCAGAGGAAATAGAATCATTAATTTCCTTACCCATTGAAAGCGCTGTTAATGGCACGCCCGATGTTGTGACTGTGCGATCGGCTTCTGCGGTGGGCATTTCTACGGTCAAAATTATTTTTGATGGTAATACAGATATTTATAAAGCACGGCAGTTAGTTGCCGAACGCTTACAGCAAGTGCGTGCGAAGTTGCCTGAGAATGCCAAAGAACCAGAAATATCGCCAGTATCTTCACCGATTGGCACGATTTTGATGTATGCCTTTACCGTGGAAGAGAATCAAAATAATTCAGCGCCAAAAACTGACTTAATGGAAGTGCGGCGATTGGTCGATCGCAATGTTTCCAATCGCATCCTAGCAGTAGCGGGAGTATCACAGGCGATCGCCTATGGCGGGGATGTCAGGCAATATCAGGTTTTAGTCGATCCAGCTAAATTAGTTGCCTTTAATGTTTCTTTGAATCAAGTAACTGAAGCGGCGAGGCAAGCGAATCTCAATGCCGCAGGTGGGTTTTTGATTAGTACTGATCGCGAAGAAATTATTCGCGGTGTGGGACGGATTGAAACTATCGAACAATTGGCAGAAGCCGTGGTGACGGCTCGCGATGGAAAGCCTATTAAATTAAGCGATGTTGCCGAAGTGAAATTGGGAGCCGCCTTATCGCGGGGTGATGGCAGCGTCAATGGCAAGAGAGCGGTGGTATTACTAATCAATAAACAACCCCAAGCCGATACTCCCACCGTGACTCGTGCTGTCGAGAAAGCGATCTCCGAAGTGCAAGCAGCCCTTCCCAAAGATGTAAATGTACAAGTTACATTTCGGCAAGAGAGCTTTATTGAATCCGCGATCGACAATGTGCGTGACTCCCTCCGTGATGGCATCATCATCGTAGCGATCATCATGATCATGTTTCTGATGAATTGGCGCACCGCTATCATTACGCTCAGTGCCATTCCTTTGTCAATTCTGATTGGGATGCTGATTTTGTCATGGTTTGGACAAGGGATTAATACGATGACATTGGGAGGACTGGCGGTAGCGATCGGCTCTGTAGTCGATGACTCCATCGTTGATATGGAAAACTGCTACCGAGGAATGCGCCAAAACCAAGCCGAGGGCAATCCCAAACATCCTTTTACCGTAGTTTATGACACTTCCGTTGAAGTGCGCATCAGTGTAATTTTCTCCACCATCATTATTGCTGTGGTTTTTGCGCCGATCTTTACGCTGACGGGAGTGGAAGGAAATATTTTTGCGCCGATGGGCATAGCTTATCTTGTATCTATTTGTGCCTCAACCCTAGTGGCGATGACCCTATCTCCTGCCCTCTGTGGGATTTTACTCACTTCCTGTCAACTGCCTAGCGATGAAACATGGGTGAGTAACTTCGCTCAGAAGCTTTATCGCCCTTTATTAAATTTATCCATTCATCGCCCCAAATTAATTCTATTTCCTGCGATCGCCGCCTTAGTTGCTTCTCTGATCATCTTGCCAGCCCTTGGTCGCGTTTTCCTGCCAGAATTTCAAGAGCGATCGCTAGTCAATACAATCTTGCTCTACCCCGGCACTTCTCTAGAAAGAACAAATCGCATGGGCTTAGCCCTTCAAGATGCACTTAAAGATGATCCCCACTTCACAACCGTACAATTGCGCTCTGGTCGCGCTCCTGGGGATGCCGATGCGGGAGGCGTTAACCTTGGTCATGTGGATGTAGAACTCAGCGATCGCGGCATTCAAGATCGCGCAGGCAGCATTAATAAACTACGCCAAGAATTTAATAAATTACCAGGGGTAGCTTCTAATATTGGCGGCTTTATTTCCCATCGGATGGATGAAGTCTTATCGGGAGTTCGCAGTGCGATCGCTGTTAAAGTCTTCGGGCAGGATTTGGAGGAATTAAGGGTGATCGGCAGAGAAGTGGAAACTGTGATGAAGGGAATTGATGGGCTGGTGGATTTGCAACTGGAGCCGCAAGTTCCTGTTAGGCAATTGCAAATCAAATTTGATCGGCCAATGGCAGCAAGGTATGGTCTAACCATTGGACATCTTGGCGAAATGGTAGAAACCTCTCTCAATGGCAAAACCGTATCCCAAGTATTGCAAGGACAGCAATTATTTGATCTGATCGTATGGCTGAAACCTGAAGCGAGAAACAACCTTGATGTCATTCAAAATTTGCTAGTCGATACGCCCACTGGTCAAAAAATCCCTCTATCTCAAGTCGCGCAAATTGAATATGGTACGGGCGCAAATACGATCAATCGCGAAAATGTTTCTCGTCTGCTCGTAGTTTCGGCTAACGTATCAGGGCGCGACTTGCGATCGCTGGTTAATGAGATTCAGGAAAAAGTCAAACAACAAGTAATCTTACCCGCAGGCTATTTTATCCAGTACGGTGGACAGTTTGAATCCGAAGAACGCGCCACCCAAAACCTACTGGTCTTTGGCAGTCTCACCGCTCTAATGATCGCAGTGTTGATGTATTTCGCTGTCAAATCCATTCCTGCGATGTTAATGATTATGGTGAATTTACCTCTTGCTTTGGTTGGTGGTATTTTCGCGATCGCCATCAGTGGTGGCGTGATTTCCATTGCTTCCCTTGTAGGTTTCATCACCCTATTCGGAGTTGCCGTGAGAAATGGATTATTACTAGTCGATAATTACAATCAAAAATTTGCGAAGGGAATTCCCTTCCAGCAAGTAATTCATGAAGGTTCAATGGAGCGTCTAGCCGCTATTTTGATGACTGCTCTCACCTCAGCGCTTGGAATGATTCCTCTCGTCATCGGCACAGGGGCTGGCAAGGAAATACTACAACCTCTTGCAATTGTCGTACTCGGCGGTTTAGTCACTTCTACGGCTCTAACTTTATTGGTACTACCTGCATTGTATTCCCAATTTGGGAAGTATGTCGCACCTAAACCAGAGCTTGTATCTCCTGCTCAGAAAGAGACGCAAGTCTCTATACTTTAAAATTTCACTCATTCTTCTCAAAGGAATTCTATTTATATGCGATCAGCTAAACTTCTACTCATTGGTATTATTTTGGTAAATGTTTTAGCGGCTTGCAGCAATAGTCCGACTATCTCAAGTCCTACAGCAGTCCCTAACGCAGTCACCACTAAAGAACCAACTCCTCAAACTGCCATTAAAAAAGACTCCAAAATCGATAAAAAGCCAGAAAACCATGGCAAACCCAATCAGGGTGGACAAGTCGTTGAGGTGGGTGCATATCATTTGGAACTGTTATTAGGCAAAGAAGAAAATAATATTCATCTCGACTTCTTCCTGCAAACAGGAGACACTCACGAAGTAATTCCTGATGCCAAAGTTACAGCACAGGTTCAGTTTCCCGATGGCTCTCAAAAATCCTATAACCTTAACTATGACGCGCCGAATAAACATTACACCATCAATTTACCAACCAGTAATTCAGGAGAGTACAAAATTGCCATTCTCACAGACATTAAGGGGGAAAAAGTGAATGGACGCTTTAACTTTAAGCTATAGCGATTTTCATTTTGCCTACGGCAAAATGAAAATCGCTATATAGTCAGTCACGTTACGAAAAGTAAGTGGCAGCGCAAAGCGCCGCCACTTACTTCTTGGGACTATAGCTAAATCGTGTAGTTTGTGACTTAAACCCATGACAGTTGAGTTAAACTAAAAGCCTAAGTTTCTTAAAATGTAGTTGCTTTACGATGGAGTCAATTTTTTCTACTCAAGGCATCATGGTTATGCTCCTCGGTGCATATGCTGTTGCCATGTGGATGTTTCTCACCAGTGCACCGAAAGTACATACGGTCATGGTTTCTAACCTCGATCAAGCACGATATTTTTACGAAGGTGAGTTAAAGTTGCCGATCGCTGATGTGCCGTTACATTATTACTATGGCTACGAATATGGCATGGGCGTACCTGCTGATCCCATTTATATTCCTGCTGAAGCTAGACGATCGCGATCGCAGCAATATTCAGCAGATATGGAGGGTGTATGGTATTCACTAAAGAAAAATGTCCAACTGCATGTCGTCCCTGGAGCGAATGCATCTGAGGCAAATCGAGGACGACATATTTGCTTTAATCGTGACTGTGTGGAGCAGATTTTATTGCAAATTCAAATTAAACGGATCAAACATAAAGTTCGCAGCGAAAAACCACTTAACTTTTTGGTTAAAGATCCTGACGGACAAGTAATTGAAATCGCTGAAGTGATTAGCTAAATACAAAAGAGGGCTTGCATTGCAAGCCCTCTTTTGTGATCTTGTGACCTAGATAACGTTTAAAATGATTGCTAATGTCCAAAATAAGTAACTAAATAGTGGACAGCAACGCAAGAGTATTTGAATATGGCAACAAAGCAATCAGCGATTTTGGTCTTAGCGGATGGTACTTGTTACCGTGGCTATGCCTTTGGCGCATCGGGAACCGCGATCGGTGAAGTGGTATTTAATACAGGTATGACTGGCTACCAAGAGGTAATGACCGATCCCAGCTACCGAGGACAAATTGTAACTTTCACCTGCCCCGAACTTGGCAACACAGGCGTAACTCCCGAAGATGATGAATCCGATCGCCCACAGGTGCGCGGCGTAATTGCACGCAATATAACTGCTGTACCAAGTAATTGGAGATCGCGTCAGTCTTTGCCTGACTACCTCAAGGCTCATAATGTCGTCGGCATTGCAGGAATTGATACTCGCGCTTTAACCCGCAAGTTGCGATCGCTGGGCGCTATGAATGGTGGCATCTCTACGGAAATCCTTGATCCTGAAATGTTACTTGCTAAAGTGAAGGCAGCGCCATCTATGCAGGGTCAAAATCTTGCCCAAGCAGCTTCCACTGATCGCATCTATGAATGGGCTGAGAAAACTATCTCGGAATGGGAATTTATCGAACCAGCCAAGTTAACAGGCGAAACTCTGACAGTGGTAGCGATCGACTTTGGGGTAAAGCGGAATATCTTGCGCCGACTAGCTAGCTACGGCTGTCGTGTGATCGTCGTTCCTGCTGATACCTCTGCTGAGCAGATTCTCTCTTACAACCCCGATGGCATTTTCCTATCCAACGGGCCTGGAGATCCAGCCGCAGTTACCCAAGGCATTGAAACGGCAAAGGCTTTACTAGAAGCTAACAAACCAATGTTTGGTATTTGCTTAGGACATCAGATTTTGGGCTTATCAATGGGTGGAGATACTTTCAAACTCAAGTTTGGGCATCGTGGCTTAAATCAGCCTGCCCAAAACCAAGCCGAAAAAGCCGATCGCCGAGTAGAAATCACCAGTCAAAATCATGGCTTTGCGCTCACAGGTGAATCCTTTGACGCATCTCCCGCCATGTTGACCCATATCAACCTCAACGATCGCACCGTTGCTGGTTTAGAGCATAAAACCTTGCCGATCTTCTCAGTGCAATATCACCCTGAAGCTAGCCCTGGCCCTCACGATGCCGATTATCTCTTCGAGCGTTTTGTGAACTCTATGCTCCAGCATAAAAATGGCTCTAAGCAAGTTGCTGCTTAGTGAAGAAACACTTTCAACTAATATGGGTTTCCATCAAAAAGAGTTTCGTCTGCGAATATATGCAGTCGATTTAGGCTTTAAGTGATACAGAAGAAACATTAAAAGTGGCGCTCCGCGCCACTTTTAATGTTTCTTCTGGGTTTTAAATCAGCGCAAAGCGCTGTAGCAAAAGAGCTTTATCGTACAACAGAAGCTTGGTTCCCTTATAATTCAACAAAGACGCTGCTATGCAGCGTCTTTGTTGTTATTAATAGAAATTCATGACAGAGCTTTGTGCGATCGCCCTAGGTAGTAACCTGAGTAGTGAAATTGGTGACTCTCAAAAAATTGTCCAAGCAGCGATCGCCCAACTCGCTACCCATCCTGAAATAGAAGTGGTTAAGGTTTCCCGTTGGTATCGCACTAAGGCGATCACTTTACCCAATTCTGCGCCGCAGCCAGACTATATCAATGGTTGTGCAGTTTTAAGAACTACCCTAAATCCGTTTCAGTTATTGCAAGCGCTATTTTATACAGAGCAGTTTTTTGGGCGCGAACGTCGCGAACGCTGGGGGGCAAGAACGCTTGATCTCGATTTATTACTGTATGGCGATCGCCAAATCGATACACCCGAATTAGTTTTACCGCATCCTCGTATGAGCGATCGCGCCTTTGTGCTGTTACCCCTAGCCGAAATTGCTGCCGATTGGATGCATCCTGTCCAAGGTTTAGCCATCTCTGAGCTATCTCAAAATCCCCCCGACTTAGATTTGAGCTACCCCATTGCGCTTGATGCTAAAGAAATTGTTTTAATCTGAGATTGAGTGCAAAGATACACTCAATCTCAGATTTTAGGAGCTATGTCCAAACCGAATTGCGTATACGTCTTGTTCTTTGTCGGTATAGATTTCGACATCGGACTTGGGGTGTGATACGCATAGGAGGATATAGCCCTTAGCGTCTAGCTCTTCACCCATGCCACCGCTGCCCATGCCTTGGCTTTGATCAACTTGCCCTTTCACAATTTGAGCAGCACAGGTGGTGCATACACCCGCATAGCAAGAGCATGGCAAATCCACACCCGCAGCGATCGCCGCATCCAGAATGGATTGGTCTTCGGGAACGGCAACAGTAAAGGTTTGTCCGTGATGATGGAGAGTAGCTGTAAAAGTCTGAGTCATTTTTTATAGGTTTTAGTGCGTATGGAGAATGATACGATGTTCAATTGGCTTAATTTTATCTCTTCCTATGCAACCCCGCCACACCGCCCGTGAACTCGCACTGTTTAGTATCAATCAATTACCTAGCCAACCCCAAAAGCTAGAAACAAAGACTTTAGATGACATTGTCACAGCAGTTGTGCGATCGCTGCACGATGAAACCAAAGAATTATTACAAACTGCCAGCGCCGAGCTACAACGTGGTCAAGAGCGTGTGTCTGCTAGCGAAACCCGAACAGGTGACATTCGCCAAGATATCCAAGCCGTTGAAGGCATGGTGCGTGAAGCGATCGAGCTTACTAAAAACGCAATTAACAATATTGGCGCAGCTTTAGAATTTCCTGTAACCCTAGTATTGTCGCAACGCGCCGAAGTGCGTAACTATACGATTGATATTCTGAAGACTGTAAATAGCAAGAGATCGCAAATTGATGAAACGATTAGCAGTGCTTTGGTTAATTGGCAAATTGATCGATTAGCTCAGGTGGACAAAGACATTTTGCGGATTGCGACTGCGGAGATGATGTTTATGAGTGTGGCTAGCAAAGTAGCGATCGATGAAGCTATTGAATTGGCTAAGCGCTACAGCAGTGAGGATGGTTATCGATTTATTAACGGTGTTTTACGTCGCATTGACGATCAACTCAAACAAGCTCGTAAATCTTAGCGTCAGTTCGACGAAAGCGAAAAAAGGTAAGAATCGCTAAGCGATTCTTACCTTTTTTCGCCTTTTGGGGCGTTAGACAGATACTTTGCACAAAAAGGCGACGCAGTGCGTCGCCTTTTTGTTATACCCAAGAAAGAAATGGCGACGCGAAGCGTCGCCATTTCTTTCTTGGGTTTTAATTAAGACAAGTGACTGTCGCTAGAATAACTATTTCGATTCAGTAAAATCAGCATCGATTACATCGTCGTCACCACTAGCAGCATCCTTAGTTCCATCTTCAGGAGCAGCACCAGTTGAGGCTTCAGCGCCACCTTGCTGGTAGACAGATGAGCTAAGAGCATACAAAGCTTGCTTCAACTCCTCAGTTTTGCTAGAAATGGCTTCATGATCATCCTTAGCAATGGACTCACGGAGATCCTTAACCAAGCCTTCGATCTTAGTCTTGTCAGCATCAGGAACCTTGTCACCAAGATCCTTGATTTGCTTCTCGGCTTGGTAAGCGAGAGAGTCAGCTTGGTTTTTGGCTTCAATGCGATCGCGCTTCTCTTTATCAGAAGAAGCATTACGCTCAGCTTCATTAACCATGCGCTCAACTTCATCCTTAGGCAAGGTAGAAGCACCAGAGATGGAGATGGTTTGAACCTTACCAGTTCCCTTGTCCTTAGCAGTTACTGATAATAGACCGTTGGCATCAATGTCAAAGATAACTTCGATTTGAGGTACACCACGAGGAGCAGGAGGAATTCCATCAAGACGGAAGGTTCCCAAACTCTTGTTGTCGTTGGACATTTCACGCTCACCTTGAAGAACATGAATTTCCACATTGCTTTGTCCATCAACGGCTGTGGAAAATACTTCTGACTTCTTGGTAGGAACGGTGGTGTTCCTAGGAATAATCTTGGTCATTACGCCGCCCAAGGTTTCAACACCAAGGGAGAGAGGAGTAACGTCAAGCAAGAGAATGTCTTTAACTTCACCAGCCAATACACCAGCTTGGACGGCTGCACCGATCGCGACAACTTCATCGGGGTTCACACTTTGGTTAGGATCTTTGCCAAGAATCTTCTTAACAACATCTTGTACCGCAGGAATACGGGTAGAACCACCAACAAGAACGACTTCATCAATCTTCGATTTGTCGATTTTGGCATCACGAACAGCTTGCTCGACGGGAATACGGCAGCGATCGATCAAGTCAGAGCAGAGTTCTTCAAACTTGGCACGAGTCAAGGTGGTATCTAAGTGCTTAGGCCCATCCTGAGTGGCGGTGATGAAGGGTAGATTGATTTCAGTTTGGGTAACACTCGAAAGTTCAATCTTTGCCTTTTCCGCAGCTTCAGTCAAACGTTGCAATGCTTGCTTATCTTTGCGAAGGTCAATACCTTCTGCGGATTGGAACTGATTGGCAAGGAAATCAACGATCTTTTTATCGAAGTCGTCACCACCGAGGTGAGTATCGCCACTAGTGGACATTACTTCAAATACGCCATCGCCAACTTCGAGAATCGATACGTCAAACGTACCACCACCAAGGTCAAATACAAGGATGGTTTCATTGGTCTTGCTATCGAGTCCGTAAGCCAGAGCCGCAGCAGTAGGCTCGTTGATAATGCGGAGAACTTCTACACCTGCGATCTTGCCAGCGTCTTTGGTAGCTTGACGTTGGGAGTCGTTGAAGTATGCAGGAACGGTAATAACAGCTTGAGTGACGGTTTCGCCTAAATATTTGCTAGCATCGTCAACTAACTTACGTAATACTTGAGCCGAAATTTCTTCAGGAGCAAACTGCTTGCTAGCTGCGGGTGCGTCAATTTTGACATTTTCACCGACCTTCAAAACTTTATATGCAACCTGCTTTGATTCGCCACTAACTTCGTCGTAACGTCTGCCGATAAAACGCTTTACTGAATAAAAGGTGTTGTCGGTGTTCATGACGGCTTGACGCTTAGCAATTTGTCCAACTAAGCGATCGCCATTTTTGGCATATGCAACAACTGAGGGTGTGGTACGGAAGCCTTCGGCGTTTGCAATCACCGTTGGCTTGCCCCCTTCCATGACGGCGACGACTGAGTTTGTCGTACCTAAGTCGATTCCAACTACTTTAGCCATAAGGCTTCTAACTCCTAAGTTTTGTTAATCTTTAATCTCATACAAGATTAACCACTTTTCCTGATTAGCACATCAGGGGGACTCTACCTAATCTGGTAGGGTTTCCCGTACAAATGCCAAAAAGTAAAGGCGGCACTTCTGACCACCTTTGCTTTTTGGCGCATACGATGTGATTTCGCGTTCAGAGAACAGCAAAGTTAGCGGGATCTTGATCGCGACGATGGCGGACGGGAATGGGTGGACTTTGCCGATCGCCTGCTAAAGCCGCAGTTTTTTCAAGTGATTCTCTAAGTCGTTTGGCAGCATAAATCGACATATCGCGAGGTACACTAATACGATCGCGCAAATACCTCAAAGCAATATCCGAACTAGGTGGTGGCGCACAATCTTCACCAGTCATCATATTGGTTAGAGCGCAACGTAGCGCTTCATCAAATAATTTATGATCTTCAGGATTGACTTTAATGATATTGGCTCGATGTTTGATTACTCTTTGCAATGCTTCTTGTCGAGAGTTCTCAGGTTCCGCATAAGTTACATCAGGCAGTCCAAACCAAGAGCCATGATCTACTCGTTGCTTATTGATGAGCATCTGTGGTTCCCCATTTTCATAGCAACCTCCCATTTGTGGTGGTAGGTCATGGGCATGGGTATGGAAGTCACTCTGTGTACCGCGATAGGTCAGACGACTTTCCATAGCATCAAACCAAGCCGACATACGCGGATTTTCTTCGCGCAGAGAATAGCCTTTGTAATAGTAGAGACTAGCATTCATCCGCTCGACATAGGGCGTAAAAATCACATCCGCAGTACCAAAATCTTCGAGAAAGTAGGGGCTAGGGGTACTACCTAAAACCGCTTCTACTTTTTGGATAACTTCAATGAAATGTTGACGGTGGCGTTGCTCTTGTGCGGCGGAACTGATAGGACGACAGAGCCATTCACACCAAGCTCGAAATAGGGTTCTTTCTAATCTTCTAATAGGAATTACTTGAGCATCAAGCATACTATGTCTGAGAGAACCAAACACTTGTTCTAAGGCAATCAAGATATCATCGCTTTCAGTAATAATTTTTCCATCTAAGGCGATCGCTGGTAACATCCCTGAAGGCACAATCCGCTTGTACCAACTTTCCTTCTCACCATAGCAAAACATGGTTACTTTCTCAATGCGATAGGGAATTTGTTTTTCCTCTAGCCACAGCCAAATCTTTTGACAGTAAGGACACCATGCATGGTTATCACGATAAAGTGTTACCCTTACATCGGCTTCGGTATGTCCAAATAGACGTAACCTTGCTTGTGAGTTAGTAAAACCATTGACAGTATCAATTTGGAAATCGGTGAGGGATTCTAATTCTGTCCAGTTGAGCGGAGCTATAGTCATAGAAACATGCGTGATGATTGGGCAGGGTTTTAATCCATCATAGTGCCATAAATCGCGATCACTATAATTACAGAGCTTTGTAACCAAAAACTCTCATTACAATAATCGTTTTTTTGAAAGCCAGCTAAAGACCGACTTTCAAAAAAAACGATTTTGGTGTTTTCAGCGCCTGCGGCGCTGAAAACACCAAAATCGGTTTCATAATGAGAATTGCTACACCTCACTCAAACAGCGATCATCAAACACTATTTCTGATTATAATCAATATAAAAATTGTGGGCAAAATATATGATTGCTACTATTTCATTGCCTAGCCTATCACCTACGGAATATCTAGAGTGGGAAGTAACACAAACAGAGAGATATGAATATGAGTATGGAGAAGTTATTGAGGTGACAGGTGGAAAGCTTGAAAACAATGAAATTGCTCTTAATTTAATTGTATTAATCCGAAATCATTTACGTGGTAAAGGTTGTCGTATCCTTGGTGGTGATGCGAAGCTCATGACTATCCCAAGTAATGTTTATTACTTTCCTGATGTGGTTGTTAGTTGCGATGCCCGCGATCGCAGTGCTATAGAATTTTTACAATATCCCTGTTTAATTGCTGAAGTCCTATCTCCTGCTACAGAAAGTCGTGATCGCGGAATTAAGTTACGCAACTATCTAAAAATAGACTCATTACAAGAATATATGCTCATCAATTCAGATTCTCCAAGTATTGAGTTCTATCGTCGTAGCGATCGTACAGAAGTTTGGGAATATCTAACGATTAATAGTTCTAATTTAAGTGTTAGCGATCCTGGAGTTCAACTAAATAGCATAGATTTTAGTCTCCCACTATCACTAATCTATGAAAATGTTAACTTTAAGGAATCCTAATAGCCTATTTCCTCAAACCAAATAGCGATTAGATGGAACTATAATGGATCATGTATCTATTCCCAAAAGTCTAAATTAAGCAGGTCATCAAGTGAACGGCTAAATTGCCATATATCAGGAAACTTTGTTTGTTTATATTCTGGGCGTAGTTTTTTGAGACATTGCTGATAGACTGCATCAAGTATTTTAGGATAGTCGTTCCGCAAACTGGGAGAAGTTTCGATTAGATCTTCGATCTCAGGACGAATGTTGCGAATTGCCCTTTCCCATCCGTTGTATTCAATTGGCATATCGACATAGCATCGTTTTATAATATGTTCAACTAGAGCGCGAATTTGTCCCTTAAGCGCATTTTTTTGAGCTTTTCCCAATGAGTCAATCTCCTCGATCAAATTATTAATATCTAGTTGCTTAAAGTCACCAGTTTTTAAATGGGTAATTGTTTCTTCTGTCCATAGCAAAAAATCACGGTCATATAAGTTTGAGGATTTTGCTGAGATTAAAGCTTGTGTCATTTGTTTTTGACTCCTAGCTAAAGTATGCGATCGCCTACTCAATGCTCTAAAAATTGTATACCTTGTTCTATTCTAGACGAATTTAATGCCTGATAAAACCTGATCGCCTATTCCCTCAAATCAAACAGCGATCGCCATTTCTTTCCATCAAAATAAGCGCTTGACTTCTAGCCAAGCATTAAAACTGATTTTCAATATCTCTAGACTGATGCAGAATACGCACAATTTCAATGTGATGTTCCATTCTTTTGTAGAAGATAATGTATGGCTTAACTGAAAACTACGCAGTTCTTCAGAAAGCTCTTTTCTGCTTCTGCCCATCTCTGGGAACTGTGCAAGCATAGGAAACTTGTCAAAGGCTTTTGCTAGTAATAAATCGGCTGCTAGGGAATCGTTTTGAGCAAGATATACCCACATATCCTCAAGGTCACGATCTGCTTGACGGGATATCTTGAATCGATTCATTTTTATGAGCTAAGCGTTTTTGACCACGATTTTTAATGTTTTCTAATAGATTGGGTAATGTTTCCGAATCGTATTCGGTGTAGTCACCATTTTTAAGTTGTGCAATTCCAAGGTTAATATCTTGTTGTAGTGTTGCGAGTTTTAGGGCGCGAAGTTCGGCTTCGGCTTGCTCAGCCCGATCGCATATTGCTTGAAATGAATGAGCATCTTGGACAACGACTTCAGCTTTACCGTTAACGGTTAGAACCATAGGCGATTGTGTTGATTTAATGCGTTCGATAAATTCTTTGGCGTTGCGCTTGAAGTCGCTCAAGGAGTGGATATTTTTTAGCTCGATCATAGTTGTCAAAGCACTTAATTCGGATCTAATTTAATGATAACTGATCTTTCTTTGCGATCGCAATTTCTTGGATTGTTCACAAATATCCGATCGCCTATTCCCCAAATCAAACAGCGATTGTCTCTCAGCAAATATGTTAATCTAAAGTTAGATTGATGCTTTAAGCAAAGGCAAAAATGGATACTTTAGCGGAAACATTAAATGTAAGATTAGCTAAATGGCAACCAGATGTTGCTGAATTGGCGAGACAATTTATCTTGGAAATAATTGACTTAGCTGATCGGGATGCGTTAGATATTTTGAGATCGCGTTCTGTGGAGCAAGAGGTATTGGATCTGCTGGATGAATATTAAACAGGGTGAAGTTTGGTTAGCAGATTTAGGGATAGCTGCAAAGACTCGTCCTGTTGTTATTGTGTCTCGTTATGATGCAAATCCTCCGAGAGTTTTAGTGATTTATGTTCCTCTGACAACTCAGTATAGAAATAGTGAGTATGAGGTCGTACTTCCTAATTTGAAGTTTCTCAATCAATCATCTGTTGCTAATGTTCAGGGTATTGCTTCTATTCCTACAGTAAGGTTAGAACGCAAGTTGGGAGACTTGCCAAGTGATGTGATGTTACAAATCAAGCAAGCAATTATTTTTGCATTGGATTTAAGTTTGTAAGACAGCGATCGCCCCAACACCAACCACAAAATCTGATCGCCTATTCCTCAAATCTAACAGCGATCGCCCCAACACCAACCACAAAAACTGATCACCTATTTCCCAAATCAAACAGCGATCGCCCCTCATCACTAACAAACCCGATCGCCTATTCCCCACATCAAACAGCGATCACCTTTTCCCTCAAATCAACAGCGATTATATTGACGACTAAGTTAAAATTAGTTAAAACCAAGTAATAGAGACGTAATGTTATGCAAATAAAAGAACTCACTACCGAACAGTTTCGTTTACTGGTTCGTGAAGTTGTAATTGAAGTTCTAGAAGAATATATTG